>Ga0209146_1000649_pt1 | contig 10369 bp, 8 predicted proteins | sample WorMetLIZAISLAND_2_FD_187402 | JGI IMG/M metagenome (GOLD analysis project Ga0209146, IMG submission 187402) | Marine gutless worms symbiont microbial communities from Max Planck institute for Marine Microbiology, Germany - Olavius geniculatus... | ecosystem: Host-associated > Annelida >...
TTTCTGCACTACCTAGGAAAAGCAGATCAAGCAAAATATGTGTTGAAATAAACAGAAAATCTGAAAAAACATCCTCAACGTAAACGATCGTAATTTAAAGAATGATTAGCAGATTTTAATAATTTTTGGCAGAAATATTTCTGATACAACTGGCTATTAAATAAGTGTTTTAATTTTAACTTCGTTTAACGACTGCTTTTGCACTATCTGGGGAAAAGCAGACCAAGCATAATACGTGTTAAAATGAATGAAAAACGTCGATAAATTCCATCTATCTTAATCTGTGGGCCAGACTAGTACAATGTTTGACTATCATGCAGCAGTGAGTCTACCAGACGAAGTTTAGGAATGTTTGTGAAGTCAAGAAGCGACTGGTACAGTCTGGATTGGTCTGTAGCAGAACTTTGTTGATACTGCTGTCAATGAATGGAAAAAGCGTCTCCTTGCCTGTGTTCACATAGTGGGCCAACAGTTTAAGCAATTTTACTGCAGGCAGTTGAAAAATGAACAACTAAATGAAATGTCGGCCAAAGTGTCAGAAATGTAAACAAAATGTGTTTTTACGCGTTATGTTAATTAAGCAATCATATTGCATGATAAAAAAGTGATATTTTGCTGGTTGTATTTTCCCCAGGTAGTGCAGAAACAAATGTTTGGTGAGGTGGGAAACTAATTAGTCATTTGATGGCAAGTTGTGTCAGGAATATTCGTTCCAAAAAATTATCAAAATCTGATAATTGCTTTTCAAGTTACAGTTGAAAATGTCGGGGATGTTTTTTTGGAGACACAGTGTACATTGCAGACTGTAGTGACCGCATTTTCCAGTCTAGTCGTCTCGTGTGGAACTTTCTTTGACGTCTTCGTCTTCGGTGACTACTGATTCGTTTGAAGACTCAGGCTAGCGCGATTATCAGATTATCCATTCCAAGTCTGTGGCAAGTCGGTTATGTAACTTAACAGCTAGAAGTAAACGTGTGCTTTACAGTACTGTGTTACACTAATATCCATGTTAAGTTACTTTTGTTATAGCGAATTGATCTGACAAAAATTGTTCAGTTCTTTGCTTGCATTTACGTGATCGCATGTAGGCCTACTGGAAACTGCATGACGAAATGCATGCAATGGCCGAAGTCGTTTGCCAATGTGGCTGGTGTAATGATGCTTAGGGGCACTCGCTAACGTGTGACAATATACGATGTAAAATACGGTACCGGTAACATAAACAACTGGAGACGGTTGTCGCAGTCGACTCCGTTTACTGTTTATCACGGAACGAAACGTGGCGTTATACAGACTTGCACAGAAGTGGCATTTTTACGCGCGACAGCATGTAATGTTAAGCGCATCTTAGCTATCATACAGGCGTCCGTTTGTCTGTCTGTTTTTCCGTTTGTCTGTTACACCTGCTGCCGTATCACAATGGCGCAAACTAGGACCACAAAATATTCACTCTGAGCTGCCACAAAAATAATTTTCTGTGACAGAATTTGGTGCCTCCAAGGGTGAGGGAACTCCCCTAGAACGAGGGCACCAAAGAGGGATACCCTTCAAAAAATCGTTGTTTAACCGCTATTGACTCGTCTAGGGTGAAAACGGTTGCAGATAAACATAAAATCGCTGCTAACAAGCTTTTCGAGGGTGCCAGAATCGATGATTATGAACGACCTTAAAATCTAAAAAAGCAGGTTTTTAGTAAGTTTTTTTTGCCACGTCTGCTTTAACAGTGAATTGCAAGAAAATTACTGAAAACAGACCAAGACAATTTGCACATAGCCTTAATCGACAATTAACGTTCTGCTGATATGCATCAGCTGCGATAATGCTGCAGACACCACGTTCCTGTGATCAAGAAGTCGACATTGACATTGATATTTTCTGCCGCAGTCTAGAACTCAAACGCTAGGATACATTTCCATCGGCATTAGATGAGGTTACTCAAAAAGTGACCGACGAATTTTGTTGGATTTTTTGAAGGGACTGGACATGGCCCAGGGGCCAAGTGATTAGATTTTTATGACAGTCGTGATCGCATTGCAATTCGGATTCAAAATGAAAAGTCTCGCAGAAATTTATGCTACGCGAATTCTGTAATTGATCATTAACTGTAAGTCTACCTAAACACTCTAACCAGTTTGGCAGTGTAGACATATCGTGCACATGTCACAAGTAATTTTGTTCCTGCGTCTTAATCATCGCGTACGACTCATTTGCGATCATTACGGTGAATTATTGCACTTGTAGTCTTGGACGTTACAGATCCATTATCACGCAACCGTATTGATTTTTGTACGACTAAACTGCGCGATCGAGTAAACAAATACTATTGCTTTGATGGGTAAAAGCATTTGTAGACCGACTTAATATGAAGTTTTAGTTGAAGTTTGTCAATTAGTAGAGCGCATTATAGGGTTCTTCTTATTTATCTGTCTGCATGCCCGTCAGGTAATATCTCAAAAAGAAACTGGTGTATAGACAAATCAAAAATTGGTGTCAACGTTCCTCAGGGAAAGATAAACTATAAACAAACCAATTTTTAGTAAAACTGTCAAAGGCCAGGGATAGAGTTGCTCAGTTCAGTGACGCTAGGCGGAGAGCTTTGTAACATTGGGCTGACGATTTTTCTAGTTTTTCTTCGCCTTTTTGTAAAGCTACGCATTACGACGCGGGAACAGTTTAACTGACTGGCAGACTTATTTGATCACATAAACACGTGCTGATTTTCAATAACTAAACCGACATCTACGTTTGTTGTTCTAGAATCGTGGAAGTATTAGGCAGCTAAAATAATTGGCTATGTTTGTTGTACAGAGTTGTAGGATAGAGCGTTGAAGGAAACCTAACGTGTGACGTCTGGCAATGGGTTCGTCCGGGTCTACAACGTCGACAGTGCAAGCGACAATGCCCGAGGCTTTACGACGTCAGCAGCCGACTGCTGCTGCTGCTGCTGCTGCAGCAGCTGCACGCGCTGAGGTAAACATAGCCGTGCTCCGTAGCCGAGATAATTTGCTGCCGCGTTGCTTGCCACGGCCTTACCGACCGTAGCCTACTGTTGTTTAGCCCACATTCGCGTCGATTGTGTCCCCGGCGAATTTCGAACGTTTCCGATTATTGACGATAGAACGAACGCCCAGTTACGGCTGATTGCAGCGACGTGCATCGATCAGCTGTTGCGGCGAGCACCTGCGCGTGTGACGTCAACGTAACAGCTGATGTCATGTTTGAGTCAGGTAACTGGGCTGCTGTGAGTGAATGATTGTACTGTTTTGTTGGACGTGCAGAGGCTGTCGTGTGCTATGGCGACGCCGGCCGATTACCCTCCGCCGCACCCGATCCGCACTCGCAAGGTCGACATTTTCCGTATCGACGACTACGCCGTGCTCGACAAATACGCCTGCGCGGTACGTCAGTACGCTTAGTCTGTACAGTCTCTGTTCGATCGGATGTTCTGATGCCATGACAACAGTCTGTGCGTACGCTCAGTTTGCGTAACTGCACGCCCCGGCCAACTCATTTATCTCGCATTGATCCTGTGGTCGCGTTTTCGTTTCGCTTACGCTGTGACGTCGGTGAAGTGACTAAAAGTCTTGGATGAAAAATTTCGATCTACCTGCCTGCGACAGTTTGCTTTTATTTAATAGTAGAACACACGGTGATGAGCTATAAGGTCTTTTTAATGGCGAACGAGATGTGCACAGTAAGCATGTCAGTAAGATACTCCTGCAGATAGTGAGCACATTTTGCTATCACTTATAACCCAGAAAAGTAACACCCTGTTTACCATGATGAAGCTTCCATGCATGCAGTTCGTCAAACCCATTGTCGGCGTCGAGTCAGCTCAACGAGCACTCGTCGAGCTGTCTTTATGAATGCTTGCAATATTTCCAACTTTATATGACGAACTAGCCAGCTCGTCAAGCCAGCTTGTCTAGCGCTTGTCATGCGCTCGATGACTTGGCAGGACGAGTTGGCTTGTCGAGCGTTCGACAATCGCTTGTCGAACGCTCTTCAGGCGATCGTCAAGTGCTTGGCAAGCGCTCATCAAGCCAGCTTGTCAAGCCAACTTTATGAATGCTCGCAATATCAAACATGTTTGATAATTCAAGCACTCATCAAACTTGGCTTGTTTCGCTGGCTGGATGAGTGTTATCAAACCAGCTTGACAAAGGCTCGAGGAGCTGACTTAACGTGTAGACGGGGTATAACAGCAAAACGGACTAACGTTGTGTCTGAAAAAGTGACTTCTTAGACAAAGTACAATAAAATGTCAAATCTGAACCAATCCGAATACCATTTCGTAAACTTGATCTTCAATAAATCGATGAAGTGACCTCCAAATTTTGTTGAAAAATGTTATTTTTAGCGGAGTTAACCCTCTGCACGAAGCAAATTAACTGCAGTAGGTAGCGTACTGAACGCTGCATATGCACCGATAGTTGTACAATCTATATGTACGGGAGATATTTTATGATGTAGCGTTAACGTAGGTGTCCTTTGTAAAGGATGCTAGGCATATAAGGGTTAACTAGAAGTGACGATATGAACTTTGACTAAAAACGTTGTAACGCATTGACAAGTAAACTGCAGTTACAAAAGTATTTTGGATTTTGAACGACTGTAATCCGTTGCTTACTTTTACTTTGGTATTATTACCGTTTTAACAGTTCATTAGGCCACCACTCTCGAACTGGAAGTGTATCTTCAGTATAAGCTTAGCCCTATATTTATGACGACTTTTTTGATAGTCGGCTACTTTTTTTTCTGTGGGAACTTCGAAAGTCAATTTCATCGCGATTGCAGTAGATCATCGCATTGCATTGGCGGCGCCGTCGCTCGGTCACAGACCCGCTGTAAGGCCTATATAGTCAGTAGGCTACGTAATGCGTCTGTTGGGGTGTCCATATAGCGTTGCGTTGCATTGTCGACTGACTGTGAGATATAATAGTGTTGATTGCGGCAGCCGATTGACGCTCGCCCGGGCGAGTGTCCGTCGATGTGATGTAGTGCTGCAGCGTCGGTCGCTATCTATCGACACACTCACTCCCTGGCACTGCAGCTATCTATGGATTAGACCGGCACTGAGGCAGTGGGCATTGGGAAGCGTCGTCGTCATCGTCTTCGTCGCTTCATAGGCTTAGTGCGTGGTAAAGACGCCGGTCCACCGTAGTCCGATAGCTGCTGTTCATCATTCATTTGCGCTGACAGCTTAGCTACTGCTGCTGCTGCTGCTGCTGAGCACCAATAGCTTCTCGCAGCTGGCAACATTGATCTATGGGTTGGTTCTGTGCGTTGCTTATAGCTCTCCCTCGCACCGCTTCATGGCTGGCATACTTAACTAGTTCAGCGGTCTTACGTCCCCTGTCGGCACTGCGCTGACGCACTAATCTCGTTCTTTGGGTTACGGGATTTCCACCCAACTGCTGATCTGTTTAATCTGGCGGTGTACTCTGGGGAAGGTGGCGACTTCGCGTAGTGGCCAACACGTTGTGTCGGGTCAGCAAAGTTAATCGACGTCGGGACCGGTTAGTACTTGGATGGGTAACTGTCAGCAGACAGAGATAAACTATCTCAGTATATAACCAGTCAGCGGCCACCCAGGTCGGTGCAGCCTGGCCATTTCTCTGTGGTGAGCGCATTGATCGCCAACGATGTGTAAACTGCTGTCTGGTCAAGGGCTAAGGAAATGGAGATCAGCACCGCCCTACTCGAATAATTATGGCTTTGAAAGTAGGCATAGTTTAGGTTTTTAATCAAGGACAGGACTCGATTCCACTTCTGCGGTCTTCGAAAAGCGTCAACGCATATAGGCTTATTATACTCTTAACAAACTGGGTCTGGTCGGTTACGTCATTGAGTAACTGACTGCGTCAGACACAGACTTTGTCAGATCTTGATTGATGGCGCAGTCGTAAGAGCTGGACGACCTCGATCGATCAGTCCATGAAGAAGTGCGTTGTGAGCGGCGTTGTGGATTAAAAAAAGTAGACGAAGCAGAAAGTTGCAATTTCTCGGCAGACACGGCAAATTTCCGACGCAGGGTATTATGGGTGCTCAAAATTTTAATTTTGCTTCTAAATTTTTCCTAAATTGGGATTTCCCGGCCAAATTTTGCATTTGTAAACGACAATTTTCCGACAAGAAGAAGATTTTTAAAATCAATTTTTCGACTGCCAAAACTAAGGGTGGACAATTGTCTTCCCGCTGACCTCCCTTGCCACGACGCCGCTGTGCGATGTTTTGTGTCCCAAAGACTGCACGCATCTCACGCATCTTTAGACTTCGTATTAATGACAGAAATGCACCTTGTACGGGTGATCAGTGACGTTGATCCGCCGTCGATATTGGGGCCCGAAGGTCGAGGCGTCGCAGGTACCAAGAACGAGACGTCGACGTGTACACGTCGATATCAAGTGCAGGGGCGTCTACACCATACAAACCTTGGGAGCTCCATGAAAAAATAGGGAAAAAGGTTTTGGGGGAAATTAGGCGGAAGTTAAATATTATATTCTACATTTATGTAAAACGCTGTTCTATGACGCCTAGAACGCACCAAATCCGTTTTTGGCCGGGGCTCCGCGCTGCAGGCCCCGCAAGGAGAACTTACGACACTCCCAGACTCCCATTTCCCACTCTCTCTACGCCTACGGCGCCTCGTTCTCTGCGCCTGCGGCGCCTCACATTGAGTTAGGGGCTGTGGAAACTTGCTCCATGAACTTAGGGGGATAGACGCCCTTGATCAAATGGGGTCGGAAAAATACATTTGGCGCATATTTAGCGTCAGAGAATGGTGGAACGTTAGTGTAGGCAGCAGGAGATGTTTTTGCTTTTTATGGCCGGTCCAAGTATTTGGGAGCCCCACTATTGACGCCATTGTAGCTGGTTGATTAAACGTCGTGGGTCTATCTCTTTCTCTGTGCATGTGTGTGTGTGCAGATTCCAGAATCTCTGTTAGCCAAGAGTTACGCGGATGTCGTAGCGTATTTGACGAAGAGCGCTCGGAATGACCTCGACAAAATCCGTGCAATATTTCGCTGGACGGCATCACTCGATCTAGCCATGCTGCAGAGTCGCACGACGCAACTGCCTGAGCCCGGCACTCCGCTAGATTACCTGCTCAAGATCAACTGGCGCCTGGGCAACCACGCCAATTTCATCATGCAAATGGCCAGGTAGATCACACAACGCACTCGTTCGTTCTGCGCTTTACAGTTCGATTAAAGCATGACAATGACCATCATCATTATTTTATTTGCCAGACACAGTAGAACAGTTAGCACGTACACTGCAGAGTAGGCGATAGTGGCAGGACAACAAGACAACGACCTGCACTATAGCAGTTGAACTGAACTGAACTGAACTGAACTGAGTTTATTAAACACACTTGCAGCTCGAAAGCTGAATAGCTGAATATATACAGTGACACAAATAACGAAATATGCAAATCATGCAATAGTGTCCGTAATAAAAATTGGATATAAACAAAGTGTAAATTTAAGTTATAAAAGTATACTAATATGCATTCTGAACTAAACTAGCACAATCCGGAAAACTCCGGAAATGTAGAAAGAATCAGTCCTCTCGTTAGTTTATTTTACGTCTGATAAGCTGTGCCATTAAGCAGAGTTTTCCACGTCTGGACATTTCAGCTCCAGTAACTGATGATACTGGAGATAGTCCGACAGTTGTCCGGCGGGGGGGCGTTTTTTGCCTTGCATTTGCAAAATTCTTTTATTGTGGGCGAACTCAGTTGCATCAGTGGATTGTTTACACATTGAGCTTGAGTCGATTGAAGTGTGATAACGTTGGAGGCCTGTGTTGAACGTTGATGTGCTATGCCCACTCCTAGAATACATTTGCCTGCCTTTCTGAGAGTCAAGGCTTTCTATGTTGATAATTTAAACGCTATTTGTGTTTGTTTGCTCTTTAACAATTTCCACCCGCAGCGCGATAGAATATGTACGTGCCTCTGCGCTGTATTGTGTATGAATTTATCGTCGTGTATTGCATATTCTCTATTTACTGGTGTACAGGGCAGCCGGTCTGCCGTGCATCGTACTGAACGGCATTAACAAGAGCGCGGCCTATCAGCTCGGGAAGCCAATCGATCGGCGAGCAATGCTGGCACAGTGGAACGCGGTGTACGTGGACGGCCAGTGGCGACTGCTGGATGTGTTCTGGGCGTCCACGTGTCTCGTCGGTCGTCACTCGGCGGACTGGGCGTTACTCGACAGCGACGGCGAGCTGGTCGACTGCATCGATGACGACAACGCCGAGGTTCGAAAAGATAGCTCCAGGCGCTTCTGGTTTCGTACCAGTCTATCACTCAGTCAGTCAGAAATATCTTAGGAAACACAGTAGATATGAAATAAAAATTCTGCGCATTGGTAAAGTGTGGTTGGAGTTTGATGCTCATATATCTAAGCAGTAAGGAAAAACCTTGCATATATATTAGCATGTAGGCCTATACAAAGAATGACGCGTCCAGGCCCAGGGGGCAGTCGCCTCTTCTCGCCAAATTCTGGGTTACGGTTAAAACTGCTGGAAATTTTTTTGTCCAAAAGTTTTTGCCCAAAATATAAACATTGGGGCTAAAAACTCCCATTTTTCGGGAAATTTAGGGGTAGGTACCATGGAAGTTTTGAGCACTTATATTTTCCTGTGTCGAAAATTTGCAACTTTCTAAGACTAAGGCGCCCCACCTACTTCTTCTAACTCACGTCGCCACTGCTATGTACAGTTTGTTGTGTGAACAGTATGATGGCGAGGGCGAGACTGTTTACACGGTCAATGAATTCTTCTTCATTCCTGACCCGGATCATCTGATAGCGACGCACCTGCCGGATGACCCCCAGTGGCAGCTGCTGGACACGCCAGTCACCTTCCAGGACTTCGAGGACGGCGTCTACATCCGAGATCGCTTCTTCCAGCTGGATCTGTCGATAGCGGAACCGCGTCTCAAGAGCGGCGTTCAAAAGACTGTAGGTCAGTAGCGCACATCTTCCTGCTCGCGAGCATTGCATATCAGACCCGCGACGTACAAGGAGAAAAACGCCCGAAATAAGACAGATGAAAATCATTTACTGTTTTACATTTTTTCTGGATTCTTTATTTTTCAACGGTCAAACGCCATTGGCAATAAGCAGAAAATTACAACGCAAAAATTACGAAATTGCAAGGTAGTGCATATACACTGAAAAGAATAACGAAAAAAAACAAAACAAGTTACATTACTGGCGCACAAGTGCCGCATACCTCCGATTACAGGTGGAACTTACGCACCAGTGAAGTCAGTAATATATGTAGTAAGTTTGCTGCTTTTCGTCGTAAATTACAATAACTTTTTGCATCGTCCTGGCGGCCCGCGGTGACTTCAAGACCAGAGCGTTTTGTGGAAGATTGTGCGTTTACGCTGCTGTACAGGTGGTCACGCGGTGATATCACTGCGCATGCCGGTCGCACGCTCGGCCAAGTACGACTTCCGCTACTTGCTCTTCAAGTCTCGCCAATCGACGTCGTCCGAGAGTCAGGTCCCGTACGAACGGTTCGTCATGTACGAGAAGAAATCGGACCTGATATCATACACGGCCAGGTTCCCGGTGACCGGTCACTTCAAGCTGGACGTGTTTGGTCTGGAGGTCGGTCAGCACGAGTCGTACGATCTCATCTGCTCCTATCTGATACACTGCACCGACGCCGACAAGAAAGCGACGTTGTTGCCCGACTGCCCGGAGATCGGCTGGGGACCCGGCTCTCTGACAGAGCAGGTAAAAGTCCTACGTTTCAGCCACAACTCTAGCGAATTTCGGGGATTTGGGCTTCTCCAAATTTTTACGAAAAGGAGATTTTTCACAGTTTTTGCGAAAATACTAGCTACTGTATTTTCCGCGCATTTTTCATCTAGGAAATCGAAGCCACTCGGAAGTCCCGTTTCGAAAGTGAATAATCCCTTGGCTGGCGACCGGGATTACCTGTGTTCAAAACTCTTACTTGATGTTTTACCATTAATTCCGTGTGTGAACGGTTCTTCTATAAAGTCGTTATTTTCCATGAGGAGGTTCCTGCGTTTTCTTGATCCGTGTCTGCATGCAACACAACTCAAAAATGGTCAACAGAATTTTGATAAAATATTTTTGGAAGAAGCAGGGGTTGCTTAAAAGGGAACTTTTTATATTTTGGTGGCGATCTGGATTCATTTGTGTATTGTGGATTGTCCTAGATTCTTCAGCATCAGAATAGTTGCGACTCCGTTGTATTCGCTAGGTGATAGCAGCATTTGCGGTAGAGAATTGGGAACTCTGGTCGCTTCTCTTCTAGTCATGTGTTTGACTCTGACAATTTTTAACGGTTTCTTGAATATTATGCAGTTTTATAA
>Ga0209146_1000653_pt1 | contig 10343 bp, 9 predicted proteins | sample WorMetLIZAISLAND_2_FD_187402 | JGI IMG/M metagenome (GOLD analysis project Ga0209146, IMG submission 187402) | Marine gutless worms symbiont microbial communities from Max Planck institute for Marine Microbiology, Germany - Olavius geniculatus... | ecosystem: Host-associated > Annelida >...
AAAATGATATTACAATGTTTTCGGTTTACGTCGTGTTTCGATGCCGCCGAACAGTGTTGCAGTATCACAAAAATAGGCTTCGTACGCGCAGGTGAGTGACCACACTACAAAAAGCTTCGAAACAAAGATGCATAAAGGAAAACTTAAATATATTGGCGTCTGTCCGTGGTCGTTTTTAACTCGATGCTTAATTTCCTGATTAGAAGAGAGCTGAAAAGCCGCCGTGAGATACCTGCAGCAGAATTTAGGACTTAATCCTAAGCCTATTTATTATGTACGTGGCCGCGCTAGACACGCCGCATTACACGTGTAGGCCTACGCGTGTAGCTGCGAGTCCCTGAAAAGAAGGATAAAGCTGTACGAAAAGCAGCGTAATCACAGTGCTCGTGAAGAGTGTGTTGTGATTAAATATTCACTGAGATACTAACTGTTACGCTAGGAACTAAATACGGTATAGCTATTACGGGATCGCCCGTATTTCGGTTAATTATTTAATAATAACGACGACACATTGACGTTTGCTGGCTTTAGCTACTTACTGGAGTTGGTGTTAATGCGTTTGTGGACACTATTTATTGGACTTGGAAGCATAATCACGCTCTGCTCTGTGACCGTTCGTCAGTCTATCGCATCGTGTTTGTTAATGTCGGCATTACTTACTGCATTCATTGCGCATCCTAGGCCTACATCTATATATGTTTCTGCGACCGTCTTTCGCTGCGCCTTTTCCTATAGACTATTAAGCTAGCGATGCATTCACTGCGTGTCGTAAGTTCTCGTATCTGTCCAATGCACATTACTCTGCCGCGGACTGCTTCTGACAGCTGTCGTCGTTCATACTGTTCATATCGACATATTGCACCGGCACCTCTTTACCGCGAGATGCACAGTCACAGCGCAAAGCTCGCTATTGCCACCGTACGTTGTCAGTCCGTCCGTACCGTTGATCTATCGTAGCCAGGCAGGTTGTTAGTCGAAAAGTAACTAATTACGCGACTAGTTAGCCTGGGGATCTTCGTTCCTCGAAGGCCCAACAGCGGCGAGCTAGTCCTATAAAAACATCTCAACTTTCGACCGAAATAGTGGTGCAGGGGGGGGGGTTGTCAGTAGACAACTTGGAATAGCCTAAATTCGAAGCCGCACAAGTTACTGCCACGGTTGCTATTGTTCGCTGATTGTAAGTTGCATCGACTGAAATCAACAAAAACCTTGTACAACCCTGAATGAGCATCACGCACGCTATACTCAGGTTATTCAGTCTGTTGCGCGAAACATACATTTTTCACACAGCCCATCGGGAAAAATTAAATGAATATAAACCCACAATGTAAGTGGCACTTCTACGCATTTGCGGACTATCGCATCAAAGTGATTGCCGCATCGCCCGAGTTCTGTGCGACAGCACGTCTTTGTTGCTTCGTGGAAGGAACACTGAGAACTGCTCACTGCTCAGAACAGAACAGCTGGCCGGATCATACTTTCATGTCATTCCACATGTACAACTGCTTGCACAAGCACGCACAGGCTGATGAGGCGGCTGGACTTAGAGGGTCCAGACAGACAGAAATTTCTATCCCTAACGATACTACAGGCTGGACCATAGTACCGCTGATAGAAATTTTTGGAGAAAAAAAGTTAGGCGTATGACCCAGACTATTACTAAGGCACAGACGTGGATAGTCCTTATCTTCCTTTTTTATCCCAGCATTAAGAAAATGATGCCGAAGCTGCTAATAGATGTTTTCATTTGACTCTGTCATGTGCAATATTAACTGCTTCTTTAAAGTGTCCGTTTTGTGTGTCCGTGTCTTCCTTTATGTTTCCTACCACTTTTTCGGTAATACTGACCAGCAAACGGCAAAACACCACACATTTCCTTAATTTCAAGTGCTGCAAATTGGCTCCATGGCAGTTTCGGTGTTCGGCAGGAATAAATGTCCGAAACGTCATGCGTCAAGTCCCAATTGCTGCCAGCGGACGATGTTGAGCGTGTCGTGCGATTGCTACGGTAAAACGCGGGGAGAAAATCCACGCCACGCCATGGCACGGTCGAAGCTAAAGCCGACTTAAGCCGCGACTGCAAGCGGCGTCGACTGAAGCTGCACACGGGAAGCGCGCACAGTGTTGTCGCTTGTCTCGACGACATTTAACCAGGCGTGCGTAATCCATCCCGCTTTGGGCTTACACCACACGCACAATCAGATGGGATGCTGCATCGGTAGCAACAGCGACAACAGAGACCACCAAGAACAAGTTTGTACTGTGTAGCAGCCACGAAAGCGCAGCACTGCACGCAGGTTTCAACCAAAATAAGAGCGCAGGGTGGCTGTTGTTGGCAGCAAACCTGCAATAACCTATCTTCGAGGTACAAGACAATGCCAACGTTCCCAAGCGCGCAGCCGTCGGTGATGCATTGATAATTCGTTTCAACACAGAACATGAGCTTAAGCCTAAGGGAAAAAGACACATTTTTGAGTTAGAAGTTCTTACGGCACAGACAGGCAGCATGAGGCATAATGCGGTCTAGGAGGGCCGCATAATAACGAGCATTTTAGTAATCGATAACAATTATTAGCAACAAGAACATAATGATACAGGCTCACTGAAACGAACCTTCTAACTGCGACGTGTTTCGACAGCAACGTCGATCGTTTCAATTGAATTTTAGTCTTAAAATTACCGGTACCTATGCTCATAATCAAACATTGAGTAAAACTGCAGATTTACAGCGAACGTAAAATAATCCTGTAACGCTCCAACCCGCATCACTATAACTACTGCACAGTTTTTACGCGCAAAAGCAGCTACTGCTTTTAGCGCCTCTTAGCCATCGCAATTCTGTCCGTCCGTCCGTCACACAGGTGGATCAGTCAAAAACGGTGCAAGCTAAGATAACCAAATTTTCATCGTCGGCTGCCCGGAAGACTTTAGTCTCAGGAACCGTAAAGTTTTTTCATAAATTGGAAGAGGGTCACCCCGAACGAGGGCGCTAAATGAGAGTGGGGTAGGCAAAATTTGCGATTTTTGGCCAATAAGTCGCTGTATCTCTGTAACGGTGCGAGATAGGGCCTAGGTTTCTATTAATCACTGATAGGAAGTCGTACACTGGCTCTCGATTGGCGCCGAATTCAATGACCTTGAATGACCTTGAACGCCAACATAGAGCGTTTATGAATTTTTTGGCGATTTCGGGCTGCGACACAAGTCTATATCATTCACAAGGTAGCTCCACGGAACTATCGTTATGCGTTCCAGATACAGAATTTGGTATTTGTATATTAACTTAGCATAAACACCCCAATTTTCAGCTAAACTACTGAACCGGAACTGCTATGGGATTTCGCGCGTCTCGTGAGCATTAGCTCAAATTTCTTGTACATTCATAGGCCTATCTTACCGACAGTGCAAACGCAAGAGCAGCAGCAGCAGCAACGGACTTGCTGTGTTGTTTCACTAGCAAGCAGTGACTGCGAGTCGGTGCAATCCTACGACGCAACAAGTCGTCACCACTGCAGGTCGGTCGTTTGCTGCACATGCGCACTGCTGCTATACAATCAACCCACTGCTGCTGCTGCTGCTGCTGCTGCTGACTGCAGTGCAGAGACGTGACGTGACGTCATGGTGGGACGCCGGAAGCTGCGTGCCAACGTACCGTTCATGCAGTCTCCACTCACCAGCATCGTGCGACGTTACGCCAGCAAGCGTTTGCCGTGTGCGCACCGTCAGTGGTGTTGTGTCAAATAATATTGCCCTACACCCCCTCCCAAATCTTGGGCTGTCGGAAAACCTTCTAGTCGGAAAATGAGTCCTAATTAAAACTTATAACGCACCCTAAACTGCTTTTAGTTAGGTCAATACATAGGCCTATAATTTGCGTCTCGTCGCTCACGACCACGAGTATGTACATGTACAGTCAGTTATAATGTTTTAGTAATAATTCGCGTGCCTAGAATTCAGCTGGCGTGATTTATTACTTCCGATATCAGGCCTACTGTTCAATCATCACTTCTATCGTTTGTCGTACTCTCTATAGGCCAAATGCGTTCGTTTTAATTGAATTTTACAGTCGTACTAATTGTCAGGAAAATAACTATCTGGTCACTTAGTCAGTGTGTTTGTTATCAAACCCGGAGTTGAAGTACAAATTTGCAACGAATTAAGTTTATCTTAAATAATTCTGAAATCATTCGACTTGCGTGAGGAATGAGAATATTACTGTATGGCGAGTGCCATGCACTGTGTAGTCCCTATAATACTAGCGAATGCACGACTAAAGTTCGTACAACGCGCGGTTTCAAATGCTGCACCCGCTGCTCGTGGAACAGTCTGCCACCATCGCTTCAATAAAGTATCGAACACTGCGTCTTTTCTTAAAAAAAACAGAACCTAAAATCATTACCGTTTAAGTGAATGTTTTTTTTCTGTAATTAGATTTTCAAAAAATCGGACACATCTTCAGGTTTTAACTTAGGCTTCAAACGTGCATACTGTAAAAAGGCTGGTCATTTTTGCAAGTGATTATCTTTTGACTGATTGACTGGATAACTGACTGATGTGCTATCAGTGCTGCTTCGACGCTGTTGAGTGGTCGACAGACAGGGCATCTGGCCCACAAGTGTTCGATTTGCCGGGGGAGGGGTTGGCCCGAACTCAAATGCATTGGCATACACAGAACGCGCATTGCCGACTTAGGGTAGGTTAACATGAGCGCCCATAACTTTGTTGTTAGTGGACCAAAGTTCACAAATTTCTTTACTCAACGCCGAAGAGATAGTTCTTGTTAAAGCTGTTTACAGCTTGTCGATATCTTCATCCGTTTCAAAGACATTTGCACTTAAACTCAAAAGTTTTCCTAAATTACGCCGTATTTTGGATGTTTTTTGCCCTCCTGAATTTTAAGAGGACGGTGCCCCCAAATCTTGGTCTGATCACCGTGCAAAATTTCGCGCTGATCGGCCGACGCATTTCGGAGATCTCGCTATTGAAATAAAAAAAAAACATCTGCGCTAAAACATAAGCCCGCTCCGAAAACTATCGCTTCCAGGCGAACTAAATAGGCCTATATGTTATGTATCCAAAACGTCTAATTGCAGTTTCTGTTTTTTACCCACCAAAGCCAATATCGGTGACAGTGGCGTTGTCGGAAAAAATTCCTTCTCCGAAAATTTTCATCCAGAAATGCAAATTTGAAGAAATTTGAAGCCAAAATGCCCACATTTTGGAAATATTCAGAGGGAAAGTTAAAACTGCAAGCACCCATATCTTTTACTGGAAACTTGCAGTGTCTATCGGAAAATTACAACTACCTGGCCCAAATACTTTTTTAACTCACAAGCTACTGGTTGGTGACAAGTATTGAGTAGTTTGCATAAGGCTCCATTTTTGCACAGTACCATATGTGTCATTAAACTTGAATTATAGCGCTGTTATTTAGCTAACAGACCTTAACATTAACTGTGCTATGTTACAAATAATCCTAACAATGGATAACTCATTTTTTGATGTAAACTTGTACAAACGAACACAAACATATACAACATAGCAACTCAACAGCAACATACCATACATCAGAATAAAACATGCATTGTTTGGGCTACCAACAATGAAACTTAGTGATATTATTCAGCAACAACTAGATGTGATAAAAGACCTTAAACCTCCACCGACATCAGAGCTACCACCTGGAGAACACAACAGATTCAATGCAGCTGTTACAAACATTTTATAATCTGGATTTAGACTCAGGAACTCTGGATCTGGATCCCGAAACAGATCGCCACGAACATCTATGTGGTCAGTCTTAAATCACTCTCCACTCCTCTGTAAAAATGAGTCAAATTCCGTTCACTAATTGCTGAAACACACTGCAAAGTGTCAGTCTAACCTACTGGTAAAGAATCCCGACAAATGGTTACAGAATCTGCAAAAGAATCCAGACTGAAACCGAAATCCAACCATTTCCTCCTTTCCACATATGAACTGACATTTCACTTACTGACGTTTCACTTACAGCCCATGCATAAAATTAGCAAAACCTGTTCACAAGTTTATGAGTTTTTTAGACAGAACGTTTGCATTCTTCACCGGTGGTAACAATGGGACACACAGAACACAGCAAAATGAATGATTCTTGGCCTGAGACCACGTGACCACACACACCAGCATTCTACATATTATACTGCAGTTCAATGGTATAACTACAATACTGACATATTATAGCATGTGACATATTATAACATCACTAGCACATGTCTTTCTGTATGTCTGTTGACACTCCAATGGTAGCTATTGTTATTTGATTTTGACGACATTTTCCAGCATCATTTGGCACCCAGAAAGATCGATGTCATTACAGAGTCAGAATCTGATGAGACCATCCCCTATTTTGCACCAATTTCTCACTCCTTCCCCAACACCACACCATATTGCACTTCTGCCAAAACAAACAAGCTTAGCCGTAAATGCAAAAAAAACTTTGTTGGGGGGGAAGTGATGGTGACAATTAGTCTGAAAAATTTGTGCTGTTTGACAAGCAACTGACTAGCCAAAGTAAAAATCAAAGACTGTACAAAAATGGTTTTATCTTGATCTCCAATACCCTGTTTCATCTGAACTACCAGCTACAGACTAAATAAAAACTCAAATAACTACATTACCTATTCGTTATATTAATCAGATGGTTCTAGCATTCAGCTCCAAATGCATACACTAGTTTTTGCATAACTGGTTAAGATGCGACCTTGAACTTTGACCTTTGTACCCAGTAAGTTCACATTTCTTTCCTACAAAACACTAAGAAAATAAGTTTAGATAAAAATACATCAATGCATCATACCTCAAAATACTGCAGGAAGCAAACATATCCCCACAATGTTATTTTCAGTATCACCTAATCACTATGTGCCTTGACCTCTGACCTTTTGATTCCGAAACTAAATCAGCTAATTTTTTTATCCCGAGGTGCACTTCGGATAAATTATTGGTAAAAATCCGAAACAGAGAGCGAAAGCAATATCATTGCTGAAGGACAAAAGGGTGTACAAATGAAAAACATGGAAACATAACTATAACATGGTGGGTAGAGGCATAAAACACACACACACACATAAAAATGCAGCTATCACAGAACTCAGGTCTGCTCGCCGGCCGGGAGCTTTGCAAGGACCCAGTGTCTGAGTCCTTCGACAACCAATTCACTGATCTCGTGGCTGATGTCCGGGTAGACCAGGTACTGGCCGTTGACGCCAAGCTGACGCAGTCTCTTGTGAGTGGCACCGCCCCACTGTGCAAGCACTAGTTGGTCATGGACGCCATGTGTCTGGTAAAGTGGTGGCAGATCTCCGTCATGTTGTTTCAGTGCCTACATCCATCCAACGTAAACCATGGAACATCATCATCATCACATGATTATGGTCCAATGATGTACAGGAACAAAATTTATAATATCCTTCAACAGTTAGCAAAAAAACGAACTAAATTAGTCAGCCCTGTTTGACTCCTCTGTACTGGTTTCGAAACATTGTATACCGGTGAAGTTCATAGTCACACGGCACAAGAACTAGGCCAAATATCGAAAATCCAACCTGACAAAAATTGAGGTATAGTCCCTTCCCCTATCATCCAGTTTAAGAATCAGTAGTCACTTGCCAGCAGCTCACATTATAAATGACAAAGAAGATAGACAACAAAAAGGGAATATATCTAACATTAACCTTGACCTTGACTTGGATTGGGTCATGTGGCATACCTCTTACAGTATTACCTATACATTAAATTTTATTCAAATCGGACAAACGTTTAATTTTTTTCGGTTGAAAGGATGCATGTAGACCAGCTTTATTAAGATGACAGAGTTGACCTAAAAGTGCATCTTGGAATGTTTTAAACAGTTGCAGCAATGGTGATGGACCTAAGTTCATTAGGAAGTTGGCTACATGCATGTGGACCTGCATAAAAAGGCTCTCCCATTAAACTTCACACACTGTCATGGCTTGGCATTGTCAGTAATGGGAAACATTTTAAACAAAACTCACAAGACTAAGACCAAAACTAAAAACTTAAATGAAACGGACTAAACTAAATAATAACATACTGTGTTAAAGCGCATGACTGACAATAACGATTGTCACAATAATTCATCAAAAGCACACAAAACAAGAAAGAATGTTTAATCCAAGTACCTCAAACACTATTGATTTTTCGCCAAGAAAAGTTGAGAGTGCAAAAACGCCAGCAAGGTCTGTGCAGAAACGGTAAGCATAATGCAAAGCCAATGCACCACCCATTGAAAATCCACCTAAAAAGTTCAACAGCCAGCCATCTTATCATATGCACATAATATCACATAATATACACTGTTCACAACGAACCCATTTACTTATTCATCTGAAGTCAGGAACTAATGGCGCTATAGAAATGCAATTATTATTATTCTTATTCACAATATTCAGGCTCAATCCACAAAAAAAACTTTAAGTACTGGAGGAGTAAATTATTCTACAGGCCAAATGACAGTTTCAAAGCAGGAGTGAACAGCGACATAAATTCTAAAAAACCTTAAAACCAAGACCAATAATGTAAATTGTACTGAATTTAAATTAAACTCCATACCATGCGAGCAGCTAATGAAATATAATTGCAGTGCTTACGCAACTATTCAAAAAAATGTTCAACATGACCGAACTTTATGGTACACCACTGTGGTTAGTGATCCTAAAGGATCTCTAGATTATTCTTATCATAGGTAGCATGCTGAAGGAACTAGAAAGAAGTATTTATAAATATAACTCGAACACCAATAGATTCCCCTTTGCATGGCGGCGAGCGCAAGTCTTGCCCGATCAAACACATAGCGGCAAGTGAAGCGATCTACTCTGCAGCATCCTGATACAGCGAGTTGCTGCTTGCTGCTATTAACCCTTTGTACTTCAACGTTAGACCTTAACTCTATACCTACACCACTATAAAAATATTTTAATAAGCATGTATTTTGCACTTTCTATGTGCCACCCGATGTGCATAACACAGTGGCAAAGAAAAACAAACAAAAAATTACTAACCTACGATAATGCGACTTGCGGGAATGCCATGTTTGTTCCATTCTTGTGTGAGAAGACCATCCAGGTGATCACACATCTCATCAACATTGTTGACGTCCTCCACAGAATATGGTGTAATATCAGGCCGATTAAACCACACTGTAGTTGGTACGCCATTCATCGGCGTATATCGTCTAATATCAAAAATAACAATTACAGACTGAAAGACAACAAATGCGAAGGAGATATACACTGTGCATTCAATAGAAACCCATCAATTAGTGCTGATCCTCAGATCCATGGTCTTGGTATCCAGACCAGAGATGTGCGGATTGTGGGGGGGTCCACTTGTGAACCAAGATCCACAGAATATTTCGGATCTGTGGATGCACTGTGGGTCTTTCACAGACAAAAAGTCCAAGGACGACAATGGATGTGCATTACTTCATACTTCATAGGTAGCCTTTTATAACTAAATAGTACATTTTGAAAATGTCTGGTTTTTGCTTTAGCTGTTTACTATGCAATTTTTCATTTATGAAGTTTCACTTTTCTTTATACATGTCATGCAACTATAGACAGGTAGGCCAGCCTAGACATACAAACATGGCCTGAGAAACAAAAATAGTTCATTACCAGTGGAGCAAAAATCTGAAATTGAACTAAGTTTGAGGTGTGTTTTAGGTGGTTTTACCGGAAAAAATGTACTGGAGTTCTGGATATGAACCCAGGTGTCAAACCCTGTGCAACAGTAAGAAATGCTCCCTTCAACAATTTGCAAACATTCACCTATGGGATACTCAAACTTGAAACAATTCTAGATAAACTGGTTGATTGCACAAATGTCAAAAGTGATTCCCAATACAGCAGCATCTCATATTTCAACTGCAAGTAAACACATACAAGACATAAATGACTCCAAAAATCCTGTACCATTTTAGTAGTAGAACACCACACTGCAATATGTACTTGCATACCTGAAAGGAGCTGTTGGATAAATCACTTGGATATGAGGAAAGCAAAATTCATTTGCAAATGCATTATTCAAGTATGAGTGTAAATTATCTCCTGTGTCACCTGAAATATCACATTCAGCACATTTATGAACAACAAATAAAAAACAAAATCTCCACTATGCCTTGGAAGAAAAAATTAGTATGACAATCTTGCACATTTTGTGTCTCTAAAGTCATAAGCTAAGTCAAATGATGCCAGCCTGCCATCTACCTACACGGTGTTTCATAAAAAAGACCCCTTTTTGTTTTTTTCATAATTCACTCAAATTATGAGCAATTTACATGAAAT
>Ga0209146_1000654_pt1 | contig 10329 bp, 4 predicted proteins | sample WorMetLIZAISLAND_2_FD_187402 | JGI IMG/M metagenome (GOLD analysis project Ga0209146, IMG submission 187402) | Marine gutless worms symbiont microbial communities from Max Planck institute for Marine Microbiology, Germany - Olavius geniculatus... | ecosystem: Host-associated > Annelida >...
GTATAACTAAAGAAAAGTTTCGCTGTAATAATGCGTGCTTTCGTGTGACATAGCAACCGTTCAGCAAGCATCATTTTTCTTAAACTCTTAGATTTTTTTTTCAAAATAATGAACTCCGAGCGTTTTGTGTACGCAACTTGTTATTATGTTATTAGTTTATGTCTGGTGAGTTCGTATAATGGGTGTATGAGGTGATTGTGGATGTATTGTCACAGGTCCCGGCGGTCAATATAGTCCGGACTGTACTGGCATGTACGTCGACGGTCAACATATGATGCGAGCGGCTGGTGAGTTGAGAACAATATTTGGAATAAATATGAATGAATCTCAGAAAAATCCATTTCGAAGCGGTTAACGGCAATCTTTTATTCTCTTCTAGTTGTTTCACAAACTTTCACTTATTTTTTCTACGCCATCGTACACGATTCTGAAGGTCCACTAGGGGTGTTATTGATGATAACGCATGACTGACTGATCCAACCCACCGCTATAGGCGCGATCTGCTTCACAATGTCTGTGGTGGGTCATTTACTCCTCAGCCGGCCGGCATTGATACTCCATCCACGAACACTGCCGTTCTAAAGGCTGAGAATACTGCGGCTGGTCGTTGGTCTATTCGTGTCGGCCGTGCGGCAATACACGTCCGCTGCTCCGTCCGTCGTAATGCGCTCGCACGAAAGCAATTCGCTGTTTGGTTATGCACAATCAATACAAATTGCATCTGATTTCAATCGGTAAATGCGAGACAACTGGATTTGCGGAGGACTGCTCTGCTCGAAGCTGCGTGGTCAGAAAGTCGGGCGGCCGGCGTGCTTTCGCGTCTCACACCGACCGCATCAGCGTTTCCCAGGCCGGGCAACCAGCGCTGCGCCGACATATAAATGGGGAACATCTATCATTAGACACTTGGACAAAATGTACTGTAAACTATTTACACGTAATCGTTTGTCTACGAGCGAGAGCAGAGCACACGCTGTCGGATAAACGCTATCCATTACGTTCGTTTGTTCGTCGCAGAAGCAAAGTTCTTTTCGTTTGGCTCTGCTTAAAACCTCCTCGTGATAGAACTCTGATCTTGCTTCGCTCGCCCAGTTATCAGACAGACACACATATGCTGCAGTGTTGCTGATTCATTGTTACCTTTTCATCATGTTCGCGGCGGCCCATATGCTCAGCAGTGGCAGTGCTGTAGGCAGTTTCTTTCAATCACCTATTTACAGACCGTTTTTAGCGGCTTGAAGTGTTTGAAAATTCCATCACTATACTGGCACAGTCACAGTCTTTACTACGTCGATATCAGAGTGGTGATTATTACAACAGATGGATAATAGGGTTATTTTTAAAGTGCACATAATATTTGTAAGCTAATACATTGCCATTTAGTCAAGTAGCGCTTTGTGCGATGCAGATTATCTGAAGTAGTTAGTTATTATGTTATCCCATATCTTATCCGCAGATGACATCGTCCGGCATAATTCGTAATGTCTTTGTCCGAGCGGTTGTGTTGTCTTTGTCCGTACCCTGCATCATTATGCCGGCCGGCGGTTGGTCGCTAGCGGTTCCTGGCTGACAACGGGCGCGCCTGCATGGCAACCCTTGAGGTCGAAGGTCATGACCCAGGCGGGGCTCGCCCGAGTGCCTGTCGACGCTACAATGGCCGCTGCATGGCTGCTCTAGCTTGCTTTGCTGCTCTGCTTCGGTTTCCATAGCAGATGCCGATTACCAGCGGCTGCTGCTGCAGCTGTGCATGGAAGTGGAGGCTGGATGGCTGGCTGGGAGGGTGGTTGATGACCTTTGACCCTGTCGCCTATGACTCGTCGCCAGAACCGTCTGTTGCGTTATTAGCTCACGCCAGCTGCGCCTGCGGGAGACCTATTTGCTCTTTTACCACCACCACCACTGCCAGTGCTGCCGTCTCATGCCGTTGTCTTAACAGCCAAAGCGCTACCGTTCGTATACAAGTTCACTTTTAAAGTAGCCTATACAGATTTTGTCGCTTCGTCAATTGTCAATCCGTTCTAATGGCAATTAAGTAATAAATCCTTTGGCGATAGAACGCCGACCTGTCTTGGTCGGTTTACTTTGAAACTTAAAATGCATAATACAAAATAAAAACGTCGACCGCGATCACAAACTTGCACCGTCGCCGATACCGCTAGCTAGAGGCCTTACGAAAGAAAAGCATTCGTAACAAAAGTTATGGCATGCGATAATACTATTGTCGATCGATGCGGCGGTTATAGCTTGATTTTCATTTAGCGGCAGCGGCGTCGTTCTGTGGAGTTAATTGAGCGGGAGTGACGGCTGGTTGCCTGATCGGCGGAGACGTCGCTTCTTCGTCGCCGACCGGCACTTCTGTAATGCGCCGATTTCACGCGCCGATAAACTGGTTTCGCGCTTGATGGCACAGCGCGAATGCAAGTTAAACGGACTCGAGGGGACCGCTGACGCCTACTTCCCTGTCTCGTCTGGATCCGCCTCGACCGTTCCTTGCTGTAACAGTATATACCCGTCCGTTCGCGTCCATTCCCCTCCTTTCCATGCACATTGCATGGTCCACATGCTCTGTATCTCTTTGACGATCGTCGTTCCTCACTCTTTCTGTCTGTTCGTTCGTCTCTCTATCTGTCTGTTTCGATCGATCTATCTGTTCGTCGTGCTGGTGGATCGAAGCTGTATGCGCAGCGCACTAGCTGAAGCGCGCAAATGCCCGGTGTCAGGTTCGATTAAGGCCTGACGTTTGATGTACGGATCTGCAACATTTGTTCGCTGCTTAACGGCTCTTTTGCTTTAGGTCACACAGTACTACTACCACCAGTTCATTCCAAATCCCGACGGTTATTGCAGTTGCAGATCATATTGTGGCTGACTATCTCATCATGAATGTGCAATTTTCACGTTTTTTTCTCGCGACAGTCACTTGAATAAGTTGAGTCACATTCTACATAAAATACTTGCAATAGTCTCGTTAGCGTACGCCATATATGTGAGCGTCATATTGGTAAAATAAGAGTTAGTTGTATTTCATTTGCAGTGACGGTGTATAATAAAGGAATATACATATCCTCTGTGTTCCTTGCATAATTCCAAGTCTTTTTTCTCTAGTTTATCTCTCCCACGTAGGAAACTCACAGATAGATCATCAACCAGCTCAGTTTATAGCGATTGTTGCTTTTGATATAAAGTACGGAAAATTATACGCCAACTCAGGTGGCTTTTAGGCGCCCCAAAGTGTTTCTTTGCTTACATCTTTATCATTTTTATTTTATCCCACACTGTATATAGCTGACTGCTGAGTGCTTTTATATACTGTGTGTGGCTTTTATGCCGAGATGTGCTGTATGCTGCAGGTATGCACGGCATGGACATGTACTCTGCCATGTCTCCGGTGAGCTCGTACCAGCAGCAGATGGGCGCGCTGCGAGGCCACCCTCAGGCAGCTGCCGCCGCCGCCATGTTACACCCTCACTACGGCATGATGATGGCGGCCGCAGCGGCTCACGGCGGGTCGGGTGGAGGTACACCGTCCTCGGCGGCGACAGTACCGTCCACGGCCGGCGGACCACCCTCAGCTCCACATCCGGGCATGTACGGGCTGCCGACGAGCGGCCAGAGTCCGCCGTTACACCACGCCGCCGCAGCAGCAGCCGCTGGGATGATGCACGACGCCATGGCTGCAGCTGCTGCCGCACACATACAGGACATCCACGCCGGGTAATCAGCGTCATCAGACTGACTGAGACACAGCCTGCAGTGCTGACTGTCTAGGACCAGCACACGTCAGAGTAACTCTGCCGTCACGTGCGTCAGCGCGGTGCTGCGCTGTCAGCTGTCTTCAGGGATCGGTCGCCCAGTGCAAGCACTCGCACTCGACCAACTGTGACCGACTGATGACGGGACGACGACTAATTGTAATGTTCGTCAGCCAGCCAGCCGCCATTTTGTTGTTTGTGTTCAACCCTTACCTCACGTCGGCTGAAGCGCGCGATGACGTCACCGGAAGAAGTTGCGCCTGGCGCCTGTGCGGGGTCGTGTCGGGTATGGATGGCTCAGCGACTGGCGCACGCCCATGCAGTGACGACTGTGTTCTACCGGCAACGATCTGATGACAGCATCATCGCAGTCAACAGGTTGACGGTTTGGACTGGAGCTTAGCTCGGACGTCGACATGCGTCAACGTGCAAGCATGCAGTCGGTCGTCAGTGTAGGCCGCACACGTGACGTGACACTCCCGTCTGCATGTGCATGGGTAGACAGACATCCTTCGCGTTTCACGGATATCCAGCCCCATCCACCCACGCTTGCACCTTGCACGCATGCACCATGTTTGTCTCCCTGTTTCCAAGTTTATCGTACTGAATACTGAATAATGTTTGGAGATTGCTAATGTTTTGTCTGACCAGCAGTCGGCCTGAACTGAAGTATACATAACTTTTGAATGCACCAGACCTAAAGTGGCACTGTGTTTTTCAAATTTGTAGGCTTAAAAACACTCCTTTTTTCCCACTTTCATTTGCTATCTTTTCTTCTATTTTACACTAGGCCTACCGGGCCGGTGTCGGCAAGCATTCTCCTTTCTTCAAGTTACAATTTTAACTTTGCGAAATTTGGACGACATTCTTAGGGCTAGAACTATCACTCAGAACTTGGGGGCTGTTTCAACCACCCCTCGTAGAACTGCTTATGCACCACGCCACGCAGTATGCTGTTACATTAGTTACCTGCGTTACTGTTAAGCATAATAGGCTAAGCATATTTTGTACAGGGTGCACGACATTATTCGCAAGAGGATATGTGCATTATTGGAAAAGAAGAAGAAGAAAAAAAATGACCCAACTTGTTTTTGCCAGAACTTCGTCAAATCTCCACCAAATTTGATAATTTTTAGCACACAGATAGTCAAGACGATAAAATTATGTGAGTTACACTCATTGTCCACCTCCCCTAATTTATGTCAACGCATTACCGTGTGGTGGAAATTTGATGGAGTTTTGACAAAAACAGGTTGGCTTATTTTTTTGGTCCACCCTGTATATGTATGTAATTTCCACCGAGTCCCAGGCCATGTGTCGTTTTTGTCGATCTTAACCGATTGTTTCGGTTGCACAATTATGAGAGCATTTTTTGTGCATTTGCATTGATTTCCGCGTGTTTGTCGTCGACCTGCCGTTGAGACTATTTTCTGTGTGCTCTTGTAGCTTCACGTGTCTGTAACAACATAGGCATTGAATGTTCATATTCATGATGTCCATGGTCTGTATGCAAGTGACTTGCATATAGCGCTGTCATCATCTTGGCATGCGTGAAGTGTGTATAGGCCTAGTACAGTGTGGGAATTAGCCTCAAAGAACTAAAGAGGAGAGTCAGATCATCAGATGTTGAAGTGTTCAAGTCTATTCACGTGGAAGATGTTTGGGAGGGATTGTTAGGGAATACTGCCCAAAATCTAAGAACATGATACGTAAACGTGCACTACATGCTGGTAATGCAATGGTGCAAGTACAGTTAGGTGTCTTTGCCATTTTGTGGGTAGACGTATCTTGACGAGACTGTATAGATGTCGTGCTCATGTTGACAAAAGCAGTGTGTGCAAATGGGGTGATCTAACCTCAAGACAGATGAATAAGTCCAACTATGGGGGAAAGGTGGAACCCCAACCCAACTCTTCGGTAATTCCCACACTGGTATAGCAAGTAATTGTTGATGACAATCAGACCGGCGACGTTATGCAGTCATACGTTATGTTATAGTGGCAGCAGTGGATGCATAAAACTGACTCAAATCTGGTGCTAATGCAGCAGACAACTATAATGAAGGAGGCCTCGTTACTACTGCATCTTGTCTGTATGTGCATAGAAGTTGAAAACGTTGTTTGTTCTATAAAATTACAACGAATTAGCAACGCCAGCACCGCGTGCGGTTGTAAGTCCGAACGAAAAGTGTACATTGTAAAATTTGTGTTAATTAGCTTGCCGTTCTGAACTTCTGACAACACATTGCCGCTATCTGTTTTTGCATTTGCACGTTTGAACCTGCGCAATGTGTGTAGCAGTTTTCAGCCTGGTTTACTGCTTGTTGCAAGTTAATTTCTTACGTATCGTGTTTAATGTTTGTCGCTCTGTTTCAGTTAACGTTAAAAGTGACTGTCATCACCGTTCTGTCACTGGCCATTAGGCTCTCTCATAAATGTGTAGTTTCGTATCAGTTCTTTTGGTCACCGTTGTCGCTCTGAACTCTGTCGCCAAATGGACCGGTGGTTGGGTTTATGATCAAGAAAAATGTTTGAATTTTAGTGCGATTTCATGCATTCTGGTACATTTTGGCACGAATCAACTAGCAAGAATAAAAAAAAAACTGCCGTGCCATGGTTTGACCTGGTTTACGTTTGCTCTGTGGACCTTGTTTGTGTCGATAGTGTTGGCAGAAAATGACCTAGGCCTATGTGTCGAGTGTTGTCTGTACGAGAACCCTGTTACTCATTCACTCGTTCTGTCACTCTTGTAGCCGGAAAAGTATACAGTCGCGATATTTTTGATGCTAACACGGGTTCGTCGGTGTGCGAATTAAGACTTCGCTTATCAACGCTTCACTAACTTCATGGCATGATGGGAACCGCGTTGTTCGGGAAGCCGCGATGATTGTTTTACGCCGATACATAATTATGCATGTAGACTGCCATGAATCAGTCGACTGTGGGCCTGCAGATGTGGCCACTGGCCATACATGCACTACTCGAATATTCGAGTTTCTTTGGCCAGGAGGGCCAAAAGTGATACCCTTTTCAACTACAGTGTACTTCAAGGTAATTTTGTATATATACTGCAAGACAGCCTGCTGCATACTGTTTGAAAAAATCTTAACATTTGCTATTAAGTTATTCACAGTTTAAATGTCCTCGTTTATTTGAAAAATAATTTCATAAGTTTTTCGGAACCCCAGCGTTTCTTTCCCCACGCGCAGATTGTGAATCGAACAGCGTTTGTTAATTTAACCGTCGCGACGGAACTACACTTTATTCATACAAAACAGATCTTATTTACATTGGTAGACGAAGAACGACGTCATTTAATGAAAATGCATACGTGAATGAACAGAAATTGCAAATGTAATTCGTCTTACAGGAAAGAAACTCTAAGTAGCAAAGGGGTGTCACTCTCTGGGCCCATCTTGTGCATAGGAAACACTAGGATTTGTATTATTGCAGGGACGTTGTCAACACATCAGCTCACTTAACGACGTGTTGCATGCTCGCGCTGTCGTCGTGTACGCATGTAACAAGATTTGGTTGTCTCCTTCGCTCATAGCCTAGGATGTGCGAACACATGACGGTAAAATATTATAGGAAGTTGATGAAATCGTTTGACGTACAGTCGATGAGTCTGGATCTGAGATGAAGAGACCGAACGGTCGTCAGTTTTTATATACGACATTTGTGTATATATATTATTGTCAAACTGATGTCTGTTGTTTTTTCGGTTCATTTTGTGATGGTGCGCGGCGAACGGTCGTTTGATGCAGCGAATAAATGTAACTACGTCAAATCAACAGCCAATAACTGACTGCTTTTTTTCAGTTTTTTAAATTTTTACGCACAACACATAGGCTTAGAGTTCTCGAGTCTGTGGTCTCTGGAGGACCTTTTTCAAAGTCTTGCAAGGTCTTGTAGGGTTTACTATGAGAATCTCGGATTTTGTTCAAAACTCGTTAAGTTCAGCAGGATCTAATTGAAGAAGCGTAGTTTTTTTAAGACAAAAACTATTTTGTGGCCAATTTAAACTGAACTAGGCCCCTAAATATACTAAAATGATCTGCGTAAATCATTTCATTATTATGTTTTGATTAAACCAAAGCATTCAACCAAAAAGTCCACAAGGGATAGGCTACGCCCTAAGCGTCATGTAAACGTTATCAGTCAGTTACATAACTGCATCGCTAGTTAAATGCATAACAATATAGCAACTTCGTTTAATACTGTAATAACCAATAGAGGCGTAGCGAGGGGTATAGTGCACCTCCGTAGCCTAAGCACAGAGAAGCAGCTCAGACAAACTTATGTTGAAACGGCACTATTTTAAATGAATAGGCTAACCAATTATATTTTACGTAGGGTTCGAGATTTTTTTCCATCGACTGTTACAAACTTCTAGGGACCCGGCGTAAAGTCGCGATGGTCGAACTTTGGTTGGATCTGTGACTGCTCGTCCTAAAGGCTGTTGGCTGAAGTCGCGATCGTGGCTGTTTTGGCGAAGACGTCAACGATAAGCATGAAAGATGGTGCAAGGTAGTCTGTCGTATCTACATTTCGTTGGAGTTGAGGAGCTGAGTTCGCACAGGTTCCATGTTCGACGCTTTTTGGGCCGACCGCTAAACTGTAAGCTTAAGGTCGGCCCTTTGTCATGATTGTCGTCCGTCTTTCAGTCTGTCCGTCCGTCCGTCTGTCTTTCCGTCCGGATGTACTGTGGCTAAACGGTGCAAGATAGGGGCTAGGATGCTATTGATTACTAATAGGAAGTGGCATACGCTCTTTCAGATGACATAAAAAATCATCGATCTTGTATGACCTTCAAGGTCAGTGACAACCAGTACGGTCGGCCCCACCCTAGCAACAGCTGGGCTTTTTGTCTGCTGTTCTTTCAACGCGAGTGATCGTAGGCTATGGTAGGCCTACACAACGCAATACAATAAATTGACACACACGGTCCTCGGTAGGCCCTATGACGCCCAAAGTTGAAATCAAGGTCATCCAACGATCGAAAACTGGCAAGAAGAGACCCCCGAAGCTGCTGTAGAGAAAAGGAGACACAGATAGATAAACGATGAAGCTGATGCCCAATCGCTGTTTTTACCCTAATAGAATCGACGTCAGTGTCGTAGGCCTACTACTCGGCAACGCACAGCTCGACCACTATGGCCCAAAACTCCACTACTTCGATTCGGTGTGGATCGGATTTGTTGCACAACATGCTGAACAACAAGTCCGCAGGACATTGAAAGTCGACAACAAATCCAGAACGGATCTAAGTAGTGGAGTTTGGGCAACGACGACGTCGACGAAATGGCGATCGTCGCCGCGCAGGTTGCGACGTGTGTGGCACTTGATCGAGACGACGAGCAACCGACCGGCCTGGTGTAGCGGTGCCGGCGGCCTGTCTGATGCTGCTGCATGGTCGGGCGTCGCCGCGACTCATTCCGCGGCGTCACACGTCGATAGCGCTCCGCAGTCGATTAATCATAAATAATTTGATAAGCTCGACAGTTTGTGCTCATATCGAATGACATCGCTGCCAGATATCAGTGCTGGGACCAATGAAATATTGATTACGTGGTGCGCAGGGGCGACTGCGCGAGGAGCGCCGGCGAGCTATGGCTGCAACTATAGCAACTATGGCTGTGCGTATAGGACCGACGGCAAGACTTGGCGGGCGCTCCGCTCACCGGCCCAGCATCGATATAGATATAAGTGGATTAGCGACGCCTGCAGTCTATCGTTGATATCACTAGCCCTCCCACCGCGCCACTGTACCGCGCTACGTAGTAATCGTGAGATACGACAAGTTATCCCGTCATCCAGTCAGGAAGTCCAGTCATGTACAGTACTGCGCCACAGAGATCATTTTAATCCAAACTTTCAGTTTATTATGTAGGCTATGCCAGTTCTGGTAAGAACAGTTCAGCATTTTCTGGGCAGCAGAGAGACTGAGAGTCAAGCAAATGGCTATCGGATTCATGTGTATGTGGAGGCAGCAAGTCTGGCAGGTGGCATGTAAGATGCAATAAAAAAGTCAGTTGGACCGATTGTGCAATCGAAGTGTACAGGGATGTCGAGAGTCACATCGGGCCCGGGAAACATTCTCGCGGGGCCCCGTTGTGGAAAACATTTTTGAATTTTTAGGCCGCCCGGAACGGTAGTTTCCGGAAGGTAAGGTAAAGGTAAAGCGTGCCATGCCCCTCCGGGGCGTAGGCGGAGTGCTCATCTCCCTTTCCGTGGCCATTGAGCCCGTAGGTGGATAAACTACGAGTTCGTGACGCATGGCCAGTACGACGCCAGACCTAAGGTTACCTTCCCAGCCGCGGGGCATCACCGCCCTTTGGCCAGTACCGAATTATACTGCTTGGTGAACAGAGGTACATACACTGTGTCTCAAAAAAACCGGACCCCTATTACGTCTTGAAATAACTCCAACAAATTGTGCCTAATAATAATAATGATTAGCTGAGAAAATCGTCAAGAGGTACTACTGCATTTGGGGCCGTGTACAGCAGTGTGTGTACCAGAAGCCGGTGAAAGATGTGGATAAACTGAAGCAGCGCTTGGTGGAGGTCTGGTCT
>Ga0209146_1000656_pt1 | contig 10328 bp, 6 predicted proteins | sample WorMetLIZAISLAND_2_FD_187402 | JGI IMG/M metagenome (GOLD analysis project Ga0209146, IMG submission 187402) | Marine gutless worms symbiont microbial communities from Max Planck institute for Marine Microbiology, Germany - Olavius geniculatus... | ecosystem: Host-associated > Annelida >...
GAGTAACTTCCCCTACTTTCCCTTTCGATGGGCCCAAGTGTGTTAATAACGAATTAATAAATGCGTTAAAAAATTAACGCTCTGACAGCTCAAATTTTAAACTATTACGTCTGCATGATACAAAAAACTACAGCTATCTAAATAAAATAAGCTTAGCCTATTCAAGTTGTCAACTGTATTACATATCAAATGCCTATTTTCTTCTTACTTCTGTGTTATCATACAAAAAATGTTGGTCCACTAGCTGGCAATGACACTACAGTACCTACAGCCTATTCAAGAGAACTGTTGACAGTATTTCAGCAGACATGTTCACGTTGACCTTTTCATTGCGGAAGTGAAGTAGATGTTTAGTGAGGAAATGCAGCACACAAAGATGTGGCTCCCATATAGGCACGGGCGTCTTGCCGTCAGCGAATGAACTTGCCTCTCCATCACGACCAACTTCTACAAACCATCAACAGCACAGCTTTCAGACACTGACAACCAACAATGTACATCAGATAGTTTCTTCCTGCACCACATTCCCTCATTTCAGACAGGTTTGAGGGCATCAAGGCCAGCATTTTCAAGGCCAAGGCCACTAAATGATGGACTGTAAAAAACTATGGGCTGTCTAGTACTAATCAGCACATATGATATTAAAACTGCACACTTACACACTTAATACTGCACCATCACACCGACATAACAAAATGGATGTATTACCATAAACTTATTGCGCAGACAGAGCACATTCATACAAGTGACTAGATGCCAAAACCACCATGTTTTGTTGTGTCCTCAAAGACCAAATTCCTGATTTCAGATTCTTCCTCATGCACAGTCCAGGTTAAAATCAAACCAACTATTGTCAGAAAAGTCCTCTTAATGTAAAGTTCTGAAGCTGATACGTCGCCATTAGAGTTTCAAGCTCATAAGAACAATACGATGACATTCTGCATTGCATCCAATCCAAATCATATACAGCTATCAGCCTATCATTACTGTCATTAAGCAAAAATATGCCAAGACTTGACTGAGACTTGACTGATGCACAGCTATGTATGGGTAATGCTAAGAGGGAGTTTGACATAAGACTGAGAACGATCTGTGACTGATAGCCAATAATGCTTTAGCACAACAAAGGCCACAGATGCAGAAAAAATAGGTGCATGGTGCATTCGTGGCATGTCACATGTAGTATATTATGCCACTATAAGCAGAAAATCTGGTTGCAATTCAGTTTACAACAACCAGAAGCTGTGAAACAGAAGTACAGTGAACAGACGTTCAGTTATACTTATTAGATCAACCAGCACGGGTCCCCCCCCGCTATATACCCACTATACACTGGACACTCTATAAAGGCTGCATACTGAGCATAGTGTCCTACAATCAACGTGTGTGGCAATGGAAACGGGAGACAGATACATGGACACACTGACACAGACAGCATAAGAGAGCTATTCAGCACAGTGCAGCGACATGAAGCTGATTGCATGAGGACTTGTCGCCGTGGGGCACTTCGATGCAGAGGGAATAAACCCACCTCTTGGTTTGTGTGGACACTCGGCACCCACAGACAGGGACATCCAGAGCCACAGCGAGGCCCGGGGAAAACTTCCCCCCTTATCCCTCCCCTCTCGAAGGACCTGTCCACACGCAGGAGCAATGGGGTGCACTATCCCCCTTTATTTTAAAAATTACAATAATTACCCAAATTATCCAAAAGGTATGCCACAGTTACACAAATGAATTCAATATTACACTTCACTTGCCAACAGATCTTTTACTAAATTCCACGCAGACGCCGTCAGTGTGCAAAAAGCAACTTGAGCTTGGTTCGTACGGTTCCTATGTCTCAAAAATCCTCAACTCAGGTCTGACTGCATAATAATAAGCAAAGTGATCGTGCTGCACTGAAGAATTCATGCCCAAGTCCAAACCATCACATGAATTGTTTTGTGACGCCATTCTCTTTATATTTCGAGCATTTGCGCCTGGAAAAAAATTAAGCAATCTATCTGAATTTCCTTGAAAAACGAAAGGTTGGGACGGGTACCGACAGAAGCAGTCATATCTGAGTCATGAGTTTCAGCCTTCTGTTGTTGTTGACGGAGACATCGCTTAACAAACGGCGGTCAGTTATTTATGATCATCCACCCAGACAGGAATCCAATTAGCTCAATTTTACCACACTATAACTGATGGTTATGAGAGCTCAGCCGAGGAATATGCTTAGGAGTTACTACATATCCATACGCAAAAAGATACAACACGGAGGCCGAAGCACTAGCCTCTGGGTTTTCGCCTCTTGCAAAAGATATCCTGTTTATTGCAACTAACATTAACACTAACGCTGGAGTGGGACACTTTCAGCTGTGCTGGCAGGTGATGCTCCGTAGCTCTGAAATAGATTTCTCATGAAGAGCTATATACCATTTAAACATTTAACGCTAACATTAACTAAGAAATCATGAATTTTTCACGGACATAAATAACTTTCTTGTTGCGCAATGCACAGTGCAAGGCTCAGACAGCGCTAACCATAAATGACAGCACCGTTGCGTTACATTAACTGATCACTGAACTGAATTAATAAGCACATCGACGTCCATCCACCGCGAGGGAACATTAATACTGCAACATTTATGCCTATCAGATTGGACCCTCGCTGAGAGGCTGCTACGTCTGAGCCCTCTCTCCCCATCAGTACGGTCTCCAAGCCATTCAAAATGTATTAGAGATTCACTGGAACAGAATTATTCCCCATTCCCATCCATTCCTGGCGCAAGTATTTGACTGTCCCCACACTTGAAACCACGTCTTTTTAGTCAGCATTCAACAGCCAAAAAAATTAATTTACAAAGTCAGGATGAATGTGTAATTGTAAGGTGACAACTACTGACTGCAATTCCGGAACGGAAACGTGTAATGCCGGGATCCAAATTTTTCGCGATTAGGTATACATCAGTAAAACTGGAATATATTAAATGACTGTCACTCTACCACTGACCATTCAACGTTTGTTAAAAATAAAAACGTTTATAAACGTTTATTATAACTATGCTCTAGAAAGTATCGACGGTCTATACTCCATAACGAGGACCGTCATCTTGCATTCAGACGCATCTCCCCAGACATGCCAGGTCGTCCGTAATTCGACCATGTCAGCTGGTGCAATATGACCAAGAGGTGAAGTGGAGAAAGGGGCGACGCGGTGGGGGTCCCGGGTACAAACTATACCCTCCACTACTCCCCCCCCGGCAAGCAGCAAAGCAAAGCAGCAGCTGCATCATGCATTGCATGTGAAGCACGTAAACCGGAGCTACCCACCATGCACCGCGGCGGCTACGCTATAGAGCTACCGCTTGCAGTCGTCAGGTCCGGGCATAACCGGCAATCCGGCACGCTAAATGTTCCGGCATAATTTCACCAGAGTTTAAGCTCCCTCCCTCACAAGTACACTCGCGACGTTACAGTTAGCTACTTATCTGACGCAAAAAGACGGACGGCGACCAAGGCCCCTCTCCCCCTCTTCCCGTCTGCTTACCTCCTTCCCTTCTCCTAAAAGTAGAACCCCTGAAATCCAGCTAAGGGGTCTGGAAGACGCTGTAAGCTCCCCCAGCATAGTCTGAGGTGGAGACCCAGACGAAATCGAATTTTGTCCACCTGGTGCCAACAACTTCAATTATTTTCCTGAAAATCAACTAAACAAATTAAGTGCAGTTTAAAAAATAAGAGCAAATTGGAACCTAAAACGGTTGCTAAATGAACACACTAGTGGTAATTTGGTCATTGATAGATGCAAACATCAGCGACGAGTTGCATGAATGTCAGAAAACTACCAGCAAAGCATATCTTGTCTCAGAAAAGACGTTACCTGTGATGTATGCCATTCTGCCAACTTCGAGCACCGATGGTGACATAGTCCCACTCCCCTGGCTTTAAAAATGTGGAGAGATGAATGCAGTGTACTGCAGCTAACGTCACGGAATCGTTATTCCCATTCCCAATAATACTGGAATGACTGTTTGGAGTCAACGTCTTGCTACGGCTTTGTATTAATCGACATTCAACACTGAATGATATCACAGATAGAACTGGAAAGAATACAACTTGAACCATCGACACTCAACAGGCAAATGCTGTGAAACTGTAACAGAAGCTGAAAAGTTGACTCCCAAAATTTCACGGGTAGCAGCGACAGGTGAATGACACGACAGCCGAATGTGCACACATTTTTTTCAAAAATACACCCAATGCCCCCACCGAGGTCAGCCATCTCGTCGCGGTGGTGGGGCTTCACATGCACCCAAAAGATTTCTAAAATCTGGAGGGTAGGAGCTAACTAAGAGCTGACCAAACCTGTAAGAGCAGACTTGCTACCAGTGCTCACGTGCCGGTTAGTCTCGGGCTTTCACGTGGTTTCGGCTTCACGGCCGTTTATGGCTTCACAGCCGTCCACGGCTTCATAGCCGTCTCCTGTAACCTTATGGTTACATTCCGGGATGCTCATTGGGCCGAAATGATACGGCCTCAGCGCTGGGCAGGTGTAACAGCCTGACCACTCCGAAGGTAAGGTAAGGTACATCCAATGCCAACGGAATATGGCAACACGTGTTATATACACTTGCACAGACTGCTGTTATTCCTTATTCGCTGTTGGACAATTCAATGCTAATTGCTAACCGGCAAGATCGACTCACGTAGGGTCAAACGGTGCTCAAACATCACATTCAAGTGTACAGAAACTGCACGTGCAATTGCATATACGTCCATGGTTCGTCTGTCGGCATTATGCAAAATGGGATGTGAATGCAGATTCCATTAAACATTTTCAGTCATCTCTCATTTAAAACGCTGGTGCCCATTATAGAAAAGTGAAATATCTGGAATAAAATTATTACTGAATAAGTAACACAGTAAGCAATTTATTGATCGCATGTCAGACGCACATGCTCAGTGCATACAATAACGACACATTATGCGTCGAGCGGGACATAAACCTCAACTGTGAATTAACATACAGGCGCAGTAAAAGATTCCGTAAAACAAAAGTCTAAGGTACTTGCAGCACCTGATAACGTTGGACGATATCAGATGCAACAACGGTGGACAGATGCAACAGCGCATAAAGAATACACTCAATCCTATCACATCAATGCACTATGACAATCCGATTCCCGTGAACAGAAGTAGATATCACATGGATGGTTAATTAAAGCTAGCACTTCCCGGCGACAAAGAAGACGGCTTCGATTTTCTTTTCGAGGAACTATTCATTATTAACGAATTTGCAAGTGCTGCGTCTCAAGCGCCAGGTAAGTAATTAATACAGAATTGTGTGTGCAGCAGCACGACGGCAATGCATTGCTTTGGTGAGCAGCTGTGTCACAGCTGATGCAACTAGACAAGCTGTTCAGTGACTTCTAAACCACCGACTGCTATATACTGGCTTGAACGACAATCAGCTTGCACTGGCACCGTTGCCAGCAACTTTCGGCTGCAACTGTGCGTCATAAAGCAAAGGACAGTGCAGTCTATGGGATTTGAGACTTGTTTAAGAACATACCACACTGTCCGGAGTGGCATAAGCTCGCACTGTGCGCTAGCTTACCCACTCCAGCAGTGCGGTATCCAGTACAAACTAAGCATAGTACGTATAGGAATTCATGTCTAAACGCACGCCTCTACTATGGGCTCATTTTTATGCAGTGCCCTCAAATGGCTTGACGGACTAACTGTTAAAATGTCTAGATTACAATCAGGAAGCCAGTCACTGGTCCGACTCCTGGTACAGTCGAACGGTTACTTCGTGGACGGGAGACTGACTGACTGTCTGAGGAGTGAGAACCATATTAAACCATCTCGAAATCAACTAGCCATCCACTAACGTCAGCTCAGCCTTCCATCTCTCCCGGGTAGAAACATCATGCAACTCTCTGCTCAGTATATACACGACACAAACTAAAGACAAACTTATAAATGAGCTGCATGTACATCAACTGAACCACAGCGACCACAGCTCCTCTAGATCAGCAGGCTGCATCTTGATACTACGGTGCTATGCTATGCTAATCGGTTTTTATGTGTTATACCAGCATGTTTATGACCACGTACAACATGGCTGCATTGCAACTCCAACGCAGATAAGACACGCTTTGCTTAATCGACAAGTGGATGAAAAAAATTCATTAAATTCACAACAATATACTTGAATACAGAAACGTCAGCCTAGTAGCCACAGTGTAGGCTGTGCGTGATGTATTATAAGTGTCCACACAAAAGGTGGCAGACAGACAGACAGACGTCAGAATAGTATGATAACGGTCATTAAGGGACGGTCAAGTCAAGCATACATTCAGGCTGTAAACCCATCAACCCGGAACTCAGCACGATAACAGGAGCTCTATACATTATTCACGTACAGATGGCGTATAGGCATAATACAGGACGCCAAACACAGTAAACTGTCATGAGCTGAAACGCAAAAGCTATACGACTGTGACACTAGAACACATGTTGTTGAAAAAAAACTTAAAACTGCTGGCACCAGATGTCATATTTTAAGGCTAAAATGCACCTAATTCGATTTCGGCCGGGCTCCTACCCAGACACCGTTGGGGAGCTCACAGCGTTCTCCCAGACCTCTAGCTGGATTTAAGTGGTCTCACTTTTAAAGTTCTAGAACAGGGAAAAGAAACAGGGGGAAGGGAGACATGTGAAAGGAAATGGTTTAAGTATGGGGAGAGAGAGAAGAAGGGAAAAGCGGTAGGTAAAAAGACAAGTAATTTGAGTAAAGCTCACGTGACGCGCGATAGCAACGGTCATGCCACTTTGGCAATCAATGTACAGCAATAAGATATTAAAGCATCTTGAAAGAGTACTTAAATTTGAGGCCTCCGTACGAAAGACTCCTTGAATATAAGAGATCAAAACTTAAGATTCTTAAAAATGTATGTTCTATGCTAAAAATGTCATACGCAGGTTGTCCAGGTCCATCTCCAGCCATTTTGGCACAATTCACTCTTAAAATGTTTGTCGCAGCCGAAAATTGCAAAAAAAAATCCCTAAAACCCCTATTATTGGGGTTCAAGGTCATTCACGTTTAATGCTGAAAATTTCATACGCACGTTGTCTTGGTCTATCTCCAGCCATTTCGTCCAATTCAGTGTTGCAATGTGCGCTGCATCCAAAAATTGCAAAAAATTAACTAAAACCCTCTTTTTCAGTTGTTCAAGGTCATCGATGTTAATAAATTTAAAAAGCCTGTCACCAGTGCTTCTTGTGATAAGCAGCATGTCTGTACCTATCTGCAACCGTTTTCACACTATACGAGCCAATAACGGCAACATAACGTCATTTTAAGGGGGGTACCCCTCTTTGACACCCTCGTTCGAGGGGAACCCCTGCGCCCAGAGGCACAAAATTTTGTCACGATAAACTAGAGACCTTGGGGTAGCCCACAGTGAAGATTTCGTGATCCTAGCTTGCACCGTTTTGATACAGTCCACGAGTGTGACAGACGCCTAGACGACGCGCGAGGCATTCTGCTATCGCGCGTAAAAAGGAAAAGACAAAAAGGGGAAGGGGAATATGGAGGATGAATCTCCCTCAAAGTCTGGAGATACTAGCAGCACTGATAGAATTCGTGATTGGTGCCCCTCCTTCATCCTTTTTCCAATGGATCTTTGACGAGGGGGCAGCAGTGGCAGGGTGGCTGGAATCCTCGTGCATCTAACAATGTGTGGGCGTCATCCCTTTTCCTTACGCAGGAACTTATTTTCTCCAGCACAATGTGACCTATCAGTTTGATGGACGGATGGAATCGATCTTCATTATAAACGTGGCGACGCCGCCGCTTCGCTGTCTGCCGGCCATTAACCATTTACCGGTAACGCAGCAGTGACTACATTACTACAGGTTGAATGATTAGTTGACATCGCCGAGCGCCCGAACGCACTAAAAATACGCCCCGATGCAATACGCGATTTATCGATTTCTTTTCAACCGCCGCTTGAACCCGCGCATGATTACGTAGTCACGTCGCGTGCGTACGTACACGTATGCTGTCTATAACCATCTCTCCTGAACAAGATATCTCCAGAAGCTATGACGATTAATTTTAGAGAGATACGGTACGTAGGGCATTTCTAGTTTTATGTAGAACAAATGGACTGTGCTAAAATTCAAACTAAATCAAACGCATATCGAATCCCATTTGGCGTTCAAATCAGATCAGCTAAACACCAGCATGCAGTCAGTTCGCATTTCCACGGGTGATTCAATACAAATCAAAATCCTGAACGGTGTCTGCCCATCACTGCTACTGCTGGCACATCCTGACTGGCGTTATCAAACGATGCGCATCAGCCTCGCTGGACTATACTATATAGTCAGTACACTGGCTGCTGGCGAGAGATAGCTGCATATCCTGCTGCGGTTACAGGCACTGCGGCACCCGTCCAGAGAGCAACCGGTTCACTCCGAGAAATATCACGGAAGCATCCCAGCCTGCCACCGGCGCAGCTGCCGAGCAGTATATCAAGTACCCTAGCAGCAAAGCCTGCTCTTCATCATCATCATCACCTCAGTCGCTAGGTGGCGCCAGGTAGATCACTACGTCCGTCGGAATCCAATACATTAACCGGTCCAGTGCTCCGTCGGTCGATCCGTCTGCGAGTCGCTGACGGCCAGTCTAGTAGTCTACAGCCATCAAGATCACTTTAACCATCAACAGCAGGCAGCAACGTTCCATTACACAACTGCCGCATGGCTATAACCATTTTTAACAGCGCCTTAGCACAGAGAGCGCTGTTATATCCACGGTCGGCACGTCCGTCCGTCCGTCTACCTGTCTGTCTGCAGTCATGGGCAGGTACAGAGTCAAGTTCACAAAATCTCACTAGCCCTCCTGCCCTAAGACTCTCATTTTGCCAAATAAGGTTCATCTCAAAATTTGAATGTACAGTTGACAGTTTTCTGGAAATCCCCACCAACAACTGCAACTGCTGCATGCCAAATTCCACAACATTTTAACATTTTCCACTAAAGCAGTCATTCTGCAATGCAATCAGTGTTTAGCGCATGTAGAACACTTGCCTTGCCGACGTCGTAACCAACGGTTACTGTACAAGTAACCGTTGAGTGACAGTGGCAAGGATGCCTAAACAATGCTATCATATCACCAAGAAGATGTTGCAAGTTTCATCTGATAACCATGACGACAGCTCTCTCCACAGTAAGCTGTCAGTCAGTGACTGCAATGCCCCGCAGACGTCTAAACGTCTGTGCCAGGCAGCAGCGGTTTGGCAAAGAAAACTGATAAAGACGCCATTGGACCAGACACGGGCCAGGTGCTAGCTAATACCTAGGTATAAAGCCAAGGAGGTCAAGTAGCAGGCCACACGTTGCCAGCACTCTCCCACAACTGAGCCACACTAGGCAGGTGCAAATGCAACAGCTACTCTCCACTGGCATAATTACCTGCTTACTATTCTCTGAGCTGAGCCGTTACAGCAGGCATGACCAATTACATCTAGACAGCACTTACTCACCAGGACCTGATTGTGGGCGGGTGGGTAGGTCCCTACCAGAGCGGCCCGGCCCTGATTCTCATGGCCATGCCATTAATGGTAGTAATCTGCCAGGTACGAAGGAAATGCACTCTGGCGCCCAACACATGGTCCCCACAACAGCTGCATCAATATCACAAGCCCTCAACTGTCACATATGATAGCATCTAGTGCATTACCACTAAAACATCAAATAGTGGCATCAAAAAGGAAGTGTCGTCTGTTAAGCACTTTTTACATGATTCACTCGTAAAACGTTAATTCATATAATATAATCCATCATGATGCGAAGCGTTCAGCCGTAGCATTCCGCCGTTGCGATTTGTCGCCAAAACGAGCGATCTTCTGCCAGCTGCACACTTTTAAATAATAACCTCTGAAGTCTTAGTTTCAAATTTGCAGTTTTCTGCCGATTTATTGGTGGAAAACTGCCAATTTTTCCCTACCAACTCTCATTTAACACTCTCATTTAGGGTGACCCAAAGTTCAAATTTGTGAAAAGCAAAAAACAGATACTGGCAGCAGAGTTTTTCACTGAACTTTACGAATCCTGAAACCAGAGTACTTTGTTGAGGTGACAGTGAAAACTTTGTGATCTTAGCTTGCATTGTTTTTATAGAATCACAGATTGATGGACAGAGAGACAGACAAACAGTCTGCATAGCAAGCTATGATGACATCCTGTAAAAAAAACTTCAAATATTCACTGTAAACAACTGCTCACGAAAATTCAAACCAGTAATGTTTAAGACATTTCAAACCACATAT
>Ga0209146_1000659_pt1 | contig 10311 bp, 5 predicted proteins | sample WorMetLIZAISLAND_2_FD_187402 | JGI IMG/M metagenome (GOLD analysis project Ga0209146, IMG submission 187402) | Marine gutless worms symbiont microbial communities from Max Planck institute for Marine Microbiology, Germany - Olavius geniculatus... | ecosystem: Host-associated > Annelida >...
GTTATTACAATAGTCTCTTTCTGTTTCTAAAAATCACATTTTCAACGTATTAAATCAATAATCAGTCACCCTTCTGCTTACGAACTAACTGTTGAATGCTATTAGCCTGCTGTCTAAACGGTATGTATAACTGTACCTGAAATGGTTTGACGCGACGGTCAGTTTCTCTCATCGCGATCTTGCCGTAGTGTGCAAGTAACTATAACGAAACAGAAAGTTCCGTATACAATTTAGGTCAAAACGCTCTGAAACCAAACGCGTGATCGGTTTGCGTGTAGTTGACCAGTAAGCCGATGAAAAAATCTATCAACTCTTGCACGATCATTAAGCTTTGGAGCACAAAGCTACAAGAAAAGCCCTGCTAACGCAAACGGGAACGCGCAACAGAGATGTGCCGTCGTACGCTAGTGATCCGTAAACTTCATCCGTAGATCTCATCCGTACGGCTTTTGGCTACAGTTTCAAAGAACGGCCAGTAAAACAAAATCAGTCGCCAGACGCCGCCAGATGACCTGTGGCTAAATTATCTATAGTGTTTTACTTGTACTCACCAGAGGGCGCCACCTCTTTGCCATCGGCGCATCGGCTGGATTTCGCAAAGTTTCTCTACCCTATCTCATTTAGTGCCCTCGTTTGGGGTGACTCCTTTCAAATTTATGGAAAAGCTTTACTGATTCTGAAACTAGAGTCTTTCACGCAGCCGAAAGTGAAGATTTGGTTGATCCTAGCTTGCACCGTTTTTGACTGAATCATCCGTGTGACAGACAGACAGACGGACGGACAGAATTGCGATGGCTAAGACGCGCTACAGCAGTAGCTGCTGTTGCACGTAAAAACGATTGTGCCAATAACGCTATTAATTGGAACGAACGTTCTACGTCATAAAAGTCTGAATACAATAGATAACATGCATTGTGCAAAATCGATGTCGTACAATTAAATTCGGACTTTTGTACAATTTTTGGATATCCTAGTCAAGTTTTGCTAATCTTTCATCTCAAATTTTCCATTCGCAGCGATCACGCGTCACCAACAAACTGCTAAAATCTAGCGTAAATATAATTCATGCTAGCGATATTAAAGAAGACATTTGGTAAATTTAAGTCAACACCGCATATTTCCGCCGAAAATCGTTATGCCTTATTTTTCGCTATCTGTAAAAATCACAACAATAAATATACAAGAAAGCCCAGCTGTCGCTAGGGAAGACGCACTACAGTCTATACAGTTCCTGTTGCAGTACTGACCTTCGAGGTCATCCAAAGAAGATAATTTGCATTTCAACCGACAGGGCGTATGCCACTCCCTATTAGTGATTAATAGTAACGTTGACCGTATCTTTCACTGTTTCCGAGATATGGCCAGTTTTCCGTTGAAAACGAACATTTTCCTACCCCTCCATTTAACCACCAATTTAAAAATGTTTTTTTGCAAAATCACTGACATTTTGCATGCTCAATTTTAACACACATGGCTACTTTTTTGTGCAAAAAATTTTCCCCTACGACCTAACGCATAGCCACAATACATCCGTTACACTCAGACGACGACTGACAAAAACAGACGACAACGATGCCAATAACGCCTACAGCATAGCTGTAGCGCATCAAAAACCACTGTTACACAAGCAAGAATCCAGATCGTAACCCGGGTTATTATCACAATCTGATCAGTTTTTTTTTCATTCCACCACGGTTTTATCAATATAAAAGGCAGTATGCCTGCATTAGTCCGCTCAACTACGTCGCCGACTTACCTGATCGTCAACTTCTCCGTTCTGCTACCACCAACCGGCTAGCAGTGCCTCCCGTCATGTTAACAGCCAACGATTTGCCTGACGACGTGACTTTAGCCGAACTAGCCGTCAGCGACTCAAAACTCACTTTTTCACGAAATACTTTTTCTGACTATGTCCTGGACTGCGCTCCAACTAATTTGTCTCAGGTGGACCTAGTGTCACTTAGGCCACTTTAAAAATTCCGAATTGATTGACTGATTAATCATTTTCACACATTTTGTACACACACGCACACACATATACAGTGAGAGTCAAAAACCCCTAAATTTCACACGATTAAAGTTTTTTTTTATTTAAACGCCAAATATGCGTGTAAAATATGGCGTAAAAAACTTTAGTCTTTGAAAAACAAAGTTCAAAATGCTTTAGGGTGTAAAATTTTTTGACTCACACTGTAGAGGCCGATCGAGAAACATTACACAACGTCTTCGGCAGAGTGGATAGATGGTGAATGTGACATCTCAGACGATATACCTGCAGGTGCTCGAGATCATGCTCAGTGATGTCGGACGAAAGATTGTAGACCTGGATGGAACTGAGCAAAAAGCTCAGAGAGAAGACCTTGGTGCAGTCCATGATGGTAGAGTTGCAACTGAACGCGCCTTGAGTGTCCAGTAACAGCAACGCTACCTGCGTTATTTCAACGTTGCGTATGATAGGCCTTAAGCATCTCATCCTCCAGTGATTAATACTGCTCATAACCAACGTTTCTGTGAGCGATCCGTCAAAGCTACTGATGTCTCGAGAGTCAGTCATAAAATGCAATGACAACGTTCATTAGCAAATTATGTCAGCATCGTATAGGTTTGCACGTAAGCATTTTGACGTAAAACTTGCACCTTTCCCGTCTTTGGCTGATCCATGATACTGACTGATGCGTCAGTTCTTTGTCAAATTTCTCAAATATACAAAACCCAATGTCAGAGCGTCCATTGCATTCCGTCACACGTTTTAAGTACGTGAATAAGGATTTAGCGCTGGATATAACTCATGGCCTGATAAAACCACATTTCAGTAAAGCGTAGATGTTTGAATTAGACGTTTACGACATTGAAAACTTCGAGTGTACTCCCATCACGAGTGCATAACTGGCGAAGATCGAAGATAATGGTGTTTACTTGTTCACCGCTTGGCAGCTCGCATATGAAAGGTTCGCTCCACATGTCAATACCAGACGTCAGTCGTTCTGTTCCCCCGGCCCACGGAAACCCGGTCAAGTGTTTGTCTTTGTTCAACCACAACGCAGAGCCCTGAATGTACAGTACATCACCAAGTCACGACTGACGCATACCTATAATTCTGAATTAACCATGCTACGAAAGTTAACAGTGTAATTTAAACATTAAAATACTCGACTGCTAACCAAAGAACCACAAATTAACGACGATTAGGTCTACAATGTACTCTATTCTACAGTACTTCACTCATCAGCGACGTCTTAATATGATGATTTACTCATTGGAAGCTTTGCTTGCTTGTTTTACTTACTTACTTACTTACTTAATTTCATGTATAGTTTACGAAAACGTTAAAGTAAGTAAGTAGGTAAAAACAGCATGTTGTAACGCGCCATAATATGTCAAGCAGGTTTGAATCATAGGTCCTGTATCATCATTCAATCATGACGCCGCTTCAGGCGCGTGTATAGTACCTCTGACTTGAGGTAGCGGATCAAGTAGTTAAGAATGAATGATTTGCCGAGGCGTTGAACGCCAGCAATGGACAGAACGACGACGTGCCGATCTCTCACTCGCGGATCGAGCAGAACTCCTTCCAACGCTTTGACATCCACCTCGAGCAGATGGTCCGTCGTTGAGCGCACGACACGAATGTTCCCCTCACCAGACAACTCCTTCGCTGCACACAAGTGCACCATTAATGCCCCGTTTACACGACGAAACATACATAAAGCACATGTGAATGTTTGCAATATACACCGTTATCAAGCCAGCTCTAAGTGTGCATCATGAATGCTTCATGTATGCTTTCTCGTGTAAACAGGGTATAACTGATCGGACATTCGGACTAATTTCAGACTCATACTGTATACCGAGGCCTATATTTCACGATTTACTTCGTTCTTCACCTCACGCGACCGGAGCAGACAATTTCGGACTAAAAGGATTGTGATAATGCTTTTTGTAAATTGTTATTGTTTTTAGGTCTAGTCTGAAACCTTATAGATAAAATGCTTTTCGATAACATTGACACTGTTGTGACACTGTTGTAGACTATGAACCGTATATGTATATGTATTTTTCTTTTTTTCGGTGTTGCTGTTGTGTTATTTTGGTGTTTTTTTTACCGTGATCGGTGAATTAAAAATTATCAAAATCTATATCGCCGTTAACGCATGGTTCAAGTCCTCGAGGCAGTCGTCTTTATATTAAAGTTACAGATGTATATATTGGTACTTAGGCTAGATGCTATACCAATCGTCACGTGCAGTAGGACGGCAGAATAGCTGTTAGCCTAAATATGTGTGATTGTCGCTAATTAGAAAGAAATTACAGTAATTCCAGTCACTTTGCGACGGTTTAGTTATCGGCGGCAGGGCCTTGCGTTGCAGAAGCGAAGCCTGTCGCGTGCCGATAGTCGCTCGTACGCCTTCGAACGTGAGTTTATTGCTCGATGACGGCGGACGCTTGCCACCGGACGACGTTGAAGTCGTCGAGTTGGTTTTCTTTCGATCCATCGTCGATCATTTCAACCGACACTATAACAACACAAATACGCACAGATACGTCTACTTGTCAACAAAACTCGCACAAAAGGAGAAAATAGTGAACAATGAAAGCACGGAAAATTAAAGCAAAGAACTCGGTCGTGTGAAATAGTGACGTCAGCATTGTTGTTGTCGTTATGGTGCCGTGGTCGACGACGTTGGCGACCATGCGATGCCACAGCACACTGTCCTCTGAAGCCCTGATGAGCTCTGTTGGGCTCACGTTATCCTTCCGCGATACATACAAGCTATCTAGATACTTCAGTCTCTGACGCGCCTAGCTTTTTCCCGTCTTATTAACAAGAAATTTGAGCTGTAGGCCCTAGTGCTTACGAGACGCGCGAAAGCATATAGCAGTTCCTGTTCATAAATTGTCTTAGCTTATCTCCAGGCATATTGTCGCAATTCACTCTTGAAGTGTGCGCCGCAGCCGAAGATCGCAAAAAACAATAAACTCCTTATTTTGAAAGTTCAGGGTCTTTTAAAGTCATCGACCGTGCAACACAGAAGGCGCGAGAGGTATGACAGACAAACAGACAGACAAACTTTCCGCGCATTATAGTTAGATGTGTTACCGGATCATCGCAAAACCGTATCTGTCATTAACAGCCGGGTTGCAAGTGCCATCAGTACTCCTTGATAGGTAACAGACGTTGCAGACTAAGCAGCGAGCACGCTGTGGACTATATCTAATGGGGGGCAGCTTATCTTAATATGTAGAACGCAGGAACAGGACAGCGACTGCAAACCATATAGCAGCAGCAGCAGCAGTAGCAAAAACCCGGAGCGCGGTTGAATGTGTTTATGTCCGTGAGATGCATCGTATAGAGGAACTGCGAACGAGCGAGAAAGGAGTAAGCCCTTACAGTTAAGGTTCCTCGGTAGCCTAAGCCCTGCACGTGCGTGAGTGTGGACAACACAACTAAGTAACAGTGTCGTATTTTACGAGTAGCCTATCCCTACGCTACATCGACGCTGTTTTCTACAGACCCAGCAGCAGGCAAGTGCATTTCTGTTAAGGTCGATTCGAGTCTTCAACGCGCACACGCTGGCTATGCGTATCGCGTACGCCAATGATCAGCTGTCACAGATTAGGTGCGTATAATACAATCAGCCGACAACATTTAAACGGTTATAGTTTTTAGAACTAAAGCGGTAGCCCTGCAGTTTGATATTGCCATAGATCACATGGCCGTGCATTTTATAATGCGCAGTAGACTTTGGCCCGCTCAGGACTGCATTCCCTTGTCATCATCATCGGCTTTTATTTATCTATAACAAAAGTTTCAGAAATCACAGCGCCCAAAAATCACAGACAGGAAATGCATTAAAATATTAAAACATCTAGCCTAGAGCATATATTGAAAAATAATGTGGGCAAGAACTTATTTGAAGTGTCAGCGGGGTCTTTGTACGACATTCTTGCAAGAAAATTTTTTTCACTGAAATGACAAGATAGTAAAATGTTGAGCTTATAAGCGTGTTATGATGAAGCAAACACAGTAATTATGTTAACATAGGCTATAATGTATACATGTATGGGGTGCAGATGGCGGCCAGCATCTATACGCACTTGCGGCTCGGAGACGGAACAAAGCTGCGATGATGTAGGCCCGTATCAGTCATGTGACGTGGGTGGTCGGTGTTTGACGCAAAAATACATCGCAAAAGCTTCGAAAAGCAACATGATGCGGATCGCGTCATTAGCGATTTAATTGTATTTGCTTACTAGTCGATGGATGAGGTCCAACAATGAAGACATTCGGCGTGCGAAAGAACAAGAAGACGGATGCTGAAACAGGTGTGTGGATGTGATCATCTCTTTCTTATTATAGACTTTTGCTGCTTTTTTACTTATGCAAACCTAACGCACGTGAGGGAAATAAAAAGACTCTCAGCAAAGTGTCTTAGGTGCCATAAGGGTCCACTATATAATCCGTACTGTTTCTTTATCACGATTAACAAAAAAACGGTTATTTTGTGTTCATAATATTCACCTTGCGTAAGCATACTAGCTTTAAACAGTTCGCGCCGCTTGTTTTAGTCTACAACTATATTCGAGAGGCTGTTTCACGTAACTTTGTCAGTAATCCACTTTTCTTTTTCAGAAAAATTTTATTAAAGTTTCTATGGTTCAATAGCGCACACGGGATTTTGCAGTGAGATAGTTCGCACTTTCATCTTCCAATTTTTAAAAACTTTTTTCTGTCTTTTACAAGGCTATGTTTCGGCTAGAAGGTCTATATTACGAGTATATATGTTACTATTATATGGTTAGTTGCGTCAAGATATCTGTCTACTGGGTGGCGCATAAAAATGGAACAAGCTACAGCAATTGGAACAGCCGAGAACACATCGGCGTTGTCGAAATGTTTTGCAGTCAATCGGCCACCAACAAGTCTTTTAGATATTTTTTTTCGCTTAACTCGTATTTTTCGCTGATTGGTGCAGCACGGAGTGAAACCGGATAAACGAGTATCGTCGAATGAAAATGAAACGTGTCACGTTATTTTGCGTCATCTTGTATGCCGTTTTGTGTATACGCTAATTATCGAACCCGGACCGAATCCGTTGGCCAAACAAATACACATGCATGCGTGCGAGTGACAATTAGCAGAGAGCGCGTATTGGATGTCGTGTATACGATATTGTTTACACTCTGATAACGACGTTGGGTTACACCCACACTTCCAGGCTACCTATACAGCCCCGTGACAACATTCAACATATTGAACATAACGGCTCCGGTAGGTCTAACATTCGTTTAGTAAAACGCTGTGACTATTCGTCCGACAGCCGTAAAAATAGCCTGTGGGTTTTTCTGGGCTATTTTTCCGGCAATGAACGTAAACGGAAAACACAATCGCACTGGCTAGGCGGCGTAATTGCATTAAGCGTAGTGACCAGAATTAGCGTTAATATTATGGTGTAGGGTTTAAAGTTTAGGGTTAGGGTTAGAGATATCGTATTTCGGACATTTGTGTGACAATACTGCCCGCCAAAACTAAGCAAATAGTATTGGTGATACATTCGACGCCTCTGCAGGCAAGTACGAAAATTGCCGATTCCCTACTTGCTAACGTTGAGTCTTTAGTTGCCCGGCTGCCGTCGTGTCTCTGAGGCGGCACGAAGAGTGCTCGTCGTACCGCCGCAGAGACACGGCCTTAGCCGATACCTTCGAGCCCCACTGGGTGCTCGTAAGTACCGGCTAAGGCCGTCCAAGTCGGCGGCCGGAAAAATAACCGGCCCTGGGTACGACCGGATATTTATCCGACTGCTGTTTCAATAGCCACTATAGACTATTGATACGGCTGCCACGTTTAATATTTTGTGCCTTAGAAAAAAATTGACAAACGCAACATGCACAACAAATGGAATGTATAGTCGACGCAAGACGCAGTAAGACTGTAATGATAATAATTTTGTCGAAAAAAATTTAGCATATGTGTAGATTATGCTAGAAATAATAAAGAATTTTTCTGCGGCATAAAATAAACAATACTTTGGCTGGCACCAACGTCAAAATTCCAAGCGCTTAGAAACAGCTTTAAAAGATAGGGACCTACTTTTTGTCGCAGTTTGTGTATTCAGCCAAAAACTCATTAGTTTACTAAGTAAAGAGATGTCTTAAAAACATGGAAGTAGGCAATATCGTGAAACGTATGAGTTTATATAGACTTAAAAAGTCCAAAAGGACAACAATATTCTGTAGGCAGCAAGGTCTCAGAAACCTCGGCAGGAATTGAAGTCTGGCAAGTGCAGAGAAGTTACAAAATATTCGCAGAACTAACGTTTATTGTGTCGAGTTATGTGTGCGAAACCTGTCGACTGTTTAATTAAACGTGTAAATAATTGATTGATTTCCGATCGAGAGGCTGGGCGTACGGTACATTGATGTGCCGCGCACCATATTGCACGAGTCATTGATATTGATCTCAAGCAGCCATTTGCGCGTAGCGTCTGACATATCGACAAAGGCAGCAGCTGTGTTTTGGCGGCCATTTGCTAATCGGCAACTGTAGAGAATTCGCGAAATGTTCTGCAGCCAAACTGAGCACCTAGCAGTTGTTGGTTGCTTCACGCGACGAACGTCAACAGCGTTAAAACTCGTCGTTACGCGAGTATAGGTCGATCGTTTGCAGCTATAACTGGCGTTACTTTCTCACAGTGTAGGCTATAGATTGCGGTTCGTTTGAGTTATATTGAACAAAATGGTTCAGCCGATGGAATATCATACGCACGACTGAAACGAAAGTGTTTTGTTCAAATCATCAACCGGAAAGGACCCGTCCTGTAAACCGAACCGGCAGTTTTCATCAGCGGAATGATTAACGTGCCTGAAACCGATGCTTGCCACCTTGCTCTGACGTAAGTGGACACTACAGATATCATCGCTGGTAGACCAAACTCCGTAGTTCGCGGAAGGCGGACGTTTCAGCAATGCGCCGGGCTAGTCGCGTCTACCAGGCGCCGGTCAACCCAGATGCATTGTCCGTGTCCCACGCCAGCGGCACAGACGAGAACCGGAAGAAGAATATTAACAACGATCCGGCGCAGCCGTTGACTGGACTGCCGCATCTGGATTCAGTCTCAGAGAGATGCAGTAAGGAGGAGTCTGAAGGCGCTGACAAACTTTCAGAGGCGAGTAATGACAGTGAGCCTGGAGATAGATCGTCCTTTCTGACACGTTGTCTCTGTTGCTGGCGACGACAAACGGAAACCGAAGTCGTAGGTGAGACTGCGTCTTTAGCCTGAATCTAAACCTAAACTCTGACTAGAACACTTTGTACCGAGTATGTAGACCTTCGAGAGGTTGAATTAAATGCATGGATAAACGTAAGAGATAGAACTGGTTTTTGTCAGTGTTAAGAATCCGCGCGTTTGCTTATTTCCTGGGTCGAGTAATACCCCATTTACACGATCGAGCAAACGTCGAGCAAATGTATTTAAAATACACGTGCTAATTGCTCTATGTCTGCTCGACATTTGCTCGATGTTTGCCAGCATTCATCCAGCTAGCTCGACGAGCTATGATAATTAGCATGCTAATTAGGAGGGCGGGTGGGTTGTAATTGAAAGGCCTATATAACACGTGATCAGCTGTGGGCTAAGCCTAGGCCTACATTTGAGCCAGAGGCGGGGTTCCATCAGGCCTGCTTGATGTTTGCTCGATGTTTGCTCGATCGTGTAAACGGGGTATAACGCTGCAGCTGATTGTCGTAAGCGCCGACTTTTTGTCTGACTGAGTGCAAGCTGGTATGTCAGTGTCGAGTTTAATGGAGGTTTCCATCCCCAGCATAATGCATTTACTTCCGCGTTTTATTTATTTGTACGTAATCCTAGCGGCTGTCTATAGCTTGTAGTTGTTTAAGTTGTAGTAGTAGTATCGTAGTATTTACTTAGCAGTTTACCAGTATTTATAGTAGTAATACACTTTACAGGTTTTTGACTTACAGACGTACTTGTTGATCACAATAATGACTTAGATACTTGCTAAGTTTTTGCTGAAAGAATAATGTATTCTGCTGTCTCGAACAACAAAATTTAAAAACGGCAGGTTGAATTTGTATGGAAGGGCCTCATAAATCTTTGTTGACGCATTCTCTGTGCATTGGTGCCTCATTTCCGCGTGATTAAATGATTAATCTTTTTGTCGTAATTATTCATTAAGTTACAGAATATAGAACTTTTCTCAGATACGGATAGCGTAATTTGATGGGTTGGGTTGACTGCAGAAACGGAGCGACGTGTGAAAGCTAACCAGGGAGAGCTCAACGCTACCTATAAC
>Ga0209146_1000661_pt1 | contig 10284 bp, 9 predicted proteins | sample WorMetLIZAISLAND_2_FD_187402 | JGI IMG/M metagenome (GOLD analysis project Ga0209146, IMG submission 187402) | Marine gutless worms symbiont microbial communities from Max Planck institute for Marine Microbiology, Germany - Olavius geniculatus... | ecosystem: Host-associated > Annelida >...
TCGCCGGGCGTGACGACATCGGTATGCCCCTCGAACATCAATGTGCGCTCACCGAGACCTGCAGCCCAGGAGACGATGACATTCGGCCGGCCCGCTGCGACTTCTTCCTGTTGAACGTCAAAACCCTGCTTTTCGGCCCAGCAAGCCACAAAATCCTCCGCCGCCTGTTCGTTGGTCCCGGCCGCCGGATCCCAAACCGAGTTGATTCGAACAAGATCGGCCGTCAGGCTGATTAATTCGTCGGCATCAATTTCATTTAGAACGTTGGTTATAATATTATCAGGTATCATTCCGTCTAATGTCATTTTTCAAGTTGAGAGCTGATCCTTATCTTCATCTCTAAGCCCTATGCGCTCCGCTGCAGAAATCAGTTGATTAGTTGACAAGTTGAATGGTTGATTCGGTTAAAGGGTTTCAGCCTCTTGGACTAACCGACTATCCGCCTATCAACTCAGTCAACTAAACCAACTCAATCAACTAAATGTTTTCACCTCGCAATCCACAACCTGCAACCCGCAACCCGTAACCCGTAACCCGCAACCCTCAGGGCGTAAAGCATTTTCAATCTGAAATCTAAAATCTAAAATCCGCAATCGAGAGACCCGCACCCCATAACCCGCATCGCGCTTTCTGCGACTTTGTCACCTAACCCGCACCATTTTGGGATCCAGCGTGTCTCGCAGCCCGTCTCCCAGTAAATTTAGCCCCAGCACCGCCCAGGCAATGGCAAGGCCGGGGAAAATCGCCATCCAGGGGGACAGGCTCATGAAAGTCTGGGCTTCATTCAGCATTCGGCCCCATGAAGCATGGGGAGGTTGGGTGCCCAGGCCCAGATAGCTGAGTCCGGCCTCGGCCAGGATGGCCACCGCAAACTGGATGGTTGCCTGGATCAACAGCGGGGAGAGAATATTGGGCAACACGTGCCGCCAGGTAATGGCCCAGTCGCTGATGCCGCTGGCCCGGGCGGCCGCGATAAATTCACGCTCCCAAATCGTCATGGAAACAGCCCTCGTCAGGCGTGCGAATATCGGTATATAAAAGATCCCGATGGCCAGCATGGCATTGATTATGGATGCTCCCAGTATGGAGGTAATTAAGATGGCCGTCAGCACCGCCGGGAATCCAAATAAAAGATCGGACAGGCGCATGATGGACTCGTCCACCCACCGGCCGTAATAGGCCGATGCCAACCCCAGCGATACACCGACAACCAGGCCGATAATCACCGTCACAAACCCAACGACAATCGAGTTTCCCGCTCCCACCATGATGCGGGAAAGGGTGTCCCGGCCGTACTGATCGGTGCCCAGGGGGTGGCTTAATGACGGTCCCTGAAGCCGCACGATTGCATTCATCCTGTTGCCGTCGTAGGGGGTCCAGATCAAGCTGACAAGCGCCGTCAGGACCACGACCGACGTCAGAATGAATCCGACAGTAAAGTTCTTATTTGCAAAAAAGCGTCGCATAATTTTACAGATGACAGATGTCAGAGGACCGAAGACAGAATGATGGTTCAGTATCCTCCCTCTGTCAGGTTGTGATCTGTTTTCTGCCCTCTGTCATCCGTCCTCTGTCATCCGGAATCTATTCCAGCCTTATGCGTGGATCCAGTGACGCATAGGCCAGATCTACAACGAAATTTACCAGCACCACCGTGGCTGCCATAAACAGCACGACATCCCTGACCACCGGCAGATCGCGGTAGCCGATCGCCTGAAACACCAGCCTGCCCAAACCCGGCAGATAATATACATTTTCGATAATGATCGCGCCGGCTAAAAGCTGTCCCAACTGCAATCCCATGATGGTCAGGACGGGAATCAGGGCATTGCGCAGGGCGTGAACGTAAATAACGGTCCGCTCCCTTAATCCCTTGGCCCGGGCCGTGCGGACATAATCCTCCCTGAGCACCTCCAGCATGGATGAGCGCGTTAAGCGCGTTAAAATCGAGGCCCGTATCAGACCCAGGGCCAGAGCCGGCAGCAAGAGGGCTTTGAATGATCCCCAGAAATCAGCTGACCACCCTGGAAAACCTCCGGCGGAAAACCAACCCAGCTTAACCGACATGAAAAGAATTAATAGGATTCCCAACCAGAATTCCGGTGTCGCCAGCCCCAACTGGGTAAAGAACATGACGGTGACATCGCCATTGCGGTTCTGGTGGCGGGCCGCATAGATCCCCAAAGGCAAAGATATGATGACGGCAAAGATCATGGCCATCAGCGCCATCGGTCCGGTTACCGCCAGCCGCTCCAGGATCAGATCATATACCGGTATATCATAGTTGATGGAACGGTTCCCCCGGCCGCTGAGCAGATTGCCGGTCCATGCCAGATATTGCTCCAGAAATGATTTGTCCAGACCCAGATCGCTGCGTAGGGCAGCGAGGGATTCGGGGGTGGCATTGATCCCGAGAATGATCTGGGCGGGATCTCCGGGAATTACGAACAAAACCGAGAACACGGTGATCGATACAAAAAAAAGCAGGATAATTAAAGTGATGATTTTTTTTGCTAAGTATCGAACCATCGATCTATTCTAACCGCGAAAACCTGGTCCTCAGGACCAGGTTATATTAAATTGGCTACACCGTAGAAGAATGCCGTGGAATGATGGGATAATGGCGTGATGAAATCAAAGCTTGATCCTCCGGATCCGGTTTTTTTACCTCTTCAACCATACCCGGGTGCAGTCTAAGGCAATGGCCGGATAATTTTCCCACCACCCCATGACGCTGGATTTCATCGCCGGCAGGTTGGGGGCCGAAAACAGGAAACCGTTGACGGCGTCTTCAGCAATTATTTCCTGACAGCGACCAAACCATTTGGCCTTTTCCGCTTCGTTGGGCGCTTTCAATGCCCTGGCATAGGCATCGCGGAATTCCTGCGAATCGTATTGGAAATAATAGCCCGGTTTGGCATAAATGCCGATATCCCAGGCTTCCACGTGCCCGATCATGGTCAGCTGATATTCTTTTTGCTTATAGATTCTGTCGATCCAGAATCCCCAGTCGACAATTTCTATTTTCAGCTTGACGCCTATTTGAGACAGCATATCGGCAATCACTTCGCCGGCCCTTCTGGAGTAGGAGTAAATGGCGGGCAGCTGAATGGTTGCCTCGAACCCGTCCGGATAACCCGCCTTGGTCAGAAGCTCTTTCGCTTTTGCCGGGTTATGGGAGAATTTTCCGGTCATATCCACATAATAGGGTGTCGATGGTGACCAGTGTGATCCGATGGGCGTGCCGTAGCCAAACATGACCAAATCGACAACCATTTGACGGTCGATGGCGTAAGCCATGGCCTGGCGTACCAATTTGCTGTCGAAGGGTTTGGCCTTGTTGTTGGTTGACATGATGACCTCGCCGGTGGTGGTGCCGGCATATACCTTGAAGCGATTGTCTTTGGACAATTCCGCGGCCGACTCAGGCGCAGATATCCACCCGAGGACATCGATGTCGCCGGCTTTGAGCGCTGTGATTTGTGCACTGGCATCGCCGATAAATTTGAAGGTGACCTTGTCCAGATACGGCAGGGCCGGGTTCCAATAGTCCTCATAGCGGGTCATTTCCACCCGGTCGCCGCGAACCCATTTTACAAACTGGAAAGGACCGGTGCCGATGGGATAGGTGCTGGCTTTTTCATAGCCTTTCATCGGCAGTATGACGGCATCGCCGGTGGCCATATGGGGGATGAACAGGGCATCGACCTGTTTTAAGTAACAAACCAGGGTATGATCATCCGGTGTTTCAATTTTTTCGATCACTCTGAAAAATTCGGGATGCACATTTTTGGTGTCTTCGGCCCGGGCCCGATTCAGATTCCATTTGGCCACCTGGGCGTTGAAGCGTTCGCCGTTGTGAAATTTGACGCCCTTGCGCAGTTGGAAGGTGTAGACCCGTCCGTCCGGGGAAACCTCCCACCCGGTGGCCAGGCCGGGAATATATTGGCCGTTGCTGTTGACTTTGACCAGCCCTTCATAAATATTGGCGTATACAATACGGTCAATGGCAGCTGATGTACCGGATGTTGGATCAAGCCCTGAGGGAGGTTCTGCGGGTTGGCAGACCACCAGACTGCCGCCTTTTTGCGGGGTTTCGGCCAAAGCCGGTGATACAAACGCGACAAGTGCCAGCATCAGAATAAATAGAATGAATCGTTTCATGGGGTCTCCTTGTTGGTATCTTAGTTGTCAATTCTTTGCATTTTATGTCAAAACATTTTCATCACGAAAACACCAAATTTGGAAAACACGAAATTTAGCTCGTTTTTTTTCGTGTTTTCCTCTTTTCGTGCTTTCGTGATTAATCCTTTTTGGCTCCGGCTTGTTCGGATTAGGTTGAGAACATAACATTTCGAAATGGGTCCAAAGTTAGATAGTTCTTTAATCGGAAACATCACTTCAGGCCCTCCAGGTCACAAATAGCGGTCATACCGGCCAGGCTTGCGGCCCTCAAGATTGCTTGTACAATCGCCCGGGACATGCAATTTGCAGCCGTATGTCCCAACTCATTGAGCGCGAAGGCCTCCGGCACTTTAAAAATTCCTGGTATTTCAGGCAGATCTTTTTGTCCGGTGGCCAGGCAGAAAATGGTGTCGCCATCAAACATCGTGTGGGCAGGCCGAATGGCCCGGGCCATGCCGTCATGAGCCATTTGAGCCACTTTCTGCGCCTGGGCGACGGACAATGAAGCATCCGTGGCAATGATACCCAGTGTTGTGTTCTGTACAGGTTGCGGAGGCGGTGGCTCGGGAAGCCGGACGGCGCGTTTGCCCCGATCACCGAACTCGCCATCGATTTCCAGACCGATCTCCCAGGGTCGTCCGCTTTCAGGATTGATGACCGAACCCAGTGAGTTAACCGCTGCGAGAGCGGCTACCGTTATGCCGCTATCCAAAACAAGGCTGGCACTGCCGAGGCCGCCTTTGATGCTGTAGGAGAATGCGCCGGTTCCGGCACCGACACTGCCGGTCTGCACCGGTGAAGCGCCGGCGTCTTCGCAAGCCCGACGTCCCCACTCCGCCTTGACGGGTGGAATGAAATCCGGTCCCCGGCCCAGATCGTAAAGCACGGCGGCCGGCACAATCGGCACAACATAACCTTGGTCAAGGGGAAACCCCCAGCCTTGTTCGGCCAGCCAGCGGGTGACGCCGTCGGCAGCCGACAGACCGAAAACAGATCCACCGGACAACACCACCGCCTGAACCTTTTCAACCAGGTTATGAGGTGCCAGCAAATCGGTTTCACGGGTTCCCGGAGCTGCCCCCCGTACGTCCACACCGGCGACGGCACCCTCGGGGCACACCACGACCGTAACACCACTGAGCGCCCGTCGGTCGGTGTAGTTGCCGACGATGATGCCCGTGACGTCCGTCAAGGTATTGGATATCCCCGTTTGCGCCAAGAGTCCTCCTGCAAGTACGCCCTGATGGTTCGGTGACCGAATATGTCTATTATCTTCAGTGTTTCATCCGGAAGGTTAACCTTTATGCAATCGCCCCAGGCCTGTCAAGGGCGAAATGCCGCCCAGCGACCGATAGCCACTGCCGTCTCAACTCCGAGAACTGTTGTTTTAGCTCCGACGTCCAATATAAATATTGACTAATCCGCTAATACTGAGATAGATTACTAAATTTTTACAAGGTCAACAGCCCAGCTTAATTCACCCAAAGCAGGTTCGGAGGTTCAAGGGTCAAAGTTTCAGCAGTTCCAGCCTTACCTTGACAATCTCGCAAAAAGTCGGAATGGGGGCACCGGAGCGAGCCGATTTGACTTTCTACGCATCCATCAACTTTGAAGGATGAACCCGGAACCTTTGAACCTTTACGATACAGAGAACCCCGATGATACAGCTAATCAGAGGATTTAAAGACATTCTGCCCGGTGAGGTCGAAATCTGGCAGGAAATCGAAAGGGTCGCCCGCAATTTGCTGGAAGATTTCGGATTCAGAGAAATTCGCATCCCGGTGATGGAGCGCACGGAATTGTTCGCCAGGAGCATCGGTGAAGACACGGATATTGTCGAAAAGGAGATGTACACCTTCGCCGACCGCAAGGGCGAACTGCTGACACTGCGCCCGGAGGCCACCGCCTCGATTGCGCGGGCCTATATTCAGCACAAGTTATTCGCCCAAGATCCAGTCCAGAAATATTATATGATCGGACCGATGTTTCGCCGGGAGAGACCGCAAAAGGGCCGCTACCGTCAGTTCTATCAAATCGATGCTGAAATATTCGGGGTGGCGTCGGGTCTGGCCGATGCCCAGCTGATTTATCTTCTGGTCACCCTGCTTTTGCGGCTTAACCTCGAGGACGTCAACGCCCACATCAATTCCCTCGGATGTCCGCAATGCCGCCCCGGTTTCAGGCAGGCCCTGACGGGCTATCTGGTGTCTGTCGCCGACCGGCTGTGCGGGGATTGCAACCGCCGGCGTGAGCGCAATCCTCTGCGTGTTTTGGACTGTAAGGTGCCCGCCTGCCGGGAGGCCTTAACCGATGCACCGTCCATTCAGGATTCGCTGTGTGAGGATTGCCGCAATGACTTCGACAGCGTGATGAGTGCACTGCGCAATCTCGAGGTGCCCTTCGTGGTTGACAAACGCCTGGTGAGGGGACTTGATTATTATACCCGTACCGCTTTTGAGATCCAGACGACCTCCCTGGGGGCGCAGAGTGCGGTGGCCGGTGGCGGCCGCTACGACAACCTGGTCAAAGAACTGGGGGGCCCCGCTATACCGGCCACCGGGTTTGCCATCGGCTTTGACCGGCTGTCGGAACTCGTCGCTCTGAATGCACCGGAGCTGGCCAAGGGACCGGATATATTTCTGGCGGCCCTGGGCTCCGAGAGCCAGGCGCTGGCCTTTGAGTGGGTCTGCATCTTAGGTAAGGCCGGTGTCCGGGCCGAGATGGATCTGAGTGCCAAAAGCCTTAAGAGCCAGATGAAGTGCGCGGACCGGCTGGGTGCCGCGACCGTACTGATGGTCGGCGACAACGAATTGAAAGCGGGCAGCGCTGTATTGCGGGATATGCGGACCAAAGAGCAGGTGCCGGTTGCGTTGGATAACATTGTCGAAAATCTGGCTGCAAGGCTGCGCAGTTGATCAAAGTCCTTTGATCGATTGTACTGTAGTGAAAAAGGAATGAGGATGCCCGGGTAAGGTTTCGGGTTTCAGGTGTCAGGTGTCAGGCTGATCTACTGCGGGCTTTATCCTGACACCTGAAACCCGACACCTGAAACCTCTTGAGGCCAGCAGCCAGTAACCATGAACCAGTGACATCTTGAAATTTTATACGGACCAGTAACGAACGCTCGACGAAAGGAATCGGAAAATTGGTAGACCTACTTGGAGACATGCGCCGCACGCATACCTGTTGTGAACTCGGCGCCGATGATATCGGAGCCGAAGTGGTTTTAATGGGCTGGGTCCTGCGCCGGCGGGACCACGGCGGGGTCATATTTGTCGACCTGAGGGATCGGGAAGGCATCACCCAGGTGGTGTTCAATCCCGAGGTGGACAAGGCCGTACATGCCAAGGCCCACACCATTCGAAATGAATATGTGCTGGCCGTGCGCGGCAAGGTGGATCCGCGTCCCGACGGGATGGTGAACCCCAATTTGCAGACCGGAGAAATCGAGGTGCTGGTCAATGAGCTCAAAATCCTGAATCCGGCCCTAACCCCGCCGTTCTTGATCGAAGACAACATCGACGTATCCGAGAGCATCCGCCTCAAACATCGTCATCTGGATCTTCGGCGGCCGCAAATGCAGCGCAACCTGGTCTTGCGTCACAAAGCCGGCGCATCGGTTCGAAACTATCTAAACAGCCAGAATTTTCTTGATCTCGAAACTCCCTTTTTAACGCGCAGCACACCGGAGGGCGCCCGGGATTACCTGGTGCCCAGCCGTGTCAATCCGGGACAGTTCTATGCTTTGCCGCAGTCACCGCAGATATTCAAGCAGTTGTTTATGATTTCCGGTTATGACCGCTATTATCAGATCGTGCGCTGCTTTCGGGATGAAGACCTGCGGGCGGACCGCCAGCCGGAGTTTACCCAGATCGATATCGAAATGTCTTTTGCCGGGGAAGAAGATGTTATGCAACTGACCGAAGGGATGATGGCCACGCTTTTCAAGGATGTTCTGGAATTGGAAATGAAGCCGCCGTTTCCTCGCCTGAGCTATGCCGAAGCGATTGGCCGCTACGGCCTTGATAAACCCGACACCCGCTTTGGGCTCGAGTTGAAGGATATATCGGATATCGTCGCGGGCTGCGGCTTTAAAGTTTTTTCCGGGGCCGTCGAGAAGGGCGGTATCGTCAAGGCGCTAAACGCCAAAGGATGCGTCGATTTTTCGCGCAAAGAGATCGATGATCTGACCGATCTCGTTGCCGTATACCGAGCCAAGGGAATGGCCTGGATCAAGGTCAAAGATGACAAATGGCAGAGCCCGATCGCAAAATTTTTTACCGAAGAAGAGAAAACGGCCCTGGCCGAGCGCATCGACATGGCGCCGGGGGATCTCGTCTTTTTTGTGGCCGATCAGCCTAAAATCGTCAATGAAGCTTTGGGAAACCTTAGAAATCATCTCGGTCAGAGACTCAAGCTGATTGATGAAGCGCGGTTTGAATTTCTGTGGGTCACCCGGTTTCCCATGTTTGAGTACGACGAGACCGAAAAGCGCTATCAGGCCCTGCACCACCCCTTTACCTCACCGCTGGAGGAAGACTACGCCAGACTGCAGGACGATCCGCTGGCGGTCCAGTCGCGCGCCTATGACCTGGTGCTCAACGGATTTGAAGTCGGCGGCGGCAGTATCCGTATCCATCAGCGGCCAATCCAGGAAAAGGTTTTCAAGGCCCTGGGCATGGAACCGGAGGTCTACGAAGGCAAGTTCGGGTTTCTGCTGGCGGCCCTGGATTCGGGCGCCCCGCCCCACGGCGGGATCGCCATCGGATTTGATCGGCTGGTCATGCTGCTGTGCGGCGAAACATCCATCCGCGACGTCATCGCCTTTCCCAAAACCCAGAAGGCCGCCTGCCTGCTTACCGGAGCGCCTTCCGCAACCAGCAAAAAGCAGCTCGGGGAGCTGCAGCTGAGGCTGCGGCCGGGATTGGACATTTAAATACCATCTGGGAATTTCCCCGATTCCTATTCAGGGCACAACTCAGGGCGAAAGTGAGGGATCGAGATTTCAGCTAGGGTGAAAGTGCAATGGGGCAAGGCTGCAATGGAGGAGCGGGCGCTTTTGGTAGGAACGGATGTCGTCTTTGACGAATCAATTCACGGGGTGGTTATAAGCCGCCCGACCCTGTTTAATAATCTGTCCATTTTGCCTGTGGATGGCCACCCCGACTTGCTCCCTTGTGATCGCCTCACCATGCTGTTCCAAAGTGCAATGCACCAAGGTGCAATTGCTTTTTTTATTTTAATCGGCTATACATTTGATCAATTTCATCGATGCCCTTGCTTCGGAAGAGATCGGGCAACCTATTAAACACGCAGGCACACCCGCAACCATGAAAGGAGGAGCAATGAAACTCAACTCTAATGTGTATCGTGCAGCAATATGTGCCGTTATTTCAGTCGCCTTCATTTCCGGGTGCGTGGCGGCGATCCCGATCGCCGTTCATTATTACAAGACGCATAACAATTACGTTGCCACCGCAGAGGTAAGAAAGAAGGCCGACGACCTCTGGGAGGCGGTCGTGAAGCTCGCCGATGAACGGGCCGCTCAAAGCAGCAATGACAATTTCAAGATTCTTAAAAAAAATGATGCCGACCGGCTGCTAGAGGCCACGGATGGCGTTCAGGTCGCTTCTGTAAAGATAATCTCAACGGGGCGCCGAAAATCGAAAGTCGTCATTACCGCCGATTCACCTGAAGGTAAAGGCGAGGAACTGGACCGGGAAAAAGAACTGGCGGCACGGATAATGAAGAATCTTTGCCAGGAAGCCAAAGCCGAGTGCCAATTGGCCGAGGAATAAAGTTTCGCAACCCCGCATACAGCTGCCGGAGCGGCTGCAGCTCGGGTTGAGGCCCTGTGCCGATGTCGGTTAAATTTATGCCCGACTGCATATTTTTTGCTTGACTTGAGGGATCTTTTTTACTAATTTGCAGAGTTCCGAATGAACCCGGTAGCTCAGTCGGCAGAGTCCCTCCCAAAAGTCGGATTATCCACTGGGTCGACTGGGATCGTTGATAGACTAACTGATCGTTATTCCCCAGTAGCTCAGTTGGCAGAGTCCGCCGGAGGCGGATTAACCACTGGGTCAGCTGGGATCGTTG
>Ga0209146_1000669_pt1 | contig 10245 bp, 4 predicted proteins | sample WorMetLIZAISLAND_2_FD_187402 | JGI IMG/M metagenome (GOLD analysis project Ga0209146, IMG submission 187402) | Marine gutless worms symbiont microbial communities from Max Planck institute for Marine Microbiology, Germany - Olavius geniculatus... | ecosystem: Host-associated > Annelida >...
GCTGAAATAAATTCGTGAAAATTCGTGCTAAATCGTGGCAAAAAATATTTATAATGAGAACTCCAAAAATGTATCCCAGCGAATTAAACACACCGAAATCCGAGCTTGACCTGAGAATCGCAAAATTTCAGGATTACCTCAGAGACAACAACATCGATGCCGCCCTGATTGTGCAGCCTGCAGACCTGTTTTATTTTGCGGGAACCATTCAAAGAGCCAACCTGTATATTCCGGACCACGGGGATCCGATCCTGATGGTCAACAAAAGCGGTCAGCGTGCCCGGGCCGAATCGGCCATCGAGCAGATTGTCGACCTGGACAGCCCCAAAAAGATTCCGGGCATCCTGAATGCCGCCGGGTGTCGGCCGCCCCGCAGCCTGGGACTTGAGCTGGATGTATTGCCGGCCAATATGTTCTTCAGCTACCGCGCGCTGTTTGAGAAGGCCGAAATTGTGGACATATCATTGTCTGTGAGGCTGATCCGGGCGGTGAAATCCGCCTATGAAATCGGCATCATGCGCCGGGCCGCCGAACTTTCGGACCGGATCGCCGCACACGTGCCCAGCATTCTGCAAGCAGGCATGAGCGAGCTGGAGCTGGCCGGCAAGGTCGAGGCCGAGGCGCGCCGGCTCGGGCATCAGGGGGTGGTCCGGATGCGGCTGTGGGGCGGTGAAATGTTTTACGGGCATCTGATGTCGGGCCCCACCGGAGCCGTTCCCAGCTACCTGGCGTCTCCCACCGGTGGGGTGGGCCCCAACCCGGCCATGGCCCAGGGCCCCGGTTTCAAAACCATTCAGCCCCGCGAACCGATATTGGTCGACTACGTCTTTGCCCACAACGGCTACTTGTCCGACCACACCCGGATCTTCTCTTTAGGAGCGCTGCCGCAGGAACTCGTCGATGCCCACGCGGCCATGCTGGAAATTCAGCAGGCCGTAAAAGACGTTGCCAGACCCGGTGTCGTCTCCGGCGCCGTCTACGCCAAGGCTATGGCCCTGGCCGAAGCACTCGGCTACAGCGCCCATTTTATGGGAGCCGCCGGCAGGGACCGCATCCGATTTGTAGGTCACGGTCTCGGGCTGGAGGTGGATGAATTTCCTTTTCTGGCGGCCGGACAAGATCTGGCCCTGCAGCAAGGGATGATCATCGCCGTAGAGCCCAAGCTGGTTTTTCCGGGTCAAGGTGTGGTCGGCATCGAAAACACCCATTTGGTCACCTCAGATGGTCTGGAGCAGCTGGGCCAATATCCTGAGGAAATTATCGTTGTTTAGGCTTATATCGCTTTAGAAAAAAGGTTCCGAAATACGTAGCGTACGAAAGTACTATTTTGTTAACAGGAGGTCACCAATAAAATGAATCCCGCTATCTCTCCGCAGCAGCTGCGCCGACAAATCCGTAACCGGCAGTGGACGACCCCCACCTCGGGATCCGCATCGGGATACCTGCAGGCCAACCTGGTGATGCTGCCGGCTGCCGAGGCTTTCAATTTTTTGCTGTTCTGCGTGCGCAATCCCAAGCCCTGCCCGATCCTGGACGTTCTGGAGCCCGGTCAGACCGAACCCGTTATCGCTCCCGGGGCGGATCTGCGCACTGATCTGCCCCGCTATAAAATCTTTGAAAACGGGGAGTTTAAAACCGATCTCGAGGACGTCAGGGACTATTTTGCTGCTGACATGGTCAGCTTTTTGCTGGGCTGCAGCTTTTCGTTCGAAAACGCCATGCTGGCAGCAGGGCTTCCGATCCGCAACATGGAGGAAGACAAGAACGTCTCCATGTATATCACCGGCAGATCCTGCCGATCGGCCGGGCCCTTTTCCGCCAACCTGGTGGTCACCATGCGGCCGATGACGCCTCAGCAGGCGGTCAGAGCAGTGCAGATCACCACCCGCTTTCACCTGACCCACGGGGCGCCGGTTCATCTGGGCGACCCGCGGGAAATCGGCATCGATAATCTTGACCGGCCGGACTTCGGCGATCCGGTAACGATCAAGCCCGGTGAAATCCCCGTTTTCTGGGCTTGCGGCGTCACTTCGCAGCTGGCGGCCACATCCGTCCCCCTTGCACGGGTGATCACCCACGCGCCGGGTCACATGTTTGTCTCGGATTTAAAGGACGAAGACCTGACGATACTCTGACATCCTCGAACCGATTTTTATTTCTTTGCAGCGCAAGGATAAAGGCAGTGGAGTAGGAATAATATTTTAACACGGAAAGCCCGGCTCTTTGATTTTATCGACTTCTTTTGGGGCAGCGGCTGGCTGAATACAATGATGGTTTGTCTTGTTGGCGATTATAGCTTGCTGGAAATTATTCAGAACCGGCTGGGGAAAGGGGGCCGGGATCGGCCGGCCCTGTTCATCCCGTTTTACCCAAACGGCCAGGTGTTCTCCGACGGCAAGTTTCAGGCGGGTACCGTCCGGTTCCTGACGGAAATACTCGAAATAAAAGGTGGCACTGAAAGTGTTCAATACTTTCAGGGCCATGGTCACGACGATACGATCGAAGGGCATGGCTTCCCGCAGGTGATCGACACGACACTCGAGGCAGAGCAGTTCACCCTTTTCCCCGGTGCCCCGGAAATAGTCGGGAATCAGATTGAAAAAATACCGGTCGCGAGTTTGTCCCATCCAGCTGTAATAATTGGCAAAATAAATATTTCCCACCAGATTTGAGTTGTCAAGCGTTGTATCAATAATTTGCTCATGGAGCACGGATCGAACAACAGGTCCGGATAGCGCTTGATACCGGCAGATATCTGCTTCAGCCTCAAGCAAGGGTCTAAGAGTTTCCGGCAATGGTTCTGGGACATTGGCGGCATCGTAGCGGGGCAGCATATCTTTCATTAATTCCCAATAATATTCTGGGTAGGCCTCAGGCTTGACTTGCCCATGCTCCAGAATCCTCACCCAGGTGACTTGTTGCTCACACCAGGCCAAGCGCTCATATCTTCGATTCGCCAATATTTTCCGAAAGTCAAAAGTGAGATCCATGGTAGCGTTCTTAGCACCACCGTTTCCGGTAACCCACAAGCGGATCTCGATTTGATCTTTAGCCGTAGCCTCTCCAAGAACGCGCATATGAAGATTGTTAGTTACTAACCCCCAGTTACCCGTTGAAAATTGTTGCGTTACCTTCCTCAGAACTGGCCATACAGATGCTTCCCGGACCTCGCCAAGCCAAAATAGATAGTTCGAAAAATACACGGTCCGGCTAAGCTGTGAATTGGCTTTGAAGGTGACCGGAAACCGGCGCACAAACATTCCCTGACCTTGAGGACCGCCTGCAATGGTGTCAAATTGGCGAGTTTCAAAGAGATCTTCACATCCTTTATAGCTGTTAGAATCATCCTGCGAGACCTGACTTGAATGTTGACTAACTTCTCTGACGACCAACGCCAAAATCCTCCTGGGTCCCAGCGTCAGATCCAAAGGCAGGGTAAGAATGTGGATGGGCAATTCAGAAGACGTACTTTTAAAAAGAGCAAAATCATCTTTGTTCTCAATAATATGCAAGTTTTCGCCGCTTTTTCCGGTCGCCTTCCGTAAAGCCTCCACAGCAGACCAGATCATGGTGCCGGCCAGATCGAGCGAGTCGGTCTCTTTGAGCATTAAATCTAAAATTTTCTCACGTTGCGGTCCAAGGAGCCCAGACCATTCAGCCCGACTTCGCTGGGCTATGGGCTCAATGTCACAACCTTGAACTTCTGGACCGGCGACGCAAATGCATAATCCTTCATCGTGAGAAACGGAAATCTCCACATTATTAATTCCGTCACCCTTCACAACAGGTTTGCCTGATTTAAGCCACTGAACATTAAAACTCTTTTCCTCGTCCGGATATTGATCCGTTGCCAGAACAACAGTTTCTTTCAGCAAGGGGAGTTCCCGTTTGTGCCGTTCTTCACTATCTAAATTGTGAAGTCCCGGCAGGTGTTTTAATAAAACCTTAGGAACATGCAAATTCGATGTCTGACCGTAGTACTGCAATTTATCAGAGACGATTTGGTTGTCTCTGTGATCGGGACAGATAAGGTCGGTTGCGGTGGGATAATCGGTATGATGATGCAGAACTTTCAATGAGTAGCCCTCAAGCTTCTGCAGAATACATCCTTTGTCGTTTACAGCAACAACCGTATCTTCAATCTCCTGTTCATTCATATGATTGAGTTGCGCAGTCGCAAACATGGTCAAGGGTTTTTTCATGTCTGAGGGATAGATCTCAAGCCGACGAATGTGAACCGGCAAACAGGTTTTCTGCGGTACAAGCAGTTGCGCGGATTGAAGCAGCGAGTCTCGGAAAAAGGGATCTCCCGATATACAGACGGAATTCGGAGCTTCCGGGAAAGCCATTTCTGAAACTTTCCAAAGCCCTTCGGCTTTCGAGCTAAAGACCACTCGTTCTGCAATTTCTCCCTTGGCTGCAAGTTCCCATACATACTTAATTCGTTGAAAACGTGTGCCCTGGAATAGAAGTGTTGGGCGATAGAGATCCATCAGTGGTTGAATATTCAGCGGTTCATCGGGGATGTCAATTTTATAACTCGGTGCGTCATTCGTCAGACCCAAAACGAACGTCGCCGAAAAGAAATCGGCCATTCCCCCGGTTTGGGCTTTGGTAATTCCGGAGCGAACAACCAGCTTATCTGAATCGGACTTCCACTCCTGAACTTGCGCCCATACAACTATTTCCGCGCCCTCAGTCGGATCCACAACTATTGGGCGTTTCAGATTAATATCTTCGATACGTACTCGGCTGAAATCACTTATCCCCGTTACGTGTGCTGCAACTTGTGCCATGGCTTCAAGCCCAAATACGGTTGGGAACAAGTAAGATCCGTTGAAATTATGATCCTTTAAATAGGGATCTTTTTCCAGGTTTAAATGGGTTCGAAAAATGGATTCAACGCCCGGTGTTACACCGAGCGGTTCTTCAAGGTATCTGGCGTTTAGCTCTAGTGGGTAAGGGTCGAGGTCCCAGGTATCCAATCCGCTCAGGCGTGCGGATACGATAACGTGCTGCACACCGGGATCATTCAAAAACAGGTGCACAAAACGCCGGACGCCTTCCTCGGTCGGAATGGCATCGACTCCCATTAGCTTTAAACGCTCGACACTGCCCAGTCGTGCGCCCATGCCCTCATCGCGCCATATGCTGAAGGCCACCGCCAGAGTTTTAGTTTCAGAGTGATTTGTCTCGAATTGGCGCAGGATGACATCCAATGACTCATTTGAAAATCCGTACCAGGCGTTGCCTGCCATGCCGGTCACCCCGATAATGGAGCTGAATCCCACAAAAAGCTTGGGCGGGTCGTTCTCCAACACATACATGAGATTCAAGGCGCCCATAATCTTGGGGCGCACCTCATGGATCGCTTCCGGCACCGAGACTTGACTTGCCGGCCGGGGGTGATTCAAACCGGCCCCGTGAATTACGCCACTGACGGGTCCGATTTCTTGTCTGATCCGATCGATCATAGCTGCCACCGCTTCAAGATCACAAACATCGCAACTATAATATTTCGCAAATAGGCCAGCGGCAGAGTATTTCTGCAAGATTTCGGTGATCTCGCTTGGCGATGCTTGATCGGATAAACCATGCGGATCGGGCGACCGGCCGACCAGGACCATGCGAGCCCCTGTGGCCCGGGCCACACCGAGTGCACAAGCGGCGGTAATGCCTTTGGCACCGCCGGCCGGTGACAAGAATGACATCATCGCCGGACCAGGTCAAAGTTCTGGGTTTGTAATCAGTCGGCTGAATCAGACGATGTCGCTGGACTCGCCGTGTCAGTGTACGGTCAAATCCCACCGCGGCAAATGCATTCGGGGTGTTTATTTCCCGGAGTGCTATTTCCGATACCTGTTTTGCGTCCAAAAACGGATAGAAATCCAAAACCCGCACGCGCAGATCTCTGCGTTCCAGGTGCATACTCTTGGCCAGGGCGTTGGCACAGCAGGGATTAAGGTCGGATATCCGTGGTTGGGAACCAAAATAGCCGCCACCGAACTGGAGATATGTAAGCGCGGTTCGACGACGCGGCGCATCGGCTGCCGGCGGCGACGGTGTCAAGCTGGCTAAATACGTAACAACACTTTCCAGGTAGGCTTCATTGGCTTCAAAAGTGCCCGGTTTCCAAGGCAGGATAGCAATGAGATGGGTGAATGTGATGTCCGCTACCAGGGCTTTCTGCTCGGCGTCTATAAAGCTGGCAACATGCACCCGGGCACCGCGCTTTAACAGGCCATCGCGTAGATGGAGATGCACATCGGTCCTGTCCGGTCCGCAGAGAATCAGCACATTCGCGCATTGCCAGTCATCTTCCCGGCGCTTGCCCCAGGATTCAGGCAAAGGGGGCGGTGGTTCTTCTATCAGCTCGACCGCAAAGTCACGAACCCAGGAATCAAGTTCCAATTTGCTTAGCAGCGACGACTCCTGGATCTGCTCTTTAACGAGCCTTTCCAGGACGCCCGCGATTTGCCTTAAGCTTCTTTCAAGCAGCGGCACGGGATCGACATTCGTTTCTATCTTCAGTGCGGCCGCCAGACGTCGCAGGAACATTTTCAGCATATCCAGATCCATGCCCAGGTCACTCTCTGTCAAGGCTTCAATATCCAGAGATTCCCGGGAACGACCCGTAAGATATCCGGCCTGCTCCATTACTGTTTCCAATGGGTCGAAATTCGCCTGCCTGGCTGTCCCCTGTGTGGTGTTGGTTTTGAGTTCTACCAGTTTTTGATGGATCTGCGCCAGGGTGGCATCCGCAAAATCCAGCGGTTCCAGTTGTCCTTCCAGACCGGTTGCAATTAATGCTTTGGCGACAAGTTCGCCGGCTTTGATGGAATCCAGGTTAAGGTCGTCCAGCAAACGCATATTCAGATCGAGGCTGTCCCGCTTAAAGCCGGTAATCTCCGTTACCATTGAGAAGAGCAGGGATTTCAGATCGTCGCCGGTCTCAACCTTTGGCGCGGTGTCGGTGATATCCGCCGGCAAGTGTTGGTCTGGCGGATGGCCTTTGTCCTCATGAGTCCTATGCCTGGCCGGCTCCTTTATTCCGCCACCAGCGGCATGTTCTACGTCGGCCGCAATTACCCGGGCCAAGAAGGGGCCGCGGGTCTCGAGGTAAGCAACCATTTTGTCATGGGGCAATCGAGCCATATCCGCGAGCAGGCGAGCTGGAGATTGCAGTTGCAGGCTGCGGGTTTTGTCGCCGGAGGCATGGGGTAAATCGAATTCCTGTTCACATGGGTTTTCAATGAAGAGCCGCTGCGACGGAGGCACGAACGGTCGCACCAGGCGTCCTTCGTACAGGATTTCCCAGTCAATATTCACTCCCTGAATAAAGAGCCTGGCAAGCAACATGTTCAGGTCGGCATCCCTGGAAGGTACCGATTCGACCGGCATGCAGGACGGGCCTTCAGATCCGCTGATATCGTCTACCAAACCCGTAAGAACCCGGCCGGGTCCCACTTCGATGAACATATCACAAACCGGGATCATGGATTCGATCATGGCGACAAAGTTAACCGGGGACAGGACTTGATCAGCAAAGTGTTTGTGCAAAGAAAGTCCGGGTCCAACTTCCTGTCCAGCGACACTGGAAAAAAGGCGGAAGCCAAGATTCGTGAGGGTTTCCGGCAGCGGCGATTCGAGTTCCAACACCCTGGCAGCACGGTCGGTCAGCTTTGAATGAAAGGCACTGGAAACCGGCAGTCTTTGGAACGGAATATCGTTCTGCGAGGCGATCATCTCAGCTGACTCAATGGCGGATAGTTCTCCGGATAATACCATTTGGCAAGGGCTGTTTATATTCGCCAAAACGGCATAGCCATTGATGTTATTGAGGATCATTTCGAGCCGCTCATGTGAGCATTTCAGACCGACCATCGCCCCGGCCGCCAGGCCGGAACGCTTCATCGCGCGTCCTCTGAGACCGGCGAAGCGAATTAGATCAGCGATGCCATAAGCACCCGCGGCATGGAAGGCTGTCAATTCTCCCAGGCTGTGCCCGCCTACAGCCGTCGCGGTAACTCCCAACCTGTGCAGAAACTGCAACCACAGCAGAGAGGCCAAGCATATTGCAGGTTGGGCGACCTCGGTTTCGGACAGGGCCCGAAACCAATTCCTGTTTGCTTGCGAATCCTGAGCACGCTCGGGAGTGTAGAGAATAAAATCTTTGATGGAATCGCCGCCCGTCTCCTGCAACCATTGATTCGCTTCATTGATCAGCTTTCTGGCCCACGGGTATCGTTCGACAAGGCTACGGGCCATACTGAGCTTCTGGGAACCCTGCCCCGGAAAAAGCAATCCCACGCGCGTCCGGTTGACGCGGTTGCCCAACCAGATCCAGTGTTCGGTTTCATGATAAAGCTCGCCTTCGATCAGGGATTGTTCTGCGATCGATGTCGCCAATTTGCCGAGACGATCTAGCAACTTGTCGGGTCGACCGGCAATTACGGCGGCTCGAATTGGCGCCTCCTGACTAATGCCATCGCTTAAATGAGCCGCCAGGTCCGCCAGCTCGGCGATGCTGATCCCCTCTGACATTTCCATCAAATCCCTGATTTTTTTACCCAGGTCTTTCGTGGAGTCGGCGGTCAGCACGAAAATCTCAGTTCTTTGGTGTGAGGCCATCAGGCTTCTTTCTTCGAGGTCCGGTTTCAGACGAGGGCTGGGTTCGTTACCTGACTCAAGGGTCACGTGACAGTTGATGCCGCCGAAACCCATGGCGGAGACACCGGCTCGAATAATCTCGTCCGACTGACAGATTTCACCATTTAATATGGGATAAAGACAGTCAGCATGGCTGTCAAATGCGCCATGCGGATTGCGGCAGCCGGCCGTTGGCGGAAGGACCCGCCGATTAACTGCAAGCACGGCTTTGATGAAACCACCGATGCCTGCCGCTGCTTTGGTGTGACCAATAAGGGACTTTAACGATGTAACGCCGCAGGAACGTTCACGTCCATTTCCCGGCGACGTACCGTCACCCATAGCCAGGGCGATGGCTTCCAGTTCGACACTATCGCCGACCGCAGTTCCGGTTCCGTGCCCCTCCAAAAAATTTAAACTTCTCATGGTGTAAGGTGAACGGGCATAGGCTCTCCGTAAAGCCCGGACTTGCCCGTATACATTGGGAGCCGTAATTCCAGATCCACCACCGTCAGAGGAAATACCCCATCCCTGAATTACCGCGTAGACATAGTTTCCATCCCGTTGGGCGTCTTTCAGGCGTTTCAGAACTATAAAGCCACAGCCTTCACCAGGAATAAATCCACTGCCTTGTTGATCATAAACCCGCATTTCGTCTCGGGCCAGGGCACCGGTTTTGGCAAAACCGACCAGCTCGAACGGATCGAGGCTGATATCCACTCCGCCTGCTACGGCCAATTCAAGATCGCCGCTCATTAGGCCGGACGCTGCCGTTGCTACTGCCAGCAGGGATGACGAGCAGGCGCCATCCACGCTATACCCTCCGCCGTAAAGCCCTAAATAATTGCAAATCCTTCCGGCGATCGTGTTTGACAAACCACCTGCGAGGGTATCCTCATTCACGGCCGGAAACACGCATTTATAATAGGATTCAAGCCTGGTTTCAATTTCATCGGCCAACGTCTCCGAGAGACCCTCGGCCCGTGCAGCGGCCCGAAAAACCCGGCGTATATACGGCCATCTCAGACGCATTGTATGGGATCGAGTCTGTTCCCCGGTCAACGTATTGCCCACGATCACGCCGGTGCGATTGTGGGGAAGGGTATGGCGGCTAAAGTCGGCATCCTGTATGGCTTCCAGGACCACTTCCAATGCCAGCCAATGGGCCGTATCGGTGGAGCAAAACGTTCTGTATGGGATGCGCCGGTCCTGCCAGTTGAAATCAAATCCGTCGATTACCGCAGCTTGCCGGGCATATGTCTTATCGGGGTGATGGGGATCAGGGTGATAATAGTCGTTCAATGACAGGCGCTGTCCGGGAAGCCGGCGAAATTCGCGGCGGCGTACCAGGATGTTCTCCCAGAACTGGCGGGGGTTGCGAGCACCGGGGTACCAGCAGGCCAGTCCAATAACTGCTATGGACGTTCGGGAAGTGTCGTTCGGCAAGGATGAGATGGATTTTGGTGCCACAGAATGATTCATATCCCAAAATTTTATAATTAAGGCTACCTCTAATAATTGCCTTTTTGGGCCATAAATTGAAAACTATAGTGATAGCTGTTAGTAATTTGAAGTTAAAGGCCGGCTTATTCCAAT
>Ga0209146_1000673_pt1 | contig 10237 bp, 3 predicted proteins | sample WorMetLIZAISLAND_2_FD_187402 | JGI IMG/M metagenome (GOLD analysis project Ga0209146, IMG submission 187402) | Marine gutless worms symbiont microbial communities from Max Planck institute for Marine Microbiology, Germany - Olavius geniculatus... | ecosystem: Host-associated > Annelida >...
AGGTTACTATTAATCACTAATAGGAAGTCGTACACTGGCTCTCGATTGGCGCCGAATTCAATGACCTTGAATGATCTTGAACGCCAAAATAGGGGGTTTATGGATTTTTTGGCGATTTCGGGCTGCGACACAAGTCTATATCGTTCACAAGATGGCGCCACACTACTATCGTTATGCGATCCAGATAGAGAATTTGCCACTCAACGAAGCGTCTGTACGCCCTACGACCCAGTGGTTGCCCAACAACCGACAACATTAGGGCGTCACGTTACAGTATTGCATCCGTCTCGATGCGTAGGCTTATTAGGCTATTTAGGCATGTTCAAGCATGTTCGGCAGGGCCCTGTTCCACTTCCAGCCGACCATAGTCCATGCTGAATATTTCTGTCACAAGCTCTTATGCCAGACTGGGCGAATTTTTAAAGGTTCGTAAGTATATAAAATGCATGTGTAGGGACTAGGGTATGATGACAGGGGACTCCTTACTGTTTTTGCAGATTCTCGAAGCAAAGTCCTTCAAGAAGCAGGCAGCGAAGATTCCGTGATAGGCCTAGGATTAGGATTATAGGGTGTTTGCACGATCCAGCAAACGTCCAGCATTAGCACGTGTATGGGGCCTATTTTGAACACATTTGCTGGAAGTTTGCTGGACGTTTGCTGGATCGTGTAAACACCCCATTACTCGATTTAACACAATCAGTAACAGGTGACAAACGGACAGACACGTGCTGTGCCGTACGTGTCTGCATAGCATGCTGACAAGCAATTTGAGCTATGCTCACGTGACGCGCGTAAGCGTCGATGCTGCCGTCTGGGGAATCAGTATACAACGTTCAAAAAATCATAGTGCGTTTTGAAGGGGTACTCAAATTTGACACCCACGTGTACGGAGGATTTCTGGAAATAAACGGGTTGAATTAAACAATTAAGCCCAATTTAAGTGAGACATTTTTATTTCTCTGCATGCGATGCATGGGCTGACATGTCCGTTCAAACGATCGAACGTGTGACCCTTCTTACGTACGTGGTCTTTAAGGCCAGAGTTGCCAGAATTCCTGACGGTTCTGTCACGCGTTAGCTTAATTTCTGTAATCCGTATATTAGTCGATAATTCTTGACATTCGTCTGGATATTTGTGAACAAAAAATCACATTATAGGGGTCTATATTTTCTCCGGGACATTTTTCTTGCAAAGTACGTAGGGGCCTACGTTCCGTTACTGTCCGTGCATAGAAGCCATGCAAACGGGTCGAGAGACCAAGTCTGAGAATGAATCGGGCCCCTGTTTCTCCCCTCCGAGCCGTCATCGGGATGGCATGGAATGGGCATTGGGCACGTACTGGTGTATTGTGACGTAGGCCTATGACGTCAGTGCCATGCGACAGACTGTTGCTGCTGCAGTTGCTGCTGCCTGGGCAGATGAGTACTGTTGACACGGAACTTAGGCCACTAGCATGCTGCCGGTGATATGCCTATAGGCCTGTATAGTTACGTTAGTCATAACTCGTTCACAGCCTATCAGGATTTCAGCTTCCGGGTAGGCCTACGTTCCTGTACACTGCACGCATCATCGTCGCGTCAGTGATGATTGAGTCGTTCACGTTTTTGTAGAACAGTTTGTTATGTTCAGTATAAGCGTACTCAGCTTTAGAACTGTGATTATCAGTATATCGGTTTTGCATGATCAGATTATTATATAGCCTATAGGATAAGAGTTTGATGATGTCATATCACTGACGACTGTCGTCGTCACTAACTCTGGCAGAGTGAAGCAGTTTAGTTTCATTGACACGAATGATATGAAGATCTCTGTAGGCCTAGTGTTGTGCTCGTCTATGCTGTGCAGAAGCAGAGCGGTCGTAGTTTATCTGTGTTTGCTCCACGTTCTGCTACCAACTCTCGCCGATTCAGTGCTGACGGTAGGCCTAATCGCTTAATCAGCGGCGTCGTTACTTCCAAAAAGTTGGACCGGAGTGGGGGGAGCCAAGAAGTTGCAATTATCCGACAGACAGATACAGATTGTCGACAGATCATGACACGGATGCTCACAAAATTTTGTCCCTAAATTTCCTGAGAAATGGGAGATTTCTACTTCCGTTTTTTTGTTTTTGTTTTTGTTTTTCTGGAAGAAAATTTTCCGACAGTCTAAAATCCAGGGGGTATAATTGCACCCTGCCCTCTGTCCTACAGGCCACGACGCCGCTGACGGTGACTGTTAAATTTAAATGTGCCAAGTCCGTTGCTGTCGCGCGCGTCACGTGAGCTTTGCTCAGATTACTTGTGTTGTATTGTACCTCTGTTGTTGGAATTTCGTTTAGATTATTTACGTAGAAATGCACAGTCTCAGAAATGTTTCAGCCTGCTGGTGTAATAGGCGACGTACAGCTCGCGACGGCTGCAATAGGCAATAACCGCGCAGACAGGCACGCAGACGGAGTCGAATCTACAGACACGTTGTCTGGCAATAAAGGTTGCTTATAATAATGTAGCTTGCAGGGTCCTGATCCAAGGAACGAGTGATAGCTTACCGGTTTTTATACAGATTGTTTGGTGCCTGTGTTTTGAAGGCAAATGAACACGGAAACGGGACGACTTCATACACAGCGCCGACTTCGCACGACGAACAGAAAACCACGCTTCCCGTGGCGGACACTGCACATACGACAGGTTACACTGTATTAATTTGGTAGGCTAGTCGTCATTGATCTTATTATTTCTTTATTATTATTTTTATTATACACCGTGGGCCATAAAAACGTGGCACTGTACTTCTGTCCATATCTTTACCAATTATGAACCGATTTATAAATTTTTTTAACTCGCACACTGTGGACAATTCGCAATAATGTGATTATTATATATCCCACCACACTGTAAATGCGTCTCTACACTACGCACTATTATGCTAAACAGTACGGCGTATCTCAGAAATAGATTGCTACTGAGCACTAATAGGAAGTCGCATAAGCCCTTTCCTATGACGCGCGAATCATTTGCTGGCCTTCCGACACCCGCCTACTGTCGGCCCTCTCTTGAGACAGCTGGGCTTCATGTTGCATTCAAAGTTTAATATCGTTCTACTCAGCACACTAACGGTATGTGCTTGTTCAACGCCTAGAAATCGCATTGTTTTTTTCCCGGCAATTTCCAGTAGCGGTGCAATACTAGATTAGTGAATTGCTACAAAACATGGGCGGCGCCAGAGGGGGAGCAGGGGAGCAACTGCCCCCTTGTCCTTGCCCATGCCCTCACTGTCCCCAGGAGAAATTTTGATTGTGATTAAGTGCCCTGTGGTAACCATACACATGCTAAGATGTGACTTATTAGACATCATTTTTGCAAGGCAACACTGATATCTGTGATTTTTGCATTTCTAGCCTAAATATCAAATTGGAAATTTGCGGCTTCCACTGAATGTCGAAAAGCTGAAAATGTTTCAGCTTCATGGGGCTTCGCCCTCTGACCCCCTGACCAGGGGCTCTGCTCCTGGACCCCGCAATACGCTTTGTTGATGCACACAACTGAATAAGGTTGACATTAGGCCCGCACACAAAAAATATTGCCTCCTGTTCCCTGGCTCTTCACCTCGTTGCCTCTCTTCAGCTTCAGATTCCTAGCGCCGCCCATGATAAAGAATGGCTACAGATACACCACGACAACTGGAACAGGCACTGATATAGGGTGTGATGCGTCTCGTGATCATTAGGTCAAATTTCTTGTTTCTACATATTGTGTAATAATTTTATGTTGAAGCAGCAGTCATTTTGTCTATGAATTATCCGTTTGTTCACATGGGCGGCGCTAGGAATTTGAAGCTAGAGGGCAACGGGGGGCAAGGGCCAAAGCACAGGGCAATATTTTTTTGTGTGTGGGCCAAATGTCGACCCTATTTTAGACTAGTTGTTGTGTGCATCAACAATACGTGGTGGGGTGGGGTCCAAGGGCAGAGCCTCTGGTGGGGGGTCATGTGGCGCAACCCCCTGAAGCTGAAACACTTTTTGCTGTTGTACTTTCAACGGAATCCGCAAATTTGTCTGCTTTTTAATATTTTGGCACGCAAAAAATCTCAGATAAACCTGTCAGTGTTGTCTTGCAAAAGTGACGTAGCGTACATGTAGGCCTATAATAAGTTACACGTTGGCATGTGTATGATTGGCACTTTATCACCATCAAAATTTTTCCTGGGAGTAGTCGGGGGGCAAGGGCAAGGCACGGGGACAGCTGCCCCTCCCCTTTTTGCTTTCCTCTGGCGCCGCCCATGTTTGTTCATTCACTGGTGCATTTATTGTTAAGGTATCAAGGTCGAGGCGGTGGATGACGCTAATATGACGTCAATGACGACTGACCAACGCGTCACCGGTGTGCGCAGTAACTTCACGTTCACGACAGCAGCTCTCCCTATGAATACGACAACAGGCAGCACCACAGTAGTCAATGTGACGTCATCGCTAACGTCAGCCAGCATGACACCGGGTAATTCTCGAATCCCGACAGTCTGCTTTTGTTTTCAGCAAAGAAAGTGAAAGTCGTTTTTTTCTGTAATTCTGTTAATACGCCTGGCTATAGGATAACCGCTGACAGCAAGTCGTTTGAGTAATTGTTAATTTCAGCATTTATGTAAATTTTAATATAACCCATGCTGTGCATTGCTGGTCTGCAGAATCTCTAGATTTTATCATACCACCTTTGATCTTGGATTATTTGTGCCGCGAGAGGGCACCGATACACACGTTTCAAGCACGTCTTTTAGGTTGCAGATCTAACTTTTTTGCTGAACGTGTCATTGATCTCATGGAATAGCTTAAAGCTAAAATGAGCGGACAGTTAAAATTCCCTGTTGAGAGACCGAATTGAGTTTGGTTCTTCAACTTATTTTGCACGGTTCAAACGTACTATAAATGATCAGTTCACTTTCTCTTAGACTTATGCAATAACCTTTTTTATTTTTGAACCAACTCGTGTTTAATGTTGTGTGCTTTGCACTGATTGTTGGTTCTGTTGTATGCTATTTTTGGTGCTGTATGTCAAATGTACATAGTGCAGTGTCTGCCTTCATGGTTGTTCCGGCCACATTAGCCTACTCTTTCGTCAATCTGTTGTTATTTCTACTTGCTTTGGAGAATTTCAATGATGATGATGGCGGTGGTGGCGGTTATCACAGGCAATCAGACGACAACGGTCGAGAGAGACGTAAACGTAACCGGTACGATGACAACAGGTCGTGAAGCGACCGATATGACCTCAGCGCCACCTGGTGAATGGACGAGCGACATCAGTGTTCCAACCACCATCAGCCGTCCTATCACTAAGCTTGATGTCACGACTAGCCTCTCGACCACGCTTACTCGCAGAATGACGTCACCCACGTCACATAAACCTACCGACTACGCTGGTATAGAGTCACAGTATATAGACTATCTTTCACACTGGTAGGCGACGTGGTTTGCAACTGCTATACACGATAGCCGAGTTGCCGACAGACAGACACGGTTGTACGCAGAGTCGGATACAGACACGGTGCCTGACAATAAGGGTCGCTCATAGCAGTCGCGAGCCAGTTATGTGGCCGTTTTATACCATGGTCTTTCATCTGTCTGTCTTCATTTGTTCCATTCGGGTTTATATAAACTTGAATACAATAGGCCTAAAAGCGTACACAAATCAAAAATTGATTCGACTTTGAACGTTTTGTAAGCTGTGCCAATGGGTGCTGTCGCATGTATCCCTTGTCAAGTAAAATTTTTGAACAAGCTAGGCCTAAATCTAACGTACAGAATAAACAGCCAGATCCTTTTAAAAAGTAGCATCGCGATGAAACGAAATGCAGGCAACTGCATGACGCCCCGTTTCCTAAGCGCTCGCTGAGCATTTTGTTTTACATTTAAATCTGTTAGAATTCTTAGAATTCTTAGTTACGACGAAACGTCTGTATAGTTTAGACGCTTGCGCTTCCATGTGCTTATGCTAGCAAAATCTGTCTCTAGCATTAGGAACTTTCTCTCTGTTTTTTTCAGTTTACAACATGTACATGGTGGGCTAAAAAGTCAGTCTTCAACTTGTGTCCATATTTTTGCCAAATTTTGACTTATTTTGAAATTCGTTTAGCCTACTGGTAGATTTTGTGGAAAATTTAGGAAAATCTTTTATTTTACAACGTAGTGCAGCTACGTAGTTAAGTAGTGGTGAAAACGTGGGATTGGATAATTAGTAGGCCTAATCACTCATTGCAAATTTTCCGCACAATTTGCCTGTGAAAGAATTCTGAAAGTCAGTCAATGTTTGGCGAAAATATGGACAAAACTTGGATGATTACTTTTTTGGTCCACCCTGTATAGTACAAAAGTATGGCATCGTTTTGGTGACGTGTGAGTGTAGATCTAATGTGTGAGTGACGCTGTTGGTTTTATATAGAATCTAAGACGTCGGTCGCTGCGATTATAGCGATCGTGATACTGCTCATTCTATTCGTGCTTGTCGCCAGCGCTGGAGTAGTCTTCTACGTCAGATTCTATTGTCAACGGCCGCTGCCTCAGCGCACGTTGGCTACGGTCCGCTCTCCAAAACAGGTAAGATAACAACTTGGTGGCATAGGACGTAAACTTGCGATCACGAGGTGGTGGGGTTTGACTCGTGTCGAGTCGCTATCAAGTGGTTACTACCTTGTTTTGAGTTAGGCTACTCATCGCGCGCTACAAGTGCTGACTACTTACTTATTTACTTACCAGGATGGGTGACTGTCTCTGGACACGTGAACTATTTCGGTATACCAACCAGAACCATCCAAGTCATTTCAGCCCCCACCCCCGTCTCTCCGGGCTAGGTCAGTCGGGTACTGACGGGCGACGGCTTGTCTGGCGGGGCGCGTTCACCTGTATCGGGCGGCAGGAACTGTGTGATCCCATATGGCAGGCGACGCTCCGTAACTCCGAAATGGATTACCATTACGAGTTATAGACAACCTTTAACCTTTTAACCTCGATGCAGTACCGCAGAGACTTGGTCATGGTCATTTTTCGCACTAGTTTTTTGCTCAGAAAGTTATCGCGTTGGCGTTGTAATAAGTCGCATTACAGGTCATGTCCGTCCGTGCGTCGGTCCGTCGCGTACGAGCTCCTAACTCGAAAACAGAACGGCTTATAAAAACAAAAATTGGCGTGAACGTTTTCCAAGACAGGCATACATGTTAGCTAAAGTTCTTTCGGCTCAAAATGTCAAAGCTTAGGGTCAGAATCATGGTTAGGCTACGCATTGCAGCGATTGCGTTACTGGGTAGACGACCGCATATTATGTCGGTCCTTGCCGGACATTCATGCTTGTTAATTTGAGTTAAGTTTAAAGTTGTCTGTGGCAGCATTTTCCAGGTTTCCCTGGCACATTCTATACTTTCGGATATAATTATTAACTGGATATAGTCTTTGGAGCTTGATGGAGTCATTTTTGACATGTGATTATTTTTGGACTGAAGGAGGAGGCCGTATGAAATTCTGCTTTGTTTGTAACGAGTACAACTTTTACAGCGTTTCTCGTTAGGCGCGTACAGAGCGATGTAACTGAACTAAAATGGACTGACAGGGTTTAGTTGTCGACGAACTGACCTAGACTAACTGTCTCTCCGTAGTGGACCTGGCAGTAATTTACATTACGTATAGGCCACTTTGAAAATGGCAGATTGATTGATTCCAGATTGATTGATTGGCCAGTGGGAAAGCAGGGCGAGCCCATTGGTCATTGGTTGACGCGTATGTGAGCGTAGTCACGTAGGCCACTGACGCCGTTAGACGGTGCATAATACATTACTGCTTGCCAATTGGTTAGTTCGTCACAAACTAAACCATGTCATTTCATTTCGGTTTAGTTACGTCGCTCTGTACGCGCCTTTATGTCAAGCTCACATATTGGTGGTGCATGTTATTTTTTTTAGAAAGCAGTGCGGTTATCAACATTTCATCCAGTTCGCTCGTGAGTACTTCATTCATACGTGATATGTTCATTTTTGCGTTTTGGTTCGTGCAATAGCAGTAATAGGCTTATAGTATTCGTTCAACGACAGAGTGGTGTTTTTTGAACAAAACGTGTTTTTCTATCAGTAGAATTTAATAGCACAGGGTCACCTGTGTATTGCGTATCATCATTGCACCGCATTTTTGTATATATAGCTAAGGTGTTGTCACATTGCTCGATTATGTTGTGCAGAAAACCAGTGAAGTCTGCGGAATTTCACAGCTACGTTACGGATTTAGAGCGTGACAGCGGTCTTCTGTTTGCCGTGCAATACGAGGTATCACCGTTCAACTGTAGTTTTGTCTAACAGTTTAGTGTCAATTAGTGAATTCGTGCATGTACTTATTGCATTAACCCCGTTACAAATTCTGATTGCCGTGATTACACATTTTATTGACAGGGTGGCTGGTTATATACTGACGGTCACAAATGCATGGTTAACATCGTTGATCGTACACAGCGTGTTAACCACTAAAGTCTAAGCCGTCATGCACCGAGTAAGTACTCGTATGTATGTACAAGTAATTTGAGCAAAGCTTATGAAACGCGCGACAGCTTAGCAGTTTTTTTCGCAGATTCTCTTGGTCTATCTCCAGCCATTTCATTGCAATTCACGCTTGAAGTGTGCACCGCAGCCGAAAATCGCCTTAAAAACACTAAAACCCCTTATTTTGGGGGTTTACGGTCATTTAAGGTCATCGATGTTAATACCGCTAAAAAGCTCGTAGCCAATGCTTGTTATGATAAGCAGCATGTCTGTACCTATCTGCAGCCGTTTTTACACTATACGAGCCAATGGCGGCAAAAAAGACGTTTTAAGAGGGTACATCTCTTTGATGCCTTCGTTCAGGGGGAACTCCATCCAGATTCACGAAATTTTGTGACTATAAACTAGAGTCCTTGGGGCAGCCAACAGTGAAACGTTTGTGATCCTAGCTTGCACCGTTTTGATACAATACAGCAGTGTGACAGACGGACGAACAGACACCTCGACGATGGCTAAGACGCTCGAAGCATTTTTATTCATTCTGTCACGCTTAAAGATCGTCAGTTTGTGTAAAGCGGCGCATCGATGGCTGCAGTTGTAGTGGCAATGTTGTTGTCGTGGACAGGAGCTGAAGTTCGTGGGTCGAGATCAGAGCTGGGACGACGCGGAATTGCAGTGCAATCGCCCCAAGAACCGCTTCACAAACATCCTGCCGTACGACCGGACACGAGTGAAACTTCTGCCGCTTGATGATGACGACGGATCAGATTATATCAACGCCAACTGGATACCAGTACGACAACAGACCATGCACTCATCTGATGCTAATTTTTGCTAGTTCTCGTTTTAAGCAAGTGAGTGAGTGTAGTTTCTACAGCTTGCTGGCGCAATTGAACAAAAAGGTTAAGGCGCGTACAGTGCGACGTAAGTGAACTGAACTGTAAACTAAACTAAACTGAAATGAGATAACGTTTTAGTTACGATTAGTTCGGTTCAGTTACGTCGCTCGGTATGTGCATTTACAATGTTTTGCGGCCTCAGTTGAACAAAAACGTCTTCAGTATAGTCGTTTGAAATGTTCAAAACCGATGTTTGAAGTTCGACATGGTATTCATTGTTTATTCTTTGTTTATTTCTTGTCTATCGAATATGGTAAATAAAAGATGTGTGTGTCCTACGCCTACTTTGAATTACGTCTGGAATGTAGCCCGAAAAACAGAAACCGAAACTATTAACTTTAGTAGTAAGAGGCTCGTTTTGACAAAATTATAAGTATAATGTTTATCGCCTCAACGATTAGCAGCCTTTTAACGTGTCTTGAGAATTTAGTGGCGGTTCTAGCATGCAGCTGGGTGTACTGCTGCAGCACTACCAGATTTTGGTTCAGCAACTCTAGCTTAGTATACATAAGCCTAATGACCGATCATCGATGGGAAGTTTTATTGGTGATACCGGTATAAGTAAAGGTCAGCGGGGTTCGGGGTTGAATTACAGCGCCGCCGGGTTTTGGGGCTAGAACCGTCACTGTCTGAGCTTTATTTGCATTGCCGTCGTAACTGCATGGAAACGGAAATACCGGTACCGGTATGTTATTATGTTGACTGTTGAGTCGTTTTGTCTGTTTGCAGGGCTACAGTTCGAAGCGCGAGTTTATAGCTACTCAGGGTCCACTTCCATCGACGAAAGACGACTTCTGGCGAATGGTCTGGGAGTACAATTGTCAGGCCGTCGTTATGCTCACGTTATGCG
>Ga0209146_1000676_pt1 | contig 10218 bp, 5 predicted proteins | sample WorMetLIZAISLAND_2_FD_187402 | JGI IMG/M metagenome (GOLD analysis project Ga0209146, IMG submission 187402) | Marine gutless worms symbiont microbial communities from Max Planck institute for Marine Microbiology, Germany - Olavius geniculatus... | ecosystem: Host-associated > Annelida >...
CAATAAACCAAAATTTGATTCATTCAACAGAATTATAAGTTTAACTTGCTTCCAAATTATCAGAATTTATGTCCAAAGTGTACACAGTGGCTTAGACGTGATGTAGGGGCGTCATTTGGGGGGAAGACTGAAAGGGTCTACGGACCCCAAGGATTTACGATTTTAGTTTTTTTGCTGTAAATTGTATTTTTAAAATAGTGTTACTGCTGCGAAAACAATACGTTACGCAGACTTAGAACCCCAAGGATCACCAAGACCCCAACAATTTACTGAAATGACGCCCCTGGCAAACGCCACTGCTGACAGTGGCATTAACAATCAACTGATCAAAATGCACAGCACTCATTCATGGAAATATATGTTTTAAGCTCATTAATCAGTTATTTTGTTGTCTGCTGTTTTCAGCGTACAAAATTATTAAATCGCATGGTGTCTTTTGTGGAACTGATAATGCATAAGTGAGCAATCTGATACTGATAATCACTGTGTACTGTAACAATTCGGAGCATCTACGTTTTGCACGGTATTGCATTAACATAAATTATGTGAGGTGGACAGTGAGTGTGCTTTACATATTTCTATCGCCTTGGCTAGCTATAGGCTAAAAATTGTCGAATTTTGTGTAGAATAAAGATTTGACAAAGTTCTGATAAAAACAAGTTTGGTTATTTTTTGGCACACCCTGCAGTCATGCTTACGCGATGTTCAGTGCTTGCCATTTGAGGCGATCGATTTTTCGATCGCTCCAGCTATACTCGCTGGCCACACTCAGCAATTTTTGGTTGCCGGAGTGGAGCGGATTTCCGATCTAATTAATTTTCAAGTCATCGTAAATATTAGCAGGTGCACGATACCACCACCACCTTATGAAACTCTAAATGCATGCCACTCGTTTTCTACCATTTGTTTTTTTTTTGTTCATACCGGTTAAGCGTTCATCACTGGGCGTGATTGGTGACATAGGCATACGTCTTAACATTCTACAGTCACTAAGTTCACAGTCATAATCGATCCATTATCGATTGCTTACCCTGCACGGCGCATCGTTTTTTTAATCGGCTCTCATTGTCGAAATTAATGGCAAGCACTGCGGTGTCCCGTGTAGGTCCTAACAGGCTATAGCCACCTCCACTTGCGTATTTATCTGCTTGTAACAACAGCCTATATAATAGCCTACAATAGCTATATAATAGCTGGACGTTTCAGATACTAACCGTCTGGCTGGATTGATTGTTTATTGCTAGGCCCCTTCTATCATGCGTAAAATTTTGCGGACAAAAATTCTTCTGGTACTGAACGTGTCTTTGTTATTTACTATAGGCCTACCATTCGATTACTATATAGATCTACGATATCTGAAGTTTAACGTGGCATGTGCGCTCAAAAACTTAGTTCAGCTAGCAACTGTGGTAACTCGTGAATGAAAAAGTATTAACAGAACGAGAACTTGACTGAAACAGTCGGAGAGGCAAACCATTACCGAAATGTTTTATTTCACAGCATTAAACTGCAATAGGCCCTACAGTTGCGAATATAGGCTCATCGCGAAAACCGTTTGCTGGATTGTGTAAACACCCTATTACTGGCCCACTGGCCAGTGTCGCGCTGATTCTAGGCCTATTAATTGAAATGGAATGAGTAACAGCCACTGCCACCATAATAATGTAGGCCTAGGCTTCTAATGTTGGCCACTATCGAGACTACTAGCGAAAATAGTTTACGGTTACTGTATGATTAAGATTAGGGTTAATTAGTTACAGTTTTGCCATTCGAAACAGGTTCTGATTTGCACTTCGGTTTCTAAAGGCGTGAACAGAGCAGCAGAAATGAAATGACATGAAATGAAAGCCGCGCGGTACTTAAGTGTCGTCCTTAAATGAAGTCAAGCTCCGCGAGTGGGAGGAGAGTTCACATTATTGTGACGGCGTGTGACGTAGGGAGGGGACGGGTAAAAGTATCCTGGGGAAGGCACAATGGACAGCCAATTCACGACGTCGACTCGCGTTATGTGACAGGACGAGTAAGCTTAAAACATTTCGAAACACTGTACTTAGTCACACACGTTGCACTTAAGTTGACAGTCCAGTAGATAATTTTGATTGCGGATATATTATGTCATAATTTAGATCGACTGAAACTATGCTACGCTAAATGCCGGGTGATCGAGGGTTAGGGGGTTAAAAGTGTCAAATCTTATGGCGGCCCAGGGCACTGTGACGAAATATGATAAAGGGGAGTTTTTTTCTCAAAATTGCATGACGTCACATATGGACGACCCGTTGATCACGGCTGTCCGACATGACCTATGCCAATCATTGAAGATAATAGGTTAACGCCTTATTAGGCCTTGTTGTACACAGATAAGTTATTCATGAATTGCAGCAGCGCGGCGCTGGCAACCTTGTCGTTTATCACATTCAGTATTGTTTCAATGCCCGCAGGTGGTCCAATTATCGAAACGACTTCACCGGTGCTTGAGTCGGGTTGCACGGTGGGTGGTAAGTTGGCAACGGAAACGAGTGTCGGCACACATCACAACTGTGTCGACAACTTTTAGCAAACACGCGATAAGCCGCGTGGCCGACTATACGCTATTACCGCGCCTTAACTAATGGTAAATTAAATTCACAACATTTCGCATTTGCATTTACGGCGAAAACCAGTTCAAGCGACAAACGACACTGAGCACTCTACAATGAGTCGACTCAATTGACAGGCCTAGGCTATCCTCTTTCATTGACCTACCGCACCGTTGTTTATTGGCGTGGAACGTAGCGACTGTGATGTTGTAGGCCTACTATTTAGACGCGAATTTCTACGCGGTCCGACATGAATGCCTGTTAACTTGAATAATTCCGGCGGTTGGCAGGATTTGGGCGGCTCGACGACGGATGGCGTTAACAGCGATCATGGCTACAGAGGTGCTGCTATGGACTCGATGAAAGCGGTATGTACAACCTACCTGGGCGCTAGCGTTGTCAGGTAAACAGGTGAGCAGATTAGTCATGCCCAGGCCTACTAACGGTGCATTGACGTCACGTTACATTAACGTCACATCTTACCACTCACAGACAAAACGTTTGGTCGTTTCATTTTTTCTTTATCTAGTTTCGGTGTGTCATTAGTCAGTAGTTACTGCGAACAAATGGCTAAGGTGACTTTTGCATGAGCGGTAGGCTTGTGATAGGCCTACTGCTGAAAATCCATGCGTAGAGTTCGTATGTGCCAGACTGCTGCAAGCGTAAAGGTAAGACTTCGCGGTCACTTAGTGCAGCTGGTTTTTTAGCCGACCGTACTTAAGTAACGGTCGAGCTATTGGCATGATTGTCGTCCGTCTGTCTCTCTGTGTCGGATGTACCGGTTGTACCCTGGCCAACAGGTAGGTCATAGGGGAAAACTTTTTGCACAAATAATTAGCCTTGTGTGTGAAACTTGAGCATGCAAATTTTTAGTTATCTACTGCAAGGGAAACATTTTCAAATTGTGGGTTAAATGGACGGGGTAGGAAATTCCACGGAAAACTGGTTATATCTCGGAAATGGTGAGAGATAGGCCAAGGTTACTGTTAATCACTAATAGGAAGTGCCATATGCCCTTTCAGATAAAATGAAAATCATCGACCTTGGATGACCTTGAAGGTCACTAACAACCTGTATGGTCGGCTATCCTAGCGACAGCTGGGCTTTCTCGTCTAGCTATTGGCTTGAACAGTGTTTTTTATTGTTGAGTGTTGACGGACGTCCAAACAGTCGGTGACATGTTATCGTTACTTTCTGTAGTCCTACAGGGGAAGTTCGTACGGTGAAGGAGATGGTCACTGAAAAAGCTGCTCGTATCATTGTTTTATACCTGGAAACTGAGTTCACTTGTGCTCTCTCTGGTACTTTAACCACCCTAGAAACCAGGGTCACTAAAGTAATGACAGCGAGAGCAATTCGATCAGATTCAGAACCTTTACAGTTCGTCTGAATTCACATTTATGCAGCAGCGATTTATCGGAGAAAAAACAGGAACGAACGGTTATGGGAGCAGTCAGAAAAACTAAGAAAGGAAAGAAGGGCGGAAACTAGAAAAAAAATTGAAAAGAAAAAAAAAATCCAAGCAATCCAGATATCTGTGAAATCAGTCCGCAAGGCAGTCAGAAAAACTGTTGCACGATGAAGGATCGGACTTTAGTCGCGTCCGTCACGCTGTTCTTGACGGTTGGCCTAAGTGACGCAGCTCCTGGCTTTACCACCTATTTTACCACCTATGTCTGTAGAACAGACATTGAACTTGGCGCCAAGGATTGACATGGGCTCATTACAGATCAGGGTGGAGAGCAGTTTCTATACGGCCTCTCGGCGTAATACCGATAACTAGTGATTGTTTTCGCTTATGTGCCGCCGCGTCCCTGTTGTGCGGCATAATAGCTAAATTTCTAGGATGCATTTACGTTAGCCCACAGAATGCTGAAATATTCTGGTCTAACTGCTCTGGCCGTTGCCGTAATACAGGCCACCCTGCAGCGTGTCGTCACGTATATGTTTCATTAAGTTACTGCAGTTATTTTACCTGCATGTGTTACTTGCTGTCTGTCATGGCCCTCGGGGTATAAACTGCTCTTGCTTGTCTTTGTTACGGCACAATGCAAAGTATACGCCATAACCTGCCTAATGTTGCGACATTACTCATTTTGTTTTTAGTCGACCGTGCTTAAGTAACGTTCAAGCTCTTGTCATGGTTGTCGTCCGTCTGTCGTCCGTCCGTCTGTAATTGTGGCTAACAGGTATAGGCATATGGGAAAACTTTTTACACGTATAATTAGCTATGTGTTCTAAACTCGGGCATGCAAAATTTCAGCCATCTAAACCGAAGAAAACATTTTCAAATTGGGAATTAGATAACGGGGGTAGTAAAAATGTGCGTTTTCAAAGGAAAACTGGCCCTATCTCAAAAACGGTGAAAGATAGGGCCTAGGTTGCTATTGGTCATTAATAGGAAGTCGAATATAGGCTTTCAAATGACATGAAAATCATCGACCTTTGATGTCCTTGAAGGTCACTGACAACCAGTACGGTTGGCTGTCCTAGTGACACCTGGGCTTTTTGTTGTGTAAAATGTACACATTGTCTTTCTCTCTTCTTTTTCTTCCCTTTTCCCATAGAACCAACGATTATTTGTTTCATATGAAGCAACCAAAAACCTCGATAGAGATGAAAAGAATGGCAAGACATCCTTTACCGGTACTATAGGCTACTGCGTTTCATTTAATTGAGAAAAGGGTAGGCAGTAGGCACCGGCCATTTAGAACTATTGATGGTCACTTATAAATGGTGTTAAATTGCTGTCCACGCTGAGTTTGTATGCTTTGACGTTGACCGGCGTTGACGTTCTATTGACGTTCGTGCATTAAGACGTTCTTTTCAATCCACTGATGACTGGTACGGCTATAGTTGCACACCATTGACGCGTTCTGTTCAGTCTCAATCGTTGAATCGGTTAAGTCGTGTGCTTGATTTTGCTCCTCTCTCGTAAGGCATTTCGACTGCTTGCTGTTGGCCACCTTTCTGCACTTTTAAATATAAAGCAGCTTGTAACAAGTTGTTATTTCGTTTGCTGACTTCTGTTCTGTTCTGTTTGAATCATCGGATCAGATCATTGCAAGGCTTACTTTTGTTGATATTTTACTACGCTAAAAGGCGTTTTTGTCGCATTTTGTAGTTTGACAGGATTAAAGTTTGCTTTGCCACTGAAATCGACTTAACACATTTGAAGCTGATGGAATAGCGATTCGTCAGTTTTAGGAGCATGTTGAATTTTTAAAAATATTCCGTTATTATTGTATTGGTGTACATTATATTTAGCAGTGGTGCATGGGTGGCCTTGACAAGTTGACAGTAGGCTGCGGTACGTGTAATTTACCGCTACCTGTATGCTCGGCAATGTGTAGGATTTGACACGCCTCGGTACGGTACAGTACGTAGGCTCACCTGACTGGAGTGCTTGACAATCTTCCGTACCGGTATAGGCCTATGTGTACGAACAATTTGCTGAGCAGCGTGAATGTGTGGCATAGCCTGATACGTGACGCAGCTAGAATGCACTTAGTCTGTAACAGCCAGCGATGAGATTGTACTTTAGTCTCACTCTCAGCTGTGCAGTAAAATACAATTAAACTGCAATAAAACCAACTGCATGGAAATCAAACGGTCGCTACGTCGACTCCATACCCGACAATCATTTTATCACAGAGCAAATATACACACTTGTGGGGAACTTGTGTTTCGTTGTAGGGGTTCGCATATTTGCAACTCTCCTGCAACATAGTGCATTACAACGGCAGGTGAGTCTTGAGGGCTTTACGAAAAGCCAGAGCAGTATTAATGTTGTTCCTGATGTGGGAGGAATCTTGTTTTAAATCTTTTTTCGACCAAGTTGTGCGTCACAAAGCAACGGTGCTCATCTATGCCATCTGAGCGTCGCTTAAGTACGATACCGCACTGTCTGGAGTGGTATGCGCAGAAACTCTGGCAGTGCGGTATTTAAACTATTATTCGTTCTCTGGAATTCTTCTTCGTGCGTAAGCCTGGTTTTGAGAGTGCTTGATGTGTGTGAACTCTGCAGGACGACGCGTTGCAGTTCTTCAAGGAAGAGGCGGAGGAAGGTGTCGCCGTCTACAATGTCTACCTCAAGAAAGTTCACTATCATACGTCGCTCAATGACGTGAGTTCATGCTCGTGACCGTTTAATTCGCCAAAGCACTGTAGGGCCCGTTGACATAAAGCTAATAAGAAAAAAATCATTTCAAACATTATCAAATTTATCCTTAAGGGCGCGTAAATTCATACCTGGCTGTCTTCTTCGCCGTGACGGGGGGAACGGGGGCGAACAGTTGCCCCCTTTCCAATTTTTAGCTGTCGGCAAAAATGTCGGAACATCTTATTGTTCGAAAATTGTCATCCAGAAGTGCAAAATTCGGGCACGAAAAACCTCATTTCGGGAAAATTTAGAAACGTAATCGAAAATTCCAAGTACCGATAATCTGCGCTGTCGGAATATTACAACTTTTTGCCCCGGCTACTTTTCTAACCCCGCGGCGCCGATGGAAGCTCGTTTCACGGGATATCGGGCGCCATGATACAGAAATGTTTGCTTTATGACACAAATATATTGCAGTACTTGCAACGTATATGAGCTGATGATGGTTTCCAAAGGCGCGTACAGAGCGACGGAACTGAACTGAACTGAACTGACATGGTATAGTTTTTAACGCGCATTAGTTGACGTGTACGTGTGCCTAGCCACGTAGTCACCGACATCGTTAGACGGTGCCTACTGTAATGCATTACTGCTTGCCCATTGGTCAGTTCGTCAGAAAGTAAGCTATGTCAATTCATTTCAGTTGAGTTACGTTGCTATCTGCTCGTCTTAATGATAAATCATACCCAGCTCGCACCAGTACACACGGAACTTTCGGCTGCAGTCGTTTGCGTCATACAGTCCAAATTCCATTACGCCGACTTCGCGACTTTCACCGAAACTTCCTGGTTTCATGATTTGTCACCGTTTGTGTCCACGACTGTCATGATATGTGTCTGCGACTTTCCCCGCGGGGAAGTTTCAGTGAAAGTCAGCGTAGTGGAATTTGGGCTTAAAGCAAACGACGGTGTAGTCTGTGCGATCCGTGCGTGGTTCTAGTACCACGCCGCACTGTTTGGAGTGGTATAAACTCGTATTGCGTACTCGCTTATCCATTGCAGCAGTGTTGTAACTAATACGTGCAGGTGTTTGTGGACGTTGGATCGCCGGGTGGTGGTGCGCTGGATGACAGGAAGGCGCACCTGCAGTGGAGATTGGAAGAACATAGAGTGATTCGTGCTGGGACGCTGAGCCGTCTGATTGCTGCTATGAGCGACCGGTCAGGCGAGCTCGATTCAAACCACGTCAACATTCTGCTAGCCACCTACCGAACCTTCACTACCCCCTACAACCTACTCTCAGAAATCATCAACAGGTGATTACTTGATACAGCGGACATTGCACGATACGTAATACACGGGGAAGATTGTGGGCCAAATCGGAAATTGGGCACGAGGTTAGCTCACGGTTTTTAATGAAATTGTGGTCAGTTAACCAAATTTTGAATAGGCAGGCCACTAGCGCTTTCAGTGTCCCAACACAACAACAACAACAACAACAAAACAGCACATGTAATAGTAATAACGAATTACGCTGATCGAGACACTTAGTCGCAAAACTACAACTTCATGCTCAGTTAACGACAGTCAGCTGAGTCGACGAATGCCACGGTCCAAAGGAGCGCCTGAACAGCTCTGACTTGGGCTGTACTGGAACTGACAGTGAGTGAGCAGTGGTCTAATGTGAGAGTTCCAGACCTCCAGTGCAACAGGAGCCAAATCGCGGTCAGCAGTTGTGCCACGTTGAGTAGGCTATACACACAGGAGTCACTGATGCGTGGTCGCCTGCATGGGAGTGTATGCTTCGTAATGCCTGCAATGCAACGCTAAGTTACAATGACGTGACTCTATAGTGGGCGCGGCATTAGAGTGGTCTATGCTGTATGTGTATTTCTAGCACGAAAAGGAAATCCTTTTACGGGCACACCTCACTTAAGCCACGCCTTTTAACTGTCAGTCTATATTATGCGGTCTCTGGCAAAGCGGTATTATGTTCTAAGATTGTTCCAATTATGGGCGGCTACAACTATGTAACTGCACATTTTCAATGATCATCTTACTCTTTCACGATAGGACCGGCCCATTTAGCTATAAGTTTCTACTGTATGTTGTGAGTAGTACCGTCTGAGGATTTATACGTTTATACAGAATACATAAAATATAAATAATAAAAAAACATTCCGCTTGTAAAATGGTCAATTCCAGCACCAACGGTTCCCAAAGGCTCGCTTTTGGTGACCTAGTCTAACCTGAAGTAATTCTGGAACAACTGGAGTGTGTTTACCTGTGTCGGGTGGCAGGCAACATTGTGATCCAGTTGTATAGAATGGTTGGCTGTGAAACTTGGACATTGTATCGACGCCACCTCAGAGTTCTGGAAGACTACCACATCAAGTCTGTGCGGAAAATCCTTGGTCTTCACTGGTGGAACAAGGTTCCACATGTTGAGATACGACCAAGGGCCACTACATGGAACATTTAATCATGCAGCGCCAGCTGAGATAGGTCGGCCATGTCATCCGGGTGCAGTCTAACCGACTCCCGCGCCGTATTCTATACTCAAGAGTTGCAGCAGCGACAGCGAGCTGCTGGAGATCAGAAGAAGCGCTTCTCTGATCAACCGAAGGCAACATTGATGAAGTGCTCACTTCCTTCTGCTCAGCTGGAGACACTGGCGGCCGACAGAGAAGAGTGGCGGTAGGTGTGTGATGAGGACTTGGCGGCCTTCGACATCAACTATGACCATGAGGCAGACGCTCGTCGACACACGGTCACAAACGTTCCTGCAACCAGCCCTCACTGCTACATCTGCGACAGAGTCTGTGCATCCGATTTTGGACTGAGGAGTCATCTCCGGTGCCATCGCCCGTCATTGACCAGCAGGCCCGTTGAGAGGGTGGGGTAAGAGGGTACGCTACCCCGGGCCCCGCGACGTTTGGGGGTCTCGCCGTCAGCCAGAAATATAAAGTACGCCAGAGTGTACCACTTTGAAAAGAAAAATTTGATTTTTTTTTCGTAGGGGCCCCTTGAAAATGTTTGGGGCCCCGGGAGAATGTTTCCCCGGGCCCCGCTGTGGCTCTCGACTGGCCTGTTGACTAGTTAGCACAGCGTCATCGTCGCTCACGACGGACAGCAACAAGCAGCAAGGAAGGTCTCATGCGGCAAGTGACGCTGTGAGATGGGTTTTCTGTGGCAAGCTATGCACACCCTCTAGCTATTTTCAGTCTTTAATTTTATCTGGGATAGCACCAGAAGTATCAATGCAGTATTCAACGACGGTTTGCTATTGCAATGTTGCGCAGGTATTTGACGGTTGGCAGAGACCAGGCCTTGCAGCAACAGTCTCGTGAATCATGTCAGCAGTAAGTAGCAGTTTTTTTGTACATCGTGTCTCAAAAAATTGTGCCAAAATAACTGCTTGAAACACTAGCAAATTGTAATAATTTTCGACATGAAACATCATGAAAAAACTTGACGCTACCCAGTATGAATTCATTGTTGTAAACAGCCGAAATACGATTTCTACATTTTACAAGGT
>Ga0209146_1000679_pt1 | contig 10183 bp, 4 predicted proteins | sample WorMetLIZAISLAND_2_FD_187402 | JGI IMG/M metagenome (GOLD analysis project Ga0209146, IMG submission 187402) | Marine gutless worms symbiont microbial communities from Max Planck institute for Marine Microbiology, Germany - Olavius geniculatus... | ecosystem: Host-associated > Annelida >...
CTATAACACCAGTTCAATAACATCGTTGAAACAAGTCAAACAACACTCTACGAGATTTCCGAATTTTAAGTAGTTCATGTGAATCGGAAAGCGCTTCGACAAATGTGAATGAATATAAGTATGGCAAAATTTTGGAAATTTGTATATTTCTGTCAACGAATATTCAGTTCAGTAATACGCGCTGTCGTACATGTATGTGCAGTGATAACGTGTCCGGCGCTGAACGTGTCCGCCGTTCACCCGGCACTGAGAGTGAAGGACAACAAGCTGCAAGGATATCGGCCGGGCGACCAGGCCAGGTTCCGCTGTGTTCCTGGATACCGTCTGGACAGGCCCAGTCGACGGACAGTGCGCTGCAGGGACGGCGGACGCTGGGCTAGTGATCCGCCGTCTTGCTATCAAGTCTACTGCTATCATCCGCCGCGGATCAACCACGCCAGTATCCTCGGCCGTAGCGTTGACAAGGTGGAAGCCGGGGGTCATGCGACGTACCAGTGTGGCGAAGGCTATCGACTTGATTCCGCCAGCAACAGGCTCAAGTGCAACCTCGACGGAGACTGGGTCAGGTCAACGCTGCCTAACTGTGTCAAGGTCACGTGCTTACTTCCGCCATTCATTGCCAACGGGTCGAGCGAACATGAGCGACCTCCTGTAGCCGGTTCCGCGGTGATTTATAGCTGTCTGGCTGGGTTTGTCATAGCTGGCGAGCCACAGATGTACTGCACCAATGGTGGACAATGGAACGGAACTGTGCCGGAGTGTATGCCAATCAGCTGTCCACCACCACGTGGGATTCCACACGGAACAGTGACCGGGGATCGGTTTACCTATTTGTTCTCGGTCGAGTACTTATGTGATGTGGGGTATGTTCTCGTCGGTGAAGAAGAAAGAACGTCCATGAAGCGTAAGTGCAATGAAAGTGGGCAATGGCAGCCTGCTTTACCAGTCTGTGCTCGTCGCCGCTGTCCACCTGTTGGATCCATCGAACACGGCAGAACGATCAGCCATGGCGACCCGGTGTATGGCTCTGTAGTCGAGTTCGTCTGTAACGCTGGTTTTCGTCTGGAGGGTCAGGCCAAACTGACGTGTCTTGAGAGTGGACAGTGGAGTGGTGAGTTGCCCAGTTGTCTGATGATATTTTGTTCTGAGCCGGTGCCGGTTAAACATGCCACGCTGCAAGGAACGCCGCACATGAAGTCCTCAAACACTTCCGTCTATCGTCCTGGGTCTGTGATCCGCTACCGCTGTCAGACGGGGTATGAAGTTGACGGTAAGTCGACACGCAGTTGTCGAAGTGACGGGAGGTGGACCGGGCCCAGACCTCGCTGCGTCGCAGTCCGCTGCAATCCTCCGAACAGCATAAAACACGGTCAGCTGACCATCCCATCACCAAAGAACTCTACCACATATGGAACAACAATTCGGTATCACTGCGATCCGGGCTATCAGCTGGACGGTCCGGCGGTCCGTAGGTGTTCTGACGGCAGCCAGTGGACCGGATCCGATCCGATATGTTACCGGACTGCGTGCGAAGATCCGCCGCCGATACCGCACGGAACGGTTGTCGGAACGGTCCGTGAGATTGGAGCCATGATAGGATACAGATGCGACGACGGACATCAGCTGATCGGCGAAAGTTTTCGCAACTGTACGGAAGAAGGTGAATGGAGTGGAGACGACCCTTACTGTCGTAAGACGATCGAATGCGACAAACCTTCGTATGTGATCTCAAACGGTCGCATGATCAGCTCCAATTTTTTGGCCGGATCCACGATTCATTACGTTTGCGACGAGGGTTACTACATCGACGGACCGACTCAACGCAGATGTGGGATAGACGGTCGCTGGGTCACTCCAATTCCGGTCTGCGAGAGGGTCGAATGTCCGAGGCCGTTGAGACCCGCTCATTCCCGCGTGGAAGGGTTCGAGTACCGGTTCAGAGAACGGGTGACATACTCCTGTCGTACTGGGTATCAGCTGATTGGGCCCAGTGAGCGCATCTGCCAGTCCAACCAAACGTGGAGTGGCACTGAGCCTAGGTGTGAACCAGTTGAATGTATGCAACCGGCTGACTTGGCGGATGGTGAAGTATTAGTTGAAGGCCGTCTTTATCAAAATGTTGCCCACTACCAATGTGACTCTGGCTACCGTTTGGAAGGTTCTGGGACCAGAGAATGTGGTGCAGATGGTGAATGGACCGGCATCGAGCCACGGTGTACAAAGATCACTTGTAGTCAGCCACCGTCAGTAGAATTTGGTTTTCTTTTGAATGACGAATGGAACCCGGGTGATGAAGTCCAATATACCTGTGATGAGGGATACCAGCTATTACAGACTAAGAAATTTTTTTGCTCAGAGACTGGTAACTTTACTGGTGTTCAGCCGCGATGCGTGAAAATCGAGTGCCCCAAACTTAAGACGATTCCAAACGCGGATTTAAACGGTTCTGGTAATGGCCTTTACGATGTGGCTAAGTATAGCTGCTACCCAGGTTTTGAGTTAGCCGGCCCTGCTGAACTGATATGTACCGAGAATAATACTTGGTCTGCTCAGCCGCCATCTTGTGTTCGCATCACGTGTCCTCCCCCGCTATACGTCCCAGATGTAGTAATCAGGTCTTCTGGTTATGAGTTCGGGTCGGAGCTACAGTACGAGTGTATTAGCGGGTTTGTTCTTAAATTCGGCAACCTGAGTCGAGAGTGTACGGAGAACGGTACTTGGTCTGGCGAGGCCCCGGTTTGTGTTTCTAGAGTCGTTTGCCCAAAGCCTTCCATAGAGGACGGTTTCATTGCCTCGACCACTGGCGACCAGTCCATTGAACAACACGTCGTCAACATTAAGCGATTCGTGCTTGGAATCATCGTCGAGTTAGATTGTGAGGAAGGCTTTAACCTGGTTGGCGAGAGAATGATTGCTTGTCTGGATAATTCCACCTGGAGTCCTTCATTACCGACCTGCGTCCGAGTCGCCTGCCCCGAACCACAGATTAACAACTCTGTCGTGCGAGCTCCGAAAGGTTTTATGTACGGCTTTCGGATCTTCATCGCGTGCGAAGAAGGATTCGAGCTGATTGGTTCGTCAGAAGCATCGTGTCTGTCCGACGGAAGTTGGTCGACAGAGTTGCCCGAATGCCGTCAGCTTTTCTGCAATGAGCCAACGACCACGGCAGAATTAGAAATCGATGTTATTAGTACACGGAACGAACAGCACAGTTATCCAGTGGGTGTCGTGGTCGAGTTTCGATGTAAAGACGGCTATACATTAGAGGGCGCATACAGGGCGATATGTCAACACGATCAGTCTTGGTCTGATATTTTTCCCACTTGTACTGAAGTCACTTGTTCTCCACCACTTATCGAGACAGGCATCAACAACACGAGTCCCCAGCTGGACAACATCAAGGATCTATACAGCTACGGTGAAACATTATCGTTTCGTTGTCCCGGTGTAGAATTTAAGCTCGTGGGCAACATTGAGCTGGTATGCATTGACTACGAGCGGTGGAATGGATCAACACCGACTTGTCAGTTACTTGTGTGTCCGGCACTTCGCGTCCAGCATGGCAAAGTCATCTCTGCCAACACATCGTTTCCGTATAACACAGTAGGATCACAGATAACAGTACAGTGTGACAATGGCTACCACACGAATGGTGTCACAACCGCTAATTGTACCATGGAGTTATCATGGTCAAGCGACGTAGTGACAGCGTGCGAAAAGACACTGTGCCCCAAGCCGACAGTCATCAATGGTAAAACAAACGTTTTAGGCCATGGCGATAAAGTCAGCACTGAGTATGGGGTTGGGGTCCAGATTTTTATTAACTGTAATAGTGGATTTCTTTTGCCTGTGGGAACCCCAAGTTCTGTGGAGTGTACGGAGTTGGGGCAGTGGTCAGATATGCTGCCGACCTGTGTGCGGGTCAGTTGTCCCCCAATCAGCATCGACGGAGCACAAATACTCGTAAATGGGTCGGCTGTAGAAAATTCGTTGGCAGTCTACTCGTATGGAGATGAAGTCGAAGTGGATTGTCTAATTGGTCACAGTATTGTCGGTAACAAATCGCTGATATGCGAATCGTCCGGTGCCTGGTCTCATCTGTTGCCATCATGTGAACGCATCCATTGCCCGCAACCCCGCGTTCCACACGCCACTGTTCGTACATTTGGCCTTTCCTCTGATGTCTCCACCGACTACATGTTTGGAGATGTCATTTATTTTGTCTGTGATGATGGCTTTCAGATAAGCGGTTTAACGGAAAACCTTTGTCTTGATGATGGGACCTGGGACGCACCGTTTCCTCGTTGCGACCCCAGGTTGTGCCCGGAACTGTCTATCAAGAATGCGGAAGTAGACTATAAAGATCGGGAGTTCGGCGCTCGCGTGCGTGTGAGCTGTGATGACGGGTACGAACTGTTTGGCGACGGAATTCTTGTTTGTCAAGCAAGCGGCCTGTGGTTCGGTATCAGTCCTATCTGCCGGCAAATCACGTGCAAGCTGCCGCACGTTCCAGATGCCAGGATTGTTGGAAGTCCTCCTAACCCGAGATCTAACACGACTGATGGCGGAATGATGGATTACGGCGACGAGATAGTCGTAGAGTGTCATGAAGGGTTTGAGTTGATCGGTGAATCGCGTTTGATGTGCGGCATGAACAAGACCTGGTCTCCGGCAGCCCCGAGCTGTCGACGTGTTGAGTGCGACGACCCACTGATAATGCAGGTGCCACATCTCATACTGCACATTTCTAGACCGGATGAACTCCCCATGACCGAAACCCGACAGTTCGTTTATGGTACTGAAGTCAGGTTCAGTTGCGAACTCGGGTTTCTCCGAGTGGGCGTGGCCTCAATCACGTGCAACGAGACAGGTGAGTGGAACAATAGTACAAGACCTACGTGCGATGTGGTCCATTGCCCTCCGCCTCAGATTGCCTACGGCTATGTTCACCAACCGTATTCCACTGATACCTACATATTCGGCGACAGTGTCGGTTTTCGCTGCGATCCTGGCTTTATCCTACTTGGTCAGTTGGAGCTGTTTTGTCAGCCAAACGGCGAGTGGACCGACAAGTTCCCAGTCTGTGAGAGAAGATCGTGTCTTGCAGCCCCGGTCATTGACCACGGCTTTGTTGTAGCGCCGCCGTCGCCAAAGTTTGAGGACGTCGCCATTTACGACTGCATAAATGGTTATGAGCTGGTCGGAGATAATAATGCGACATGCAGTGAAGACGGTCAATGGACTCAGCGCCCGTCCTGTCTACTTGTTCGCTGTCCTCCTCCAGAGTCAGTTCCGCACGGAACCTACATGCCTACAGGATCGACCTATGGCAGCATTCTGAGGTATGCGTGCAACCGCGGCTATGAGCTACACGGGGACGCCGATCACATGTGTCAGGCCAACGGGACGTGGAGTGGAGACGTGCCTACATGTCAGCGGGTCCAATGTGTTCAGCCGCCTCCACGCATTCCCCACGCGGACCTGCTTGACGATGTCCCGACCCAGTTTGGCGGTAGTCTAACTGTGTCGTGTCACGAAGGATATCGACTGGCCGGTCTACCGACTGTACAGTGTTTGTGGAACGGGTCATGGAGTCACGTGGTGTCTTCGTGCAATATTATCAGCTGTGGCCTTCCGCCGTACGTCCGCCATGCTGACGCGGCTGGTTCTCTGCGTCACGAATATAACACTACAGTGCGGTATGTCTGCAGGTTGGGGTACCGACTGCGTGGCCCTGTTAATACCAGCGTGTGTCTGGCTAATGGATCTTGGTCGGAAGTCAATGTCGAGTGCGTCGTTATCCGTTGTTCGTCTCCAATCATCCCAGACGGAGGACAGATAATTTTTGACAGAGATCATTCGGTCAGCGACTTAGAATATCTAAAACGGCTGCGTCCTAAAGGGTTCCAATACGGTGACCGCGTGGTGATGTCATGTGACGTTGACAGAGAGCTTGATGGTGCTCGGGTTCGTGTGTGCGGACCGGACGGACGATGGAACGGAACCGACCCCGAGTGTCGTCGAATTACATGCGGACGACCTCCAGCCTTGCCAAACGTTATCTACAACGACAATGCAAAGACGTCGTCGCATCGACATGACTTCTACGTTGGGCATGTCATTGACGTGTCGTGCGAAGCTGGATTCCACGTTGTCAAAGATCATCACATGATTATCTGCCAGGCTAATCGTTCGTGGAATATCTCAACTTCTTTATATCCATGCCAAAGAACCGTCTGTTTTGCCCCTCCAGCTGTGTTTCATGGACACTATATCGTCGTGGAAGGAGGTCGGGTTAGTGATGACCAATTTGACTTCAGAACAACACTGAGTTACAGTTGTCAACCCGGCTATTTGTTGGTCGGTGAAAAGCAGAGCACGTGTGCTGAGGACGGTAAATGGAGTAACGCGGAAGCTAATTCTCCGACGTGTGCTGTGGTTAACTGTACTCTACCGCAGGCGCCGGACAACGGTTACATAGATAGCAGTGAGGGACTGTCGTTTGGCTCGAACGTTGACTTTCACTGCAACCACGGCTATAAACTGATCGGTCCGTCTCGACTGAGGTGTAGACATGATGGTCAGTGGAATGGATCTGCTCCTGTGTGTAGAATCGTCTCCTGCGGTCCTCCAGCGCGGGCGGCTAATGTCAGCGTATTCGTTAATTCAACCGTCTACGGTTCGGTCGCCCAATACTTTTGCCACCCAGGGTTTGAGCACTCCACCGGCTCTGACCCTATGACTCGTATTTGCCACAGTGACGGGCAGTGGACGGGTCCCGAGCCATTTTGCCAGAGGATTAAGTGTCCTGACCCCGGTCAGCCTGAAAATGGTTTCTACACTGGATCCCAGGTCACATTCGACTCGGTCGTTACATACGGGTGTCGTCCGGGATACAAAGTGGTCGGTGAGTCGACGCGCCGGTGTCAGGCTGACAGAACGTGGAGTGGACAAGTCCCGGCCTGTCAACGTTTAGAGTGTCCCACGCCGCGTGCTCCGGTCAACGGACGAATAACCACTTCCGTCGTAACGACATTTCTTGGATCAGTGCTGGAGTTCGAGTGTGATCTGGGCTATCAACTGGTTGGCAGTAAAGTGGCAAAGTGCACAGAGGAGGAGGTCTGGAATGCGACGTTTCCACGTTGTGATCTGGTCGACTGTGGCCAGCCGCCCGCAGTAGATCACGCCAGCATCGAGAGCGCCGGATCTTCTTATAACGACGTGGTTAACTACATCTGCCAACGAGGGTTTCAGCGCTCGGGTTCGGGGAGTATTCGCTGCCAGACTGACGGGACGTGGAAGGATGTGGGTGGCAGATCACCCACAGTGTGCGAACGAGTCAGCTGTGGAAGTCCGCCACATGTGCAGCATGCCGTCGTCGTGGAGACAGGACTGCGGTACGGTGACGTCATCTATTACGTGTGTGACGAAGGGTATGATCTAAACGGTAACAACTTGCTCGAGTGCGGCGCCGACGCCCGATGGTCCGAGGATCTTCCAGAGTGTGAGCGGATCACGTGCGGTGTGGTTCCAGTCATCCCGCACGCCACTACGATCGTACGTCGTACGACTCTTGGCAGTCGCGCGTCGTACCTCTGTAACCGCGGCTACGAGCTAAGCGGCAGCCCGTACGTCGAGTGCAAACCCAACCGTACCTGGTCGTACATGGATCGACCAAGCTGCCGGCCTGTTGACTGTGGGCCTCCGTTGTCACCCAGCTCTCCCGGAACCGCCGTCCGCTATAATACGACCGTCTTCAAGGATACGGCGATCTACTATTGTTTGAAAGGATTTCAGTTTGACGCGTCCACCTTGGATGGTTCGACGTTGGTGATGTGTGGAGAAAATGGAAAATGGAACGTGACAGATTCAGCCCCCGAATGCAAACCGGTTCTATGTCAAACACCGTCATCTCCTGTCAACGGTCGAGTCAATATTATAAATCACACTCATGCTATTCATGCTGGTGTTGATAGCAAAAGTCGTGCGACAGTCGGCGATGTGGCAGAATTTTCTTGTCATGCCGGGTACCAGCTTGTTGGTGACGTCACAGTCACGTGCCAGTCGGACGGCACGTGGTCCGACACCGATCTTAATCCTATTTGTCGCTGTAAGTGTTACGCTCACTTTGACTCGATATCACTTTTGTTTATAACGCATTTTACCTAATTATAAAAACCTTTTGCATAGTATGGGATAAAACTACAGGCTCAATTAATTCCACGACTGCATTTAGATTAAGGTCTAGTTTCTTTTTGAATGTGTCAGCGTACAACTTTGAAGGACATCCTAGTTCAGTAATTCACAATTAACAATCCTATCACCTCAAAGCTTTTTGGACCCCAATTTTGTCTTAATTTTAAAAATTAAAGTTGTTTAAACTAGATTCTGACTAACTAAAATCTGCCAAACATTATAGCACTGTTGAAGGCTGAGATTTTGTATTCGTTGTAGTAATCCGCTGCGAGGTGCCTATGAGACCGGACAACGGTAATATGTCGCTGAGTGGATATTACTACGGCGCCGTTGCTAAGTTCTGGTGTCTGTCGGGATACAAGATGGCCGGCAACGACTCCGCAGTTTGTCAACAAACTGGCCATTGGTCATCGCCGTCGCCGAACTGTGTATCAGGTTATCAGCGGTCACTTTAGACATATTGTCGTCGTTGCTATGATTATCTTATGATTATTTGCTGTTATAGGCTATAACGTATACACGTAAGATAAGATGGCATATTTATTGGAACATTTTATATCAGTCGTTTTGCATTATAGGCTACTCCAAATTTGTCACAGAATTCGTCTATGTTTTCGTCAATAGGCCAACCGAAAGAAGTCTCCACTCCAGGCTCCGGCGATTTAGTTAACAGTTGAAATTATAAATTAGTAGCGAATGGTCCTATATTGAAGTCTCCTAAACTTTGGTGATTATTTCCAGGCAATTGTATGGTTCTTTACTGGCAAAAACGTGGACGAAGTAACATGCGTCTTGGTCATCAACGGGCAAATGTGTGAAACGTGCAGAGACGGAGACAAGGAGATGCGGTGCTTTGCCGATGATCGAGAACTCGGTCTTGATCGAATACAACAACTCCTATGTGGTCGGTGACGCGGTCAACATTAGCTGTCTACCGGGCTATGTTGCAGCACCAGTTATACCTAGCTCAGCGCACCTGTCTGGTCGTCATGACGACGCTATGACGTCATTGAATGACGAGTCAGTCTCGGCTTTCACTGTGATGTGTCAAGATGATCTTACATGGTCGGCGCCGCAGCACGTTTGCCGCAGTATGTGTACAGCAATGGTGTTTTTGTGCCTTCACTATACAGAATTATGCACTGTAACTTTATGGCTTTTGCTGTTTTCTGTGCTGTTCGATTTTAGCGTTTTCAGTGTATTACAGAAGGTACGATTTCACTTAGTTTTTTACTCGCTGCATTTTGTCCTGCTCTGTCATGCTGAAGAAGTTTGAAAACGTTTTTTAAGCAAATGTTTCAGCAGCATGAAACATCTGCACAAGTGTTTTAGACATATGGCTAGGTGTAGGGCGCAAAACATTTGCACCGTATTTGTGCAAATATTGTATTTTATTTTACACGTGATTGCAGCGTAGGTATATGAGCGTGGTCGTTGTAGGAGTAAGTTGCAACAGTCCAGGCAGTACGCGGGACTACGTCATCATGACTCACAGGCGTCAGTTCCACTTCGCCGGCAAACTAGCGTACATGTGTCGTAGAGGACTCGTGCCGGACTCCAGTCCGGTTATAACTTGCATGTCCACTGGACGCTGGGACAAACTTCCCAGCTGCAGAGGTAAGTATCGAGATTTGCTCTTCTGAAACCAACGGATACTCTTCAGCTTCATGCCTAGGCTTGGCCCAAGCCTGGCACTTTTGTCCATCAATTCTTATACAACAGTTTTGCGCCTAACACCCAAGCTCCAGTTACTTCGATTTGTTCCAAACAAGTTTTACGACTATACAACAAGTCAAAAGTTTGTACAGCAAAATTACAGCAAATTGTGCTACAATTATACGCAAACGATGGAAAGCCTACAACAAATCTATAACCTCTTGATGAACAATAATAATAATAATATAGGCCCTACAACAAACGTTAAAGCGCACTTTATGACAAACGGCATTTTTCACTTTTATTGGCACACCCAGTGTAGGTCTATAGT
>Ga0209146_1000680_pt1 | contig 10183 bp, 8 predicted proteins | sample WorMetLIZAISLAND_2_FD_187402 | JGI IMG/M metagenome (GOLD analysis project Ga0209146, IMG submission 187402) | Marine gutless worms symbiont microbial communities from Max Planck institute for Marine Microbiology, Germany - Olavius geniculatus... | ecosystem: Host-associated > Annelida >...
CACCAGAAATATCTCAGAATATCCAGAGCGATCGTGAAAATAATAGAGTAGCGCTACTTCGCGAGTGAATTTTTACAACAATATCAGACATAATATTGCTCATCTCGTCAAAAACACGATGAGCATTTATTACGGTAGAATTTTTCGCGCAGAAGTCCTGCCACGTTTGTTCACTGGAAAAGCCTACTATTCATATACAGCCTAAAAGTAAGTAAGCTGTTCGGTATAGCTATACCAGAGGAAGAAGTTACTAACTCGGGTCTGCGAATGACGTTTTGCGCGTCGTAATGTTTGAAGATATTGCGCCGAATGTCACGGAACGGATTGTAGCCGAGTTTGTTGCTCTTGCGCCATCTGCCGAACACCGCCGGAATTATGTACCCTGTCTCTGTACCACACATAACAGATAGCCTGCCAAGGCGGCGAAAATTGAAAAAAAACAACCCCCAAAACACAAAACGACAATTCCAGACTAATCTTAACTTTCTTCAACAAATCTTGTAAAAAGCTCAAAGGATTAACATTTTTAGGCCTACCTCATCCCCATTTCCCATCCATTGATGCTTACGACTTGTTTCTCTAGCAAATACTTCCATTCGAGCATAAGCATAACTGCATGGGAAAAAGCTGAAGAACTGGCAGCAAACAGAGCAGAATGGCGCCAAAGTGTGACCCAGTGCATTTGTCGAAATGCGGGGAAAACTAAGGTCTATCCAAAGTAAAAGAAATGGTTTCGCCACTGCGACCAACACAAGTGTTAATTACAATACACGTACACCATAAATTTATATAGCGCAGCGGCACGTCAAGTTTCCAACGCCGAAGTGAGTAGAGAAAGGGCAAATAAAATCTGTTTCAATTACCGTTTCAAAGTGATGTCAGTAGACTCAGCCGGATCGATCTCTTTGATAGTCAGGCATTAGGCAATGCATTGCCGTTGGAAAACGTCAGCTGGTACTCTGTTCTTGGTAGAAATTTCTCACAAGTGCTATTTTATAAGTGCTAATTAAATGACGGTTCTCAGTAATCTATGTTAAACCGGGATTGTTGGAGATATTTGCGGAAAATGTAACAGGGGTGGGAGGCTCAGTTGAGGTATAATAGGTCTACGTCCTACCTCGTAGTTCGTGGAAGCCGTCCGGTGCTCGGGCCACCTTGCAGTTGGATCCCTCGCAGGGAATCTTCTGTATGGTGGGACCACACGCGGCGCCGCCGTTGAGTGCCGGCTGGAGCACTTGTCTACGACGCTGTTTAGTGCCCGGTCCACACCGCGCGTCACAGTCACTCCATGGGCCCCACTCCGGCGCCAACTGGCAGTCCACCGCTACACACAACAGCACAGCTTCATTCATAGAGGTGCCGACTCTGCCGACTTTTAGCAAGAAACTCGGTACCGCTTTGAAAACAGGGCATCAGCTCCGTGCATTTCGTTTCGTTATAATGCTACCGGTACTCTTGATAACTTGAAGCTTTCGGATCGTAAAACTAAAGTATTTCGCGGAGCTCATAGTGAAGATATCGTGACCATAGCTTGCGTCGTTTCGATAGAGACAGGGTGTGATAGGCATACAGTAGGACACCTCTGTCATACGACAGCATCTGCATAGCAAGTTAGGCTGACGCCCTGTCAAAATTGCCGTGCGATCCAACTTTCTTCTTTCGCAAATCCTGTTGTCAACTTCCCTCTTTCCGCGATTTTTCTTTTTATTTCTTTTTTCCAACTGCTCCCGTTTTTCTTTCCACGTTTAATTTTCCCTGCTGGTTAAGGCCAATTGTCTTATATTCATTTGCACTGCAGTGTCTGACTAAATGACGCACGCAACGTAATGAACACAAGTAATTTGAGCTCACGTGACGCGCGATAGCTGCGGTCTTAGCACCTGGAAAATCGGTGTACAGCGTGCAATAAAATAAAAATGCGTCCGGAAAAAGTACCCAAATTTGAGGCATACGTACAGAAGACTCCTTGAATTTATAAGGTCGAAATTTAAATGGTTAAAATTTCATACGCATCCAGGTTGCCCCAGTCCATCTCCAGCCATTTCGGTGCAGTTCACTCTTGAAATGTGCGCCGCAGCAAAAAAAATATTGCAAAAAGACAATAAACCTCCTACTTTGAAAGTTTAAGGTCATTCAAGGTCATCGAAGTTAACACCGTAAAAAGCTTGTCACTAGTACTTGTTACGATAAGCAGTATATATGTGCCTGTCTGCAACTGTTTTCACGCTAAATGAGCCAACAGCGGTAAAATAACCACTTTTGGGGGGTACCCTTTTTTGACGCCCGCTTGCTTGCGCAGGCCTTTTTGAACCAAGAAGGGGGTCGCTAAAATCTGCCTTTAATGTTGAAAATTTCGTGTGCAGGTTGTCTTGGTCTATCTCCAATCATTTCGGCGCAATTTGCTCATAAAACGTGTGTCGCAGCACAAAATCGCGAAAAATTCACTAAAAACCCTTATTTTGGGAATTCAAGGTCGTTCAAGGTCATCGATGTTAATACTCATAATAAGCTTGTCACTAGTGCTTGTTATGACATGCAGCATGTTTTTGCTTATCTGCAACCGTTTTTTACGCTAGACGAACCAATAGCTGTAAAATACAAACTTTTTAGAGGGGTAGCCCTTTTTGACGCCCTCTTTCGAGACGATCCCTGTCACACAGGGGCACGAAATTTTGTCACAAAAATCTAGAGTCCTTGCTGCCTTCGGGCAGCCCACAGTGAATATTATGCGATCATACAGCTTACGCCGTTTTGATTCAGATCCAGAGTGTAACTGACAGACGGACAGACGGACGCCCAGGCTATAGCTAAGACGCGCGAAGCATTCTGCTGTCGCGCGTAAAAATGCAATATATAGCGCCTACACGGCTTCCATGCTTACAAACGTCCGTTGCGTTCTCTGCGTAATTGTTTGCGTACTTTTAATGCGTCGCCAGTTGGATCAAAAAGTACGCAAAAGCTTGCGTTGCGTGCGTTGCGTTCGGTAGGCTTTAGTTGCGTTCCGGTATTTTGCTCGGCGAGTGATTTCACTTGCACTCGCGCCGTGCATTGCCTGTTTTTTACTCGCATCGGACGAGGAAATTATAGATTTTCGGTCAGGGCGCTTGTGTCCGAGATTACTCAAAAATGCGAACGTATTTCGGTGGAAATTTTTTGTGGCGTTAGAGTATGAAGTCCTAGATTTTGGCGGCGTCCGGATCTTTTCCCTGGCTTTTATCCCCCCAAATTTGAAGTCGAAATCGGGCGCAAGTTCCCCCCACTTCTGGGTTCATGTTCCCCTCAATTTCGGGCTCAACCCTTTCCCTCCCCTTCGGGCTCCCTTTCTTTCCTGCCTTCCCTCCATGGCCCTATATATACACCTTTATTCGTCAAGTGACAGTCATGAAAGGAACATAACTAATAACGATAAATAATAGTAAAAAAATAATAATAACAAAATAATACAGTTCATCAAATGTCCATTTCACCACAACAAGCATGGACCTATTTTCTACTAACCAAGATCCGCCCTTTTTCCTTCCCCTTTCTCTGTACTCCGCTTCCCTATCTTTATCTTCCTTTCCCTCTACTTCCCCTCCTCCCATTCTCGTTCCTTCCTCTTCCCTTTCCCGAGGGGCCCCACACTCAGCTAAAGGGTCTAGCCAGCCAAGTTCTGTAAGCTCCCCCAGCAAATCCGGACAGAGCCCGGCCGACAAATGGTTTGTGAACTGCATTTTGAGGTCAAAACAGCTATTCTGGTGATAGCAATTAATACTGCCACGCAGGGTGCATGTTCTATGTGAAACAACTTGCCAAATTGTGGCGTGGTATGAGCATGGGCAGCACTGCAGTGCGGCGACTCAACGACTACGTCTCTGCACTATCGTATTGGCGCACAAAGCAAAACTAAACTAAACTAAGGGCAAGTTTTGTTAAGGGTACAGATTAAAAAATTGGGGAAAAGTAAAAATAGGGGGAGTTTTGTTAACGGTGTAGTTTGACCAGTGAAAATAGGGGGAGTACAAAAATAGGGGGAGTTTTGTTAAGGGTGTAGTTTGCCCAGTGAAAATGAACGGGGAGTTTTTTTTATCTGTAACCTTATCAAAACTTCCCCCCTATTTTTGATTTACACCCTCAAAAAAACTTTCCCCTATTTTTCACTGGGCGCAAGCTGCGCCTACTAGGTATAGGGATAGAAGCCACTGGATCCTTTTATCTGGAGGATCTTTCAGGAAAAGGTCTTTACCGCTAAGAGACAGAACGTAAACTAAGACTCGGTTGTCTTCGCCAGGTGGCAACACCGTTATCGGCATAGGGTTGAGGGCTCTGGTCGGTTCTTGGCGCCCTTGGCACGTGGAGGAATGAAGACTGTAGCCTAGAAAACTGACTGCCGAATCTCGGTTGTTTATTAAAAAGTTAGGTAAAAAAAGTCTACACAACGTCGCTCAACATTGCCGGCAATATCAATAGCGACAGGTGCTGCTCGCAGTAGGCTCTAAGTGACCGGTGCGAGCGTGATGGTGGTCTAGGATAAGCCGAGGTCAGCCCCGCACAACACAGCTCACTAAACGATCGGGGACTCGCACCTTGTTTGGACTGTGACTATACCGGGGAACTGGGTTTCAAGCAAAGTGGGTTTCAAGGGTAGGGGAACGGTGCCGAGAAAAGGTGGGCCTGTGTGCGGAGTTAATTCTGCTAGTCTTTGACGAGTAAAGTGGTTTAAAACAGTAATTCTGTAATTCTGATGTTGAAAAATCAATGCATAACAATGGTAATAAAACTGGCAGCGACCGATGTTCACAAACCTCCGCCGAGAATGTCAACACGTGAAATAATTTAAACGCTGCACAAGACGTCACGCCAAGAAATAACCGACTCGAACACGCTTTGAAGAAAACCGGCCTACAACCCAAGATAGGCCTATAAAATAAAAAGTTTGTACAACACTTCTGTTTTACAGTAATTCATCACTGCATTTATGGCACAGCGTCACATTCTTGCTGTCACCGCTAACTCCGCTTTGTCACATCAGTTGGCCACAGATGTCGTCATCTATAGGCTAGCCATTCTGTTGTGTGACACCGGCAACGCGCGATGTCACATACAGAAGCCGCATCTTAACGATACATTAATAATATCATCGGTCAGTGATTAATTGGTCTGCGGTAAAAGTCACAGGCATTGTATCGTATCGAGAGGTCGTACCAGTTCACTTGGTCATTATAAATGACGCCTCGATGATGCCAGCGATACGATAACAGCAATTTATAGTGCACGCAATAAGCCGACGTAACGCCAGCGTGTGTTACCTACCTCGCGGAATCAAGCAGCGTGTAAACGATTAAAACTCGAGAAAGATAAGCGTTAAAATTAAATGCACCTGAAAAAATCACCGAAGGTGATCCGAACTGCGGAGGGCACCGACGGTCTACGCAGGTCGATAGATAAGGCTTGAACCCGAACCAGAACAACATTGTGTCGGCTCAGTGCCAACATATTGTGCGGCCGTCCGCCTAAAGCTGTACAAGCCTAACCATAACCATGACCTTCGACACTTTGAATTAAAAACTGGCACAACCATTACTCCTAATCTGAGGTACGCTCACCTCAATTTTGGGTTTTCAAAGTTTTTTGCTTTCGAGTTTCGACCAATACAGAGGACAGGCAGACGGACAATAGACGGACGGACAAGACCAGTAATGCGGCCTACTAGGACGACCGCATAATTAACCCGCTTACGACCTAAGACGGCCGGATGGACAAATAATTCCATCAGCATCCACAGTCATAAACGCTGAAAAAAATTTATTTGCAACACATTTCTGGAGGTGACGTCATTGCTGAACTTACGTCATTGAATTACTTACGTCGGCAGGCCTGTGCGTAGTCGTCGCAGCAGTCGCCGACGTCGAGACAAGCGGCATCACAGAAGCACGAAGTTGCGATGTGTTTCTTCTCAACACTTCCTCCTCCTCCCAAGTCTTCTGCCTCGTCCTTGAAACGCAGCACAGGCAACGCACGAGTAAAGGTCCGTACAGAGCGACGTAACTGAACTGAACTGACATGGTTTAGTTTTTGACGAACTGAAAAATGGGCAAGCAGTAAGACATTACTGTGTAATGGCGTCGGTGGACTACGTGACTATACACTCATGTACGCGTCAACCAATGACCAATGGGCTCGCCCTGCTTGCACATTGGTCAGTTCGTGAAAAACTCAACCGTCAGTTCAGTTCAGTTCAGTTACGTCGCTCTATCCACGTCTTAAAATGGGCGGTTCCAAACGTGCTCTCTCCAACTATAGCCTATTTGTGCCATGTTCGCGTATAATCATATAAACCACCAAAAACACGAACAGCTCGTTACGAAAAATCATTACCTTATTCATTTTAGGTTAAAATCCAGCTATAGACTGAAACGCACAGAAAATGTTTCATTCGTTCAGATGTGGTGTCCAAATCTAAAATTTAGGATTTGGAAGTTCTCATTTCTCGAAGAGAGTCGCGGAACTTACGTCTTCGACGACCCCACGACACGTGTTGTTCTTGCTCTGACAGCAGAGTCCAGCCGCCATACAGCTGCCGTGCTTTATTGCAGACACCTCCTTCAGCACAGGTGCCGCTGAGTCGTCGTGGTCGTCTTCCACGGCCTGGGCTGGCCGAGTCACGACAAACACCAACACGGCTAGCATTATCACCGCCACTGTCACCTGCATCAGAAAAACACTACAGTAAAAGACGTGCAGACAGCAACAGAAATGAACAGAACTATCGTAAAAACGTTAAAAAAACGTTAAGTCCTATACCGAACTATAAGGCCCATTGGGCGGCGCTGATCTCCATTTCCACAGCCCTCAGCTATACACCAGTTTACACTGCGAGACCAAGGACACGCGGGGCTAGTGCATCGCGCGGTGTGCTTGTTTACGTCCCATCTTTTGCTGATACTCATTGGGTCTAGCCGCCGAGGATGGCCAGGCTGAGTTGACCTGGGTGGGTGGTTACATACTGCGATCGTTTATCCGTCTGTATCAAATGCCTGGTTTATTCTTAGCCGATGTTATCCATAGAATTTCCAAACTCGCATCTTTCAGACTGTTTTGGTGACACCGTCGGCACAACAAACAGTACTAATTTCCATTTTTCATATCAGACACACGTATGTCCCTATTTAAAATAGGCCTGCAAGATCTAAACCATTATTAAATTAACGCATGCAAAAGTGACATCAACTACTTCCAACGAAGCAGACCAACCTTCATCTTATTCAAAGCCACCGTCATCGAACAACGTAGTCTCACTCGTCTGTCGTTCTGCGATGTTCAACCAAGTGATGCTGTATACAGCAGCAGCGGCAGACCCGGCTGCAGAGTGCGGATTCAGTGACGTAGAACTTGGAACAACTGCGAAGTCTGTGACGCACGTCCAGCGAGACAACAGTCCACTGCTCTGTGACTGAAGGACGCTCAAACGATAAGAAGCAACCTGGTTGTTAGTGGACCTCACCGCCCAACCACTCGACACTCGACTCGGGAGGCTCGAGCTGACTGATCAACTTATTACGCGGAATGGCCACACACGGCCGCCTTACCAGTTACCACCCAGTCAGTCACGATAGCCGACTATAGCCTGACGGGTTCGCGGCCGGCACACACTGCTACCGTCCTCGGATACCTAGACTGCGAACAATTGGTAATAATATATGATTGCGTAGGAAGTGACACCGGATTGGCGTAAAAAACCCTTCTCTTGCACAGTCAACAAATGCAAATGCAGATTAATGATGTCGACGTGACTGTCATGATTGTCAAACATTTCTCGATGCATTATCGCACGATTATCTCTTCGCTATCATTTTGCGACCGTCTTAACATATAGGTAGCATTACGGGTCTTGCCGTCCGTCTGTCAGTTTGTTAGTCTCGTACTAGGTTCTAACTCGAAAACAAAAAGAGTAGAACAAAAACGAAGTTGGTGCAAACGCTCACATAGCAAGATTAATTGATGTGCTAATTATCAATTGAAAACGTCAAAAAAATCTCCAGAACATGACGTACATCTCGCGTAAATGTTTAACTGAAATGAAGTAAAGTAAATAAAGTGTCAAATTTTATAGCCCTTAGCCCCTTACTCCAAATAGGCTAAATCTCCAATGCGCTCTGATACGGCTGACGGATCGCGCGCTGGACAAAATAAAACTCAGAGGCGTGTGGCGACTCGCGCGCCCACTGCACCCTTGGAACAGTGCATAAGGGCGTATGATCTTCAGGAACTAAACGGATGGTCGCATACATGTTGACACAAGGTGTGACATCTTTGCTTGTTGAAAATCGCCCGTCTGTTCCGACTGACGAAAACTCGTATTATACTTACGATTTTTGTGCGGACTGTACAAGACTTTATTTCCTTAAGTAGGCCTACTTAATTACGTTGCTCCTGAAACGAACTGGAACTGATTGATAATTCTTTGCTTTCGGCGCAGTCGGTCAGCAGGTGTGATCCGAAGCGGAAGACCGAAATTCGAACTTTCTCACTAGACAGTGAAATTCACGACGTGCGACATTGTCTGCACTCAAATGCACTCACCGAAGATGCACGCTGGGTTGTCAGTCGACTCCCTACAGCCTGTCTTTGTACTTCCTGCTTCACAGCGCCTGCGCTCGTCATCGACCTCAACACTGGCTGTATCACTGACAGTCTGACACGGTTCTCCACGATCGGCGACCGAACGTTCCCTGTCGCCGCAGCAAGAACTTGAAACAGTCTGCCATCAAAAGTGACGTCTTCAAATTGCTCCTAACATTTGAGACTAAACTTAAGACACACTTGTTCCTCTTTTTAACAAAGGCATTTTTACTTTAAATTCTATTTATTGTATCGTAGAACTTCACTGGTAGAACCGGCTACACACCATCAGTGCCTGATTAGAAACGATTTGATTGACCGATTGATTACTATTACCGAAACGTTCGCGTCCACGACATGCCCACAATGTGCCACCACGATGCGGGGGTTATCACGTAGATATAGAGCATTGCTGGATGCAGTTCTGGGCGCGAGCGAGCTGGCATCTGCATGCCGTGCACTAGCCCGCATTCCGAGGCGGTCAGCTGTGATGCGTCAAAGGCTGTCTGCGTGGGGTCCACTGACCACCCGCCCATCAGTACGTCCATCCGTCCCCAGGTGTCTCTCATACTGGCCAGTGCTCGCTGACCGGCCGAGCAACCGTTTACACTTCACTCAGTCACGCCGTCCGGCCGGCCAGCGATTGTGGAACAATTCGTGCTGTTTCCTTGAGGGCCAGATTCGTGCACTGGGCGCGGGGAGGACATGACAGTGAATGGCAAGATGTTGTTTTTTTGGTTAATTCTTGCAGCCGACGGGTGACTAGAAATGCAAGGTAAACTAACCAGGTCTACCTAGACAGCGTTAGAACTCACTGGCGACGTGTAGATCCATACGACGATAACCAAACGATAACCAAGCCATATTCAGTATATTCAGTATATTTTCTGCTTTTGGCCATTTAGCAGAAAATGTCATTAAATCAGAACAGTGCACGAATCGTCGTAATACATCATGGATGGTCTAACTCCGCTGCCATCAGTTCGTATTAGCACGAGCAGTCTAGTAGTAGCATATGACGTAGTGGAATCGGCCTTGATGCCTGAAATGTAACGCTACGGTTTAAAGTTTAAAAGGTCAGGGGTCGTCTAAAATATGTACTCTGGACACTTCATCCAAACATGAAGCACGCTGCACTTATACAGAGTGACCGTCGTACTTAACGAGCTTGCTCAGATGTGAAAAGCTATAGCTATTAGCCTATTATTGCGGACGCTGAAGTTATACATCGAATAAAAAACAAGAAAACCCAGCTGTAGCTAGGGAAGACGCGCTACAGCCTATACAGTTTCTGTTGCTGTGCTGACCTTCAAGGTCATCTAAAGTCGACAATTTTCATTTTATCTGAAAAGAATTATGCGTGTTACTATTAGCGATTAATAGCAAATTTGGCCATATCTCTCGCTGTTTAGCCACAATACATCTATGACGGACAGACAGACGACAGAGAGACGACAACTGTGCCATAGAAGCCTACAGCATAGATGTAGCGCGTCAAATAGAATCAAAAATCTGTCAAAAAAGTTTTGCTGTCTTACAGGAGTTAGACTTGCATCCAGCAGCGCTTTTCAACTGCTTATTG
>Ga0209146_1000681_pt1 | contig 10182 bp, 11 predicted proteins | sample WorMetLIZAISLAND_2_FD_187402 | JGI IMG/M metagenome (GOLD analysis project Ga0209146, IMG submission 187402) | Marine gutless worms symbiont microbial communities from Max Planck institute for Marine Microbiology, Germany - Olavius geniculatus... | ecosystem: Host-associated > Annelida >...
AATCGCGTCAATGAAAAAACTTTGTTGTTTTTATTTTCGTTTTGATTTTTTAAGACTAGGCGAAATCCCAGTCTTCTTTTTATTTTTATTTTATTTTTTGTGTTGTGATTTTATTTATTTATTATTAACCACATACACTTTATTTACGACGTCATATTCAAAACACAATAGGCACCATCAAACAATTAAAGTCAAACATTTCGCGATGCAAATACGAGCAAAGTGTTCAGCGTCACATAATAGCAAAAAAAAATGTACTTGAAAAAAATCAATGCAAGTGAAAACGGTCTAAGCTATTGAGTTTTAATGGTTTGCATAATAATAAACTGCTCACATCAGTATTACAGACTAATAATACAGGGGTATTTAAGCGATTAAAAGTAAACACTACAGGTTAAAACTTGTTCAAAGAAACATTTAATTAGGCAAATAAAATCAGTCTAAGCTATATATTTTTAATGTTTAGAGTAATAATAATTAGTGTTCTAAAGTTACAGTGTAATAATACAGGGGTGGCGAAAACAATTAATACAGTGAACAATATAGGCAAGTGTCTGTTTTGTTATTGTTCATGTGCACGGTGACAGTCTCTTTTTAGTTCTCTTCATCTGATGAAGTCGGGCGATCGGTGAGTTTGCGAAAATAGTCCGACAGCCACCATATAAAAGCACGAAGTTCCTCTGGTGTCGCAGCCAGAGGGAAACGTATCCAGATCTCTAGTGCAACATCCCTGCGAGCGCACCTCATACCCAGGAGCACTCGCTGCTCTGTTCGTCGCTCGGCCGCGTTCAAGGAATATTGATTGGCGAGCTTTCGCGAGATGGCGACAGTCGGTCTCTCGTTGTTGAGGATGCGGCGGCGCAAGACTGACATGGGCGGTCGTCGAGTACGACGTCTCGCGGCCTCAATCTGCTTTTGACCCTGGGCTGTTGAGACGGGCGGCGGCGACGTCGCGACCAGTTGGCGGGCTGCTTGTATCATCAGCGAAAATCGCTGACTGGCATGCGGAGCTGCCGGTCGAGTGGGTATACGGCTTCGAGTTGGGTCGATCGTCGGCAGCGTTCTCGCCGACGTCTGTCCGGGCTCCTCACGGCTAGGTGCCTCAGTGCTCTCCTGTCAAACCGGATGCGCGACCGCAGCGATGGCCTCAGTCATCAAATCGCTTGACGTGGTCGGTCTCGATGTAGTGAGCTCCATCTCGCTCTCCAACTTTATAGGCGCATCCAAAGAGGGTCGGAGTGTGTCGTCCGGCTCCTCTCGGAGTTTGCCTTCCTCAATATCCAAATCGTCTGGAAATGTGAACACGGCCGGAGTTTCGGGTCTAGAGGCGACCGTTGCGACATCACTGTCACTCGAGCTAGATATCCCGAGATCGGACCGTAGGCACTCGTACGGGTCGATCACAGAACCGACGATCGACCTTGGAGGTGCCACAGATACCGTTGAACGAGCTGGTGACGGAGCTCGTCTTGGAACACTTACGCCATCAAGTGTGAGCTCATGTAATGTCGGAACATGCCTTGTCAACGTGTTTTGGCTAGCGAATGTTTTATCACACACGGTACAGTGAAAGTGAGGCAGGGCGTTAATACGTGCCAATGCCTGATCAATCTCGTCCAGTTCTGTCATGACACTCGATTCACCCTGATCGGCCGGAACCGGTGGTCTGCGATCCACGCTTTTCGGCCAGTTCTTTCCTTTCTTTGGCATCTTCGATACTGACGTTAAAGATATATCACAAGAACGAAGTTTTTCTATCAAAGTCTGGCGATTGAATGAAGTCACGTAGTGTCTGCTGTCATACTTAACTGATCTGTTGAGGCTGCGCTTGGGGCGTAACTGTAGGCGTGGGGGCGGGGCTTGGGGCTGCCAGAAGCCTCGCTTCTGCCCAATCAGCGTCGAGCTAGCTGTCTCGGCCTGGGCGGTGGGGCGGGCGCGGCAGCCAATAGCGCGCACGCTCCTAACGCTAGGCTTGCCTACAGCAGCGTTAGACTATGGCAGTTGCTGATATCGAATTTTCCGGGTTTTTGTGCCAAATTTTCTTCTGCTAAAATTTGGCATTAGACCCTTCTAATAAATACGTCTTTCTCCTAAATCTCGCTCCAAGGGTGTATCAGTCTGAAACATAGAGTTAGACCTATGTGTTTGGTCCGTCTTACTGAGTGACTTATTAGTGACTGTCTGGTTATTTTTAGATCGCTTTCGATCTTGTTGTCCAAGCTCGAAGTCAGCGTATCGACTAAATAGCTGCGTCTGCCGTTTAGGATATTTCCGATACGAGTCGGTATTAGACTCGTCATTGCAAGTTGTGTTAAAACTTGCGGTGTCGAACTGACTAAATTTTCCAACATCCGACACATTGTCACTGTTATCACAGCGCGTTTGAGTCGATTTATCAGCGTTATTTTCGCTGATAAAAATGGACTTTTTAGACTCGTGGTCCCGGTCACTTTTGTCAAGGTGCCGATATTTTCTCTTACTTTCCTCACTTACACTTTCTTGGGTGACAGACGTCGAATCTCGTTTATCAACGTTGGTTGGGAATCCGTCTTGACTTACTCGAGTCGACAGTGTCTGATCATCCACACAGTCAAAGCTAAAAGTAGCAAAATTATGTCTCACGTTACTACCTCCCATAGTAGATGACATTTGAGAGCCTTGCTGCGGTTTTTCCGAGCTTATTCTCGTCAGCACGTTGTCGGAAATTAACCCTTCTACTGGCTGTTTATTGTTACCGGACTGAGCCTGCTGAACCTAAGAGGCGGTTAAGCCAATCAGTGGTCTTTCAGGGTTTGGCCGGTCTTCATCTCTATCAAACGACTCACTTACATTCATGCTTTCACCGAGAGCGTCATTCGGGACTAAGTCATCATTCAGAGAAACGATTCGTAGCGGCGATTGAGCCTGCCCAGTAACCTGCGGCAACTCATTCGGTGTCGTATCGACTGGTGATTTAGGCGTTGAAGGCAAAGCTCTGCGCGATTGATCAGTAAGCCACGACCGTGGTGGCGTACCTGGATATTCTTTAAATTTATCGATATGCACCACCTTTGGCTGTGACTTTGCATTTCGCTGAATCTTTGCGGTTAACGTTGAAGGGATCTCAACGACTAAATACGGTCTCTCATATTGTCGTTGTTACTTCATCTGCTTTTTTCGCAGTTTTTTTGGGTTAAAGTAAAGCACCCACTGGCCGAGAGCAAAGCGTTTTGGCTTTAAGCCAATATTATAGTATCGCTTGTTCCGTTCGGCATTGCGACCAAGTTGCTGTCGGACTTTGGCGTAAGCTGTAGTAGTTCGATCGCGTACCTTCCCCACAAAATCGTCATAGTCTTCTGCTGGTTTTTCTTGTGGTCTTTTATACATGAGGTCAACTGGAACGCGGACCTCACGATGCAGGACCAGGAAATTCGGTGAATAAAACGTGGTCTCGTGTCTTGTCGCACGGTAAGCTGCCATAGCATACGGCAGGCGCACGTCCCAATCCTTATGATGGTCGGCAACAGTTTTGGCCAGGATACTGTTTATTGTTTTATGGAAACGTTTAACTTGGTTCGTTGACGACTTGTAGGGCGTCGTGCGAAGTTTTTCGATTTCAAACAGTTTGCAAACTTCAGCCATTATGCGACCGTTTACTTCTTTTCCTTGATCACTAAGGATCGACAGAGGACAACCAAAGCGGGTAAAAATCTGTTCAACCAGAACCTTGGCGATGGTCTCTGCTTCCTTGTTCTTAATAGCAAACGCTTCAGCTTACTTAGTATAGCTATTCATACATGTCAAAATCCACAAGTTTTCACGTTCTGACCGTGAGTGCTGTCCGGTCAAATCAATTTACCATTGTTCGAACGGAGCCCCAGGTAGAACGGGTTTCAATGGTCCTTGTTTCGTCAACTTTCCTCGATGATAACTCGTACACTGCGGACATCTTCGGCAAAATCGTTCTACATCAGCCTTCCATCCATGCCAATAAAATCGACGTTCTACTTGGTCCTTAGTCTTCTGTAATCCAAAATGTCCTGACATCGTTTCACCATGACATTCAATTAACATCTTCTGAACATGCGAACGCGGTAGCAACAGCTGCAAACAATCGGACTCTCCATCCTTGATATTCTTTTTCCTTCGATACACCAAACCGTTGTAAACTTCTAAGGTCTCCCATCGCAAAACTACTCGTTTCGTCAGCTCCGTTTCAGTTTGCAGTTTTTCGGCACTCGGTCGATCCTCCTTGTCTATTCTCATTCTGACCACGTCTCCTAACTCTGGATCTTGTCTTTGCGCTCTGATCAACATCTGCAACTGCGTCTCGGTACTATCCTCTTTATCTGCAGTACCTAGTATAGTACGTACAATTGTCTGACAACACGTATCACTGTCTTCTACTTCACTTTCTTCCTTGATTACTCCAAGCACTGGGAGAAACCCACAGACACTATCATCTGAACTACTGGACAAATCATCTTCTTCAATATTCACAAGGTCATCATCACTAAGATCTGCAAAGATACAACGACAGTCTCTATCTTCATCATCGTCATCTTCCTCAACCGGTCTACGACTCAGTTCATCTGCATTTCCGTGTTTGGTCCCAGGTCTATGCAAGACCTCATAGTCGAACTGTTCGATATACGTCAGACATCGAGCAAGCTGTGGCATTGGCTTAGGGGTTCGTCTAAGCCAAGAAAGAGCAGCATGATCGGTACGTATGGTAAAGTGTCGACCTAGCAAGTACTGACGAAATCGCTTTAGTCCGTACACTACTGCCAAAAGCTCTTTACGAGTGGTTTCGTACTTCCGTTCGGGCGCCGAAAGAGTTCGAGAAGCATACGCAATAACGCGTTCTCCTGGTTGGATCTGAGACAAGACGGCTCCTAGTCCACTATCGGACGCGTCTGTATCCAACAGATACGTTCCCTCATTTTCTGGTAAAGCCAACACAGGTCCAGTCATCAACCTCTGCTTAAGTGTGTCGAAAGCTTTCTGGCAATCATCCGTCCAACAGAACTTAACACCTTTTTTCATCAAATCGTACAGAGGGCATGCAATGATGGAAAAGTCTTTAACAAAGCGTCGATGGTATTCGCTAAGGCCCATGAAAACTCGCACCTCAGACACATTTTTGCAAGGTGGCCAATCACGTATGGCTGCGACCTTTTCGTCTTGCATGGCTATTCCTTCAGCGGACACAACATGGCCGAGAAACTCAACTTCATGCTGGAAAAGAGAACATTTGGCAGGTTTCAATTTCAGTTTAGCTGACTGCAGTCGCGAGAACACTTCGTCCAACCTAGCTAACTCTTCCTCAAAGGTACCACCGAAAACAATCACGTCGTCCAGATACACTAGACAAGTCATATATGACAGTCTACAAAGAACACAGTCTATCAGTTTCTGGAACACACTTGAAGCACAGGTCAGTCCGAAGGGCATAACGGTAAAACGATAGCATCCACTCCGGGTGACGAAGGCAGATTTATCTCGGTTTTCCTCTGCAATTGGGATGTTGTAGTACCCGGAACGGAGGTCAAGGGTACTGTACCACGACGAACCTGATAATGCATTCAAGCAATTATCGATCAAAGGTAGGGGATAACTGTCTTGCTTGGTCACTGAGTTTAGTCGTCGATAATCAACGCAAAACCTTAATGTCCCATCTTTCTTCTTAACGAGCACTATGTTGATTGCCCATGCACTAGCCGCGGGCTCCACAATGCCATGTTTCTGCATCTCTGCTACTTCTTGATAAATCCATTCTAGATACTGGAACGGATGACGTCTAAGCGGCTGTCGAATGGGTCGACTATTGCCAGTATCAATGTGATGTTCCACAAGGTCAATTCGGCCAATATCATAATCTCCGACTGAAATAATAGGTCGATACTTTAACAACAGATTCCATACTTCCTGTTTTTCACCTCGGACAGATCTGAGGGAAGTTTCTCCATTATCTTTTCTAGAGCATCTTTTTGTGGCTCACTTAGCGCTTCCTGCTGTACTTCCTATTCTACAACTTCTGGAATAACTTCAACTATTTGCACCTCTTTCAACTCGGTGTCTTTTGCCAAAATCTGACTGCGACTTTGTGCGTTCAACAATGTAACTTTGATGCCATTGTTCTACAAGGGTACCAAACAGCGGGCATTGTACACATGCGTCAAACCGAAAACTCTTCCATTTTCTAAGAGACCAAACCCTTGTTCTTCCTCCTTATTGCTTGGATCACCACGCACACGGACATCTACCTCTACTTGTTGTGAAGGTGGTAAGACTGTGTCTTGCGGCACATATATCTTGCGAATCTTTTGAACACTCGGTTCTCGTCTCAACTCGGCCCATTCATTGTTAATACGGACCTGTCTTTCTTTACAATCAAATACGCACTCATTTTGCTTTTTCCAATCAATCCCTAGGATTAATCCTGTCATGTCTGGCGATACTAACACCTTTGAATCAACATCTTGAGTCCCAACACGCAAGGTCACGTGAGCAACACCATTAAGGAGCATGTCTTCTCCGTTCGCTGCCTTTACGCTAATTAACTCGTGCGGAAAAACCTTCCATTGCATTTTCCTAGCCAAAACGGAACTAATCATTGTGATGTCACTTTCTATGTCAAGTAAAGCTAGCACTTTGTATTTTCCAAACTTTACATTCACGCATGTCCAACATTGTTTGTCGAGAATAGAGCGAACATTCTGTGGTCGTTGTGCGTAAGGTGCCATCGGGACTGAACGTCAATCTCTTTGTCCTTGATTGGGGTAAGGTAACGGAGGGGGGTTATTTGGACAGTTTCGCGCAAAACGGCCTGGGTTTCCGCACTGGAAACATCGACTTTGTTTTGCTCCTGTTTCATTTGTCGGCGGAGCTGGTTTTCTAGCTGCTAATCTGGCTTCTAATTTAGCCATTTTTTGCTTGGTTTCCTTTACTTCTCTTTTTGCTTTCAATTCGGCCTTCTTACTCGTAGCAACTGTCTTCTTTGCCTCAGTCACTCCTTTCTGCAATGCTTCGCTACGTTCTTCCGTCGAACTACTCGCAACTATACTTGCTTGATTCACTTTTCTAGTCCTTTTCGATTCTTCAAGGGGTTTGATTTCCGCAAACCGATTGCGGCTATTTTTAGCCCAGACCTCCATTTGCAGCGCCTTTGCTAACGCAGCGTCCAAAGTTGCTGGTTGTCGTTCACGAACACGCATAGCAAATTCCGGATCGTCTAAAGCGTCAAGGAAATAAATCATGGCTAATACTTCTTTAGCCGTATGTTTAACAGTCGGAAAAGCCAAAGCAGCTAATCGACGAATGTCAGCATGCAGACTTCGCAAAGTCTCATTTTTTTCTCGACAACGGCTTCGGAGCTCGGTCCGGTGCTTATCCACAAAGACCTGATCACCGAACATCTCTTTCAAAGTGGCTATTAGCCTAGAAAGTGAACTTGTCACTTCTTTACTATAGTCCCATAAGACATCAGCCGCCTTTGCTTCCAACGAGTCACGAAGAAAAATTAGTTTGTTTTTTTCTGTTTCAATGATTGTATTCTGCACAATTACGAAAGCGAACCCAGAAAACCTCGAAGGATTGGGTTCCATCGAACTTAGGTGGTTTAAGAAGGTGTTTCCGAGAACGGACGCTACCTGTCTTTTCGTCACTTTCTTTGGAAGAAGAGGAGGAAACAGTACTAGACCCACAGTTACCTTCAGTCGATGTGCTACTAGCGGGACTAGGTGAAGGACTTGATTTTTGTGAATTTTTCTTTTATGAGAAGTACTACGCTTTTTACTAGTGGACCTACGCCTAGTTGAATGTTTGGTACGGGAGCGTGAAGCCTTACGCAAAGTGTTTTTATCCTTTCTGGAAACGGACTTTCTAGCTTGATGAGTGTCTGATTCGCGGTCCTTAAAAGGGAACTTACTCGGGAATCGACTCGACACTTTACTATCTAAAAACAGAACAATTTTTTTCGTGCTCCTTTATCCGTATCTTCTGTTTTTGAATCGAAACTAAAGGATCGGATATACCGCGCTTTACTAGTTTTCTGACTAGTACTAGCTTTTTGACAGGTCTTACTACCTTTCTGATCCTGCGAATACTTGCCAACGAATAAGCTTGTGCCTCTTTTTCTTTTCCGCTTACTCTTACGGTCTTGACCGTCAGTCGGTGACTTACGTACACTAGGTACGTAAAGGGAAAATCGCACCTTGGCGGACACGGGTTCGTTTTTTGTCTGGTCCTTCTGTCGGGTTGGCAAAGGATATGAAACATTAAGACACTTGTTCCTAATGTTCACTCCCTGCTTAGTACGTTGTTCCATTCTTACTGAGGATGTCGGTTGGCAAATAGACACAGAATGCCTGTCACCATGTGGCGTATCGGTAAAGTACTTTTCTTCTATTGACATTAACGCGTTCTGCCGATGAATCGGCATAGACGAATATCGACCGCATGAAGAGATGCCACTGCGATGAGCACTCTGGTTTCTTTTATTTTTAACACTTTCTTCCTCATCGGACGTACCAACGAAGAACATCTTTTCGTCTAAATCGTGATCGTAACGTATACATTCATCTCCGGAGTTTATCTGACACAGTTCATACCTTGGAGGTGTTTTAAGAGAAGAGTGGCGAAGAGTGTGGAAAACGTTTGGGTACTTATTTTGTTTCACATCCTTTTCTATGATCTTTTTAGCTAAGCCTACTTTCGTCTTGACAGAAGGGATTTTGCTAGACTGTTCGATATCTGACATGCATTTGCGTAACGGCTCTTTACTGGATCGTTGAAGGACATCTTTTTCTTTAGCACTACTTTGTTCCAAGCGAGACCCACCCAAGATATCTCTACGTCGGGGCATTTCCCATCTAGCTAATCGAGTTTTTTCAACGGGTTTTCTGAAGTCGGACATGGTCGCAAGACCCTCTCCTTCTGAGACGTCAGAACGGGTTTTCATAGGAGTGTCTTCATCTACTGTCTTTGAACTCGCAACACCGCTTGGTAGTATCACAATGTCTTCGTCATCATCAAGGATATCATTCTCTACTGTCGGACAAAAATTTTTAGTTGAACAAATCTGTCTTTCCTTCGGGCAACGAGAAGCGTCATCAGGAATCGGAACTGTCCCATAAGCGGAGTCTACAGGCCAAGTTAGAAAAAACAACTCAAGTAACTGATAAGGACGATTACCTTTGAGATCAGTACCTATCAATTGCCGATACGGCTGAGTCGCACCTATCAAAGATAGCAGTGGATCGTGTCCACCTACAGGTTGTTTAGTCATTACGCTGCTTTGTCGGTTAGCCGTCTTTTCTACTACCCTATCGAACTCCGTCCATGAGTCTGTCCATTCGTTCAAATCTATGTCAAAACTGTCTGCACGTCTTCTCTGAGTGTATTCCCAGTAACTGATATAAATATAGCGGACATTCTTGTTGGATTTGGTTCCAACTCTGTCTTACTTTTCTTTGGCCCCACGTTGACGGCGCCACTGTGACCTACCACGACTTTGCACGAACCTACCATGGTCTCATCTCGTCCTACATTACTCTGCTTACTTACTTCTGTGTCCACGGCACAGTTCCCATCTCCACCCACAGTACCGCCTCTGCCATGATAGGCCGGGGGTTTGTCGGGCATCACATCTCGTTTCCACGGGTTCAGCATCTGGCTAGCTGAAGATGCTTGATTTCCCAAGATGGAAAGGGGATCTTGCCGGTAAGGTGTTCGACAAAGATGTTGTTCAACACAAAGAACTCTTACACGTCCTGTTCAACTTAGGTGCTGTGCTGCGATTGTTCCACACGGGATCTCTCCTCGTAGTACTTGTTCGCAGACAACGGTTGGCCGGTATATGGCAGTTAAAATTTACGGATCTAGTCCGTATGTGTTTTTATGAATATGTTTTGGTTTTGTGTGAAAAGACAGTTTTGTGTGATTTTAGTGTGGGTTTGTTTCAGTCACCTTATCACACAGTCCCAAATATATATTTTAAGTAACGGACAATCCCCGTCACTTCTAGTGCCTACTTACGACAGACCTATCGACAGACCTTATGATAAAAAACAGACCTACAAATATCCTACCTAAGTGCACTTTTTTAAGGGCTTTTTGACGCCAAACGACGCACGCGATCAATAACGACGGAACGACGAAGACGACGACGACCTATTCGCAAGTGAACGAACGATCTATGAA
>Ga0209146_1000692_pt1 | contig 10130 bp, 5 predicted proteins | sample WorMetLIZAISLAND_2_FD_187402 | JGI IMG/M metagenome (GOLD analysis project Ga0209146, IMG submission 187402) | Marine gutless worms symbiont microbial communities from Max Planck institute for Marine Microbiology, Germany - Olavius geniculatus... | ecosystem: Host-associated > Annelida >...
GATATAAATTGGCTAGAGATGCGCACGAGTACAAAATTTTACTTATTTTACTTGCGGTGCACTTCATGATTTTCTGCCGTAATCATCACATTATGACACACTTTTTGCCACCCGCTGTACTTCCTTCTGAGATGTTAATGGCAGAATGTACTAAGCGCATTAGATATTTTTGGAGTATGCTCTGTCTAAATTAGCACTTTACAATAGTTTGCTTTGCTTATTTGCTTACTTTTTTCTTCTTCAATCCAGTTACATGATCCACAGTCTGAGGATTGCTACAATTTTCCCCACGGCCCAGTAGAAATGCTGACGTCATTGTGCAAATGATAAAACTGCATCAGCCTGACCTCCAAGCGAGTTTTGGATACAGTTCTTGCACTATGACGCCTGCGATCTGATCTTATTTGCTGCTTAGTTTAGATGAATAGTCACTTTCAAGCGTTAAGATTGAACCCATGCCACCGAAATACAAAAGTCTGCCCCTTAGTTGCAAAGATTTTCTGGGAATCAAATATTTGTCGAGTGTGGAGGCGTCGCCCTATTAGCTTTTGGCCTGAGGGCGATTACTTCTTTCCCCCGTTACATCCAGGGCCAGATTTTGACACATGGGGCTCTGGACTTTGCATGCATTAAATATGTATTGGAGACCATTAATATGCAGAACGCTATAAGATGTAATTGAATTCTGCATACAAGTTAGTCTACTGCTGGGCAGTATTTAGTTTTTGCTTTCTGTAGAGGAAACTAGGAGATTTTACACTGAATTTAAGCAGATTATGGACGTGCAATCTTTGTTGTTTTCAAGCACGTTCTCATAGCGGTCTTTCTTTGCATTTTTCATGAAATGTGTAGAGCGTAGAGTCCCCTCCCCCGCAGCAACTGCTCAGTTTGCCCATAGTACCTGAATCGGGCACCACCCATGCATGGGGTGGGCGCTTGTACGGCAGGCGTTGGTCGTTGGGCGTGGAAATGGCAGGTCAAGTAGTCGGGGAATTGATGCACATTGCGCACATGCATTTGGCGAGTGGATCAATATATAGAGCACTACCAGGGAGGGCGTGCTGTACAGTCGGTCTGCTGCACACAGTGTGCGTGTGAGCGAATGATCATTGCTTCACGATGCACCAGCAGCGGGCCCGTGACGCCGCGCTCAGTTAGCTTTGTCGATTAATAATCGTGCACGGACATGTGACGACTGAGCCGGGATAGCTCTGTGTGCCGGTGTCCCATTATAGGATCGCTTCACCAGAAAAGTCTCCTCCGGCCGACAATTCACCGATAAAAATCCGTCCCGCCCGGCGGCCGCCCGGGCGGGACGGATTTTTACCGGTTAATTGTCGGCCGGGGGAGACTTTTTCGGGGCGAGTCTATAATGGGGAGACTTTTATAGTGCTGGCGATATTTTAATAAGGGGGAGAAATATCAAATCCGTGGTTATCTCTCCTCAGGCGGACTTTTCATGGGAGATACATTATAATGTGACACCGACGTCAGCCAATGGACTGCCTTATCTGCGACTGCGGCAGTCTATTCTTTGACGCCGACGACGACGTTTGTTGATGACTGACCACCGTGCTTGCTGCTATACTGCCTCTTCCTTCTATCGGCCCCCTTATGCCGCTAACCCTTTTAACCCCTGGCTAGACCACCCGTTAAACGTTAAGCTGTTAAATCTATGCTCTTAATGAGATAGATAACTCGTCTCAAAGCTATGGAGCGTCTTCTGCCATATGAGATCGTACAGTGTTTTTGCTATCCGATTGGACGCAGGTGAACGCATCCTGCTCTAAACCCAGTCTGGTACTCAGTTTTTCTACCCGGGAGGGATGAAAGGCTGAGTTGAACTGAGTGGTTGCCTAGTTGGTTACATAATGACGAGATAGTTTACTTGTCCAAAGACAGACAGTCACCCATCTGGTTCTCATGGCGGACCCTTTATATTTCTGACGTTATGTCATGGCTAGAATCAATTGCCAGGCTTCATTCTGTGAGTGCAGACGTTGACTCTCGGACTGAGCCAGTGACTTATTTGTCTGCAGTGGGCTGATAATGTCCACAGCCTGACCACACCGTCGCCGTTTTATTATTACTCAGCCCGAATTCTGGTATAGTCATTTTACTGCCCCGTGCTTAGGGTAGAAGGCTGAATCGACACTGTAATAACGCTGGGCATCCTACGTCCACGCTGGCGCCTGTGATAGTAATAACTATTAATAGTCTCAGTATAGGGGCATATAAGTGGCTGATCGAAACTATTGATACAGTAATAGACTCAGTCTATCTGAAACGCAGTAATCTTTGTAGAATGCACAGTATTTCAAAGCGGCTGTCTATAGGTTGCGTTACGGGTCTTGTCCATCCATCTGTCGGTCTGTTATGTACAGGCTTCTTATTTACCCGAGTATTAACCAGTGTGCCAGTTTTCAGTTTCGAAGATTGGAGGTATTAGATTAACGGTTGAGCAGTGCTGCAGGCGGACAGTCGCTTTTTATGTTGGCACTGGGCTGACAAGGTTGAGACTATCCAGTTTGTACCCGTGACACATTATGACGTCAGCATTACGTCAGGACTAGCAAAGAATATTTAATCAACTGCCATATTTTGTTGCAACATTTTGAATTAGTATTTCTTCAGCTACAACTGGTGCAAATTTTGTGAATTATGAAAAAAACAAAAAGGGGTCTTTTTTATGAAACACCGTGTACTTTGTATACTACTGGAATGGAGTGGAGATACCTGCAGTGCTGCACTATGCATTTCTTGTGAATTATTTAATTTCAATCTTAAAATGTATTAAATTGTGATCTTGGTCTTTTATTCTGCATGTGGATCATTAGACTGTTTAGCCGACCATACTTAAGTAATGGGCGAGTTATTGGCATGGTTGACATTGTCTGTCTGTCTGTCCATTCGTCTGTAACGGATTTATTGTGGCTAAGCTTTAGGTCATAGGGGAAAACTTTTTATACGATTTATTAGCCATGTGTGTTTAACTCGGGTCTGCAAAATTTCAGCCATCTAGTATATGGGGAACATTTTAAGTGGCGGTTGAATAGAGCCTGGGGGGTAGGAAATTTAATGGAAAACTGGCCATATCTCGGAAACGGTTAGACATACGGCCAAGGTTACTATTAATCACTAATAGAAAGTCGCATATTGGCTTTCAAATGACCTGACAATCATCGATGTCGAATGACCTTGAAGGTCACTGACAACCAGTACGGTCGGCTATTCTAGCAACAGCTGGGCTTCTTGTTCTTTTGCTGAGCTAGTGTTCATGTTGGAATTGGCGTTGGTCTGTAATAACCATTACTGTTGCGGCCAGCTGTCTGTGGTGGGTTAATAGCGGGTTGGTGACATGTAGCACGTCTTGCATATGCAAGTGAGTCCGTCGTCGAGTCCGGCAAGTTTATGACAGTCTGTTTCATCTGCCCCAAGCCGTCTCGTCTTTGTCCGTTATTGCTGAGCACTGCAGCAGCAGCAGCACCTGCTTGCGTCCTGTCATCACTGCTGCAGTTCTTATATATTGCTAGTGAAATGAAGTTTGGTCATACTGCGCGCCAAGGTAACACGACCGCCGACGATTACGTAATGAGCTTCATCGCCATAAAGTCGTTTCACATTTCAGCATCATCAAACATCCAAAACCTGCATGTTTAATATATCATAACGTACTTGCTGTTTGTGTGCGCAATTAGACTTGAAAGCAAAATGCAGGGGGCGATTTAATCAGGGAGGCGATGTTACATTGGGTGGGGCGAATTTTCAAGGGAAGGGGCGGTTTTTTTCGCTGCAAACCTGTCTCCCGGGGCGATTCTATTTTACCAAGGGGCGACATTTTAAAGGGGCGATGCTATTTTGTGACACCGGCACACGTCGCAGAGACTATGAAATTCATGGCCGGCCTTAAGGCCTTAGGCTGGGACCTGTAAGTGGCCGTCATTCACCAAATGCTGCCATGAAGCTGAGCACTGCTGACGAACTTGACAGAATCAGTGGGGAAAGGAGACCCGGCAACTCAACCCCCGCTCCATCAAGCTGCTTGTGGGGGCAGGTGGGAGGCAAGGTGGGGCACGTACCTAAGGCCCAAGGACTCAAACGCCGTGGTCGGGGTTCGTGACCCTGCAGCAGGGAAGGTGCTAGAGGGGGATGACAGACTGACAGACGGACTTTCCAGGCGTTATAGTAAGATAGCCTCACGCCGGAGTTGCAGTTGCGCCTTGATCTGCCATGCCCATTCCACATGGTTTCCATTGTGCCGTGCATTGTGTTTTATAAGGAGAACGAAGTTAGGGCTTATAAGAGCTAGTAGGTCTGTTGCGTGGGAGGGAGCTCACTCCGCTTTGGGCTAAACCAAATTAAGCTAGCATGCAACCCTACACAGCCCATGCAGTGGCCGGCTGTATTAACAGCGCTCTGTTAACCATAATGGGTCAGTATCTAGCAGTTCTGATAGCAGGGTCTACCATTACACAGTAGCCGAAACCGTCGCCAGTACTCATTTCCTACCCATTTAGGGATGGCCAGGCTGGGTTGACTTGGTGAAATGCGAAAATGGTTACCTGTGAAGGTCACCCATCTCATTACTAACCCAGCCCGGCGTCAGGTAACTGTCGAAAGTGGAGGTTTATTCAAGTTTAGGATTTTCTTTGAACTAGCGTTCGTACCGGTAATTGAACTACAAAAGTACCGGGTTCTTAATTTTGTGGGGCACTTTTCTATTCAGTATTATTGGCGGCTTTAGCCGCGTTGCACAAGATATATCAAAGTTTTACTCGCTTATGCACTCATATGCCGGTGGATACATAATAAATTCAGCTTCTGTTAATCATGGAGCTGTGTTGTTTCTTGATGTGTTTGTCAGTTGCCATGCTGATTACGAGATATAATTAGTGATGCACTGATTGATGATTTGTGTGCAGCTTGTCGGCGGTCAGTTTGAAATGGAGAGCAACTTTGTCATCAATGACCCAGAAACAATTCTCCACATGCTGACGCTAATGGACTCTTGCTCAATGACGCTCCAGGCTAGTCATCTCAGTTATCAGTGTCATGTTGCTGACAATTTTCTTATCTTTTTACGCGAAAAGCAGCTACTGCTTTCAGCGCGTCTTAGCCAACACAGTTCTGTTTGTCTGTCCGTCTGTCACATGGGTGGATCAGTCAAAAACGGTGCAAGCTATGATTACGAAATCTTTACCTTTGGCTGCCTGAAGACTCTAGTTTCAGGAACCGTAAAGCTTTTCCATAAATTCAAAGGGGGTCACCCAGAACGAGGGCTTTATTATGGGTTCTGGTTGCTCAGAGTTTATGAAAGCTTGATTCGTTGTATTGCAAACTGATTGTAGCAATGTTGAGTTATATTTGTTGTATTCTGGCAGTTGATCTGTTTATCATACACGGATCAGCCATTGTCCCTTAGGTAGTTTATTGCTTTTGCAGGTTCTTTAAGCAAGACGTTGATGGGGGTCTTGTTATTTGTTTAGGCGGAGTTATGGAGCCACGTGACAGCAATACTGCGTAAGAGTACCCGCAACCTGCAGGCATGTACGGAGGTCGGTCTGATTGAGAAGATTCTAGTGAGGCTGTCAGCTGCTGACGAGATGCTTGCAGGTCTGCTGGTTACTCTGTCAACTCTTTTTTCTTGTCTTGCCTGTGTGGGTGCAGAATGGCTCTGATGAACATATCTGATTCTTCTTTTTTGCTTTTTCATATTACTTATTTTCTGACCGATTTCATCCTCTTATCTCTCACCACAATGTGTATGGTGTTATAACTGACCGTAATTTCACAAGCATGTTGACTCTCTGTCACATGCATGCTACGGGCATAGCACACTGTCAGTCAATCAATCATGAAGTACTGGATACATTTTGTCATGGTTCAGTCAATGTATTATGCATCATTACATTGGCATTTTGCCTTGTTACACTCACCTAATACACTTTAGATCATGACGAAAGATGAACCATATACCTAGATGAGGGAGTCATCATTCACTTGCATACAGTGTATGTTGATTTTGTTGATTGGTTTTGTTAATGCTCTGACAACGTTTGTTGGGCAACAGAAGGCTATACATTTGACCAGTAAAACATGTTGCAGCAGTTCTCGCTGGAGACCTGATTCAATGTGGATAAGTTCTAGAAAAGTCGGCACATTAAAAATACCGAAACTAGTTGCAGTTGTGATTGATTTGCATCATTGTTGAGCCATATGCCATGATGTAGTCTTCACCATACTTTGTTATCGTTTCTTTTTTAATTTTTAGTTATGAGCTGGTGTTTTTTGACTTTCAGTGAAGTGATTATTTCCATTTTTATTTGCAAGAATGCTGCATTGTGTGCTGGATGCATCTGTCTTGCTATTCGCCAGTGGAAATTGAGTGGAAAATGGTCATTGAAACAACTTGAGTGTCAGATGCGAAAGTGTTGCTGTGGGTGCTTGAACAGATCCTGTTTTATAGTTGCCATGCTGAGTGCTGACCTACCATTCACTGAATGGCTCTGCACAGAGTTATTTGCGATCGTATTCCACTTTTGTTGCTGATTGCATTTCAGTTGACAGAGGTTTAGCTACTAACATTTTGCCTTACTACAGTCGGCAAATGTTCATTCCAATTTTTGGTGCCAGTCTTTGGAAAAAATGACTCTCCGACATCATCTCTGAACCACTGCTCTCAATCTTCAGGACTTTTTCTGTTACATTAGTCAGACCAGACCTACTCGTTTGACTTTTCTAGTTGTGTGGGGTAGAAATAGTGGTTATTGTCTGGCCATATCAAGCCTTTCGATGATGATGATGATGGTGCTGATAATGATAATGAATGATGTGTCTCATTGTAGATCTGCTGATAGATCTGCTCGGTGTTCTGGCTAGCTACAGTATAACAGTTAACGAACTGAGAACACTCTTCAGTCTACTCCGAGTCACTGGCAACAAATGGGTCGGCTTTCCTATTGTTCACCAGCGTCGTCAATTGTTGAATTGTTGACAGAAATAATTAAGTTCTTGATGTAGATAAAATGCCTTGTATGTAGTGTAAGAGGGAGAGTCTGCATTTTGCTGCACATCAAACATACACATGTATGGGAGAGTTTTTTAATGTTATTTTATCACAGTGGACACTGGACATTTGGGGTGATTTGTACTACCAAAGATTGTGAAAAAATATTTGAATTTGGTAACATTATGCCAAAAATACCGCAGTCTTTTTTTTGGTGGATACAGTGCATAGTGGTTGAAGATATGTGACTGCTATGTTTTTTGTGGTTTATTTGCAGCCGAGACATTCAACTAAACTCCTGCGAGTTCTTCGACACATGCCTCAGCGTCACGGCCCTGATGAATTTTTTAGCTTCCCCGGCAAGAAAGGCTCAGTAAGCAGCTTTGCTATGGCATAGAGATACTTCGCTGATAATAGTCATTAGACAATAATGACAAAGCTGTTTAAACTTTGGTGTTCGTAATGGAGTTATTATTTCCACCATTTTAGCATACATCGTGAATTAGCCATATTGAATTCAGACAGAACACGTATCACATAGGTGTAGCTTTAATAAAATATTTGTTTTCACAGAGACTCGCAACAGTTTTGTTGCAATATTTTATTGAAGTGGTATTTTATAGACTGTAATACAGTGCCATGGAAGAAAAATGTTGCTAATGTTATAAAGCTAGTAAAATTATTAGTCAGCAATGACTATATGCATGTGTGCAAATGTTGTACTGTCAGGCGATTGCATTGCCACCGCTGGCTCGCTGGCCGTATCAGAATGGCTGGACATTTCACTGCTGGTTTCGTCTCGACCCGGTCTCTGGCATCAGCATTGAGCGGGAAAAGCCGTATCTCTACTGGTCAGTTGTAACGGGTGCTTTAATTATATGCCCTGTTGTTATTATTAGTTATTAGCATGTGGACATGAGCTTTGTGGTTGGTAGGTGTTAATGTCTATGTAATTTAACTTTGCAGGAAACATTTTCATAGAGAATCACTGGAGTTTAAAATCAGAAGTTTATTTTATGTGCAGTGTTTCTGTTATATCAGCAGTTGTATTTTATGCCTCACACATGAATATATGGAGCTAATTGTTATGTGATTTTCGATAGTTTCCGAACCAGCAAGGGTGTTGGCTACTCTGGACATTTTCTTGGCAATGCGTTAGTGATCACAGCAATGAAGATCAAAGGCAAAGGTTTCCAGCACTGCATCAAGTTTGATTTCAGACCAAGAGAAGTATGTGACATCTACGCTTCTGTCATATTCCAGCATGCATTGAACTAGAATATTTGACAAAAATATACTGCATCTGTTTGTTTCATTGATATTTTTTATAGAACATAAGTTTTAATTGCAGTTATTTAACAGTAGTAGCGGTTTGTTGTTTAGTTTTGACATTTTGTTTGCATTGTTTTAATCAAGTTTCTGATTTGTTTTAATAATGGTAGTATTTTTGCTGTAGCAGTTTTCTTTATTTATTTGTCTCATGACACTTCAAAGTAGGCGATTAAAGATGTTGTTAATTTTCATTATCTTAGAGTTTCTAGCTCTTTCTCTTTTTAGACACTGTGGAAGTACTGTGTTTGCATATTTTTCTGTTTTTGATGCATGGTGTTTCATAAAAAGGCACCCTTTTACTTTGTTTCATAATTCACTTAAATGATGATTAATTTATGTGAAATTTTTACCAAATGTAGCTGAGGAAATGCTAATTCAACATATTTTAACAAAATATGGCTATCAGTTAAAGCTTCTTGGCTATTCATGATGTAATGCTGACGTCATAATGTGCCGCGAGTACAAACTTGCTTGTTGCAACTGGTGCTGACACACTTGCTGAATAGCTGCCCTGCTTCGACGGTGAACTTCGTCTGGTTCACTGATGACAGACTGTTGAAATTTCACCATTGCAGCCATAAAAATGCTAAAACGATCACTTTTGCACACCTGTGGGGATAGGTTGACTTTTACACCTTTCAGCGACACAGTGCACCAGCGCACACCACTTGCAAGGTGGTTGGGTTTTTGGATCACGAAACATTTGGTTTTATGCTTCCATGTTGCTTAGTGCTGATACGATGAACATTTTGTATCAGTGAATCAGATAAAATTCACTGTTGAAGCAGGGTAGCAACTGACAGCTCCAGGTGAGACAAGCAAGCAACACAAGTCAGCATTACATCATGACTAGCAAAGAATATTTAATCAACAGCAGTACATACAGATCTTGGCCATCTGTCTCTTTGTCTGTCTTTCTGCCCCCACAGCATAGGTTTTTTAACTCAAAAACTAAAAAGCACAGTAAAACCAATATTGGAGGACAAAAGTAGCTCATGTGTCGGTTTTCAGCTTAATGGGTTGAAGTTCAGGGTTAGCTTTACAGTTAGGGTTGCACAAGTCAAGGCGGATGGTTGCATAATATGTCGTCACTGGTCCAACGTCTATTTCCAGTTAGCATAGTGTGCATTCATTCATAGTGTAATTATGCTTATTTCTCTGTGCACTTTACTTTAGGGGGAAATAAGTCTTGAAAACTACATGGCCTAAAGTTAAAGTATGTATCTAGTATTCTTTGGTGGCACTGGCGAAATTGATAGAGGATTTAGGATAGGAGCGGTGTTTGGAGATAATAGGTGGTATTCACCATTTAGTATCATACAAACCATGGTAAGTACAAATTTTGTTTATGTATTGCTGTACTGCCAAATGCCAAATGTCTGGTACTTATCTATGGTTTTGTACAATACAAAATGGTGGACATTGCTTTTTACCTTTAAGCATCGTTTTTGTCTGGAATGTTTTGTCGCTTTCATCAGTGCCGCTCAGGTTTATTAATTACATGCTTTAATTTTAGGCCATGTTGTTTTCAAGGTTTATTTCCCCTTTAATAGAAAAAGAAAGTTTCCTCAAACCAAGATCTGTTATATGGGAACTCATCCCCTTTGTGGCAGTTGAGCCGGTGAAGGTATATATAGCTAGCAGTTACACTGACAAATTACTTATCAACCAGGTTGGCTGGTTGGTGCATTAACAGTGTGTTTGACTGATATATAATCGTATACCAGGTATGCCAAACTAACTGTTTTTTGGCCATATTTATTGTATTTATTGTGAGTGTCATGCCCATGTA
>Ga0209146_1000693_pt1 | contig 10129 bp, 8 predicted proteins | sample WorMetLIZAISLAND_2_FD_187402 | JGI IMG/M metagenome (GOLD analysis project Ga0209146, IMG submission 187402) | Marine gutless worms symbiont microbial communities from Max Planck institute for Marine Microbiology, Germany - Olavius geniculatus... | ecosystem: Host-associated > Annelida >...
GTATACAATTTGTCACAGATTTGTTGAGCTTGCGCAATGTGACTTATAAAGCCTGCATGTGTGCCACAGAGAGTTCTAGGCAACTTCTAGGTTACGCACGATGCATAGACGGACCTTTAGAGTTTAATCTGCATTTGTACAGCGAAAGAATCGATCTTTCCGCCGTGCAGTATTATCTCATCTAGTATAACAGATTCGACTCGCCATTGCCTAATACGTTTCGTGCGCTATCTAAATAACGGCCCGTTCGTCTCCGTACCTCCCTCCACTCGTTTCGTCCCGGCCGGATATGAAAATCTATAAGTGTCGTGCAGGCGGCACGCAATATAACGGCGACTGGCGAGCCATATATGTCCGGCTCGACGCGACGCAATTTAGGCGAAACACGTGCTACGCAGATTACGCAGATTAATGGCATCTTCTACGATTGACGGCGGACGCGAGGCCACGGACGGACACACAGAGAGAAAAAACACGCAAATCGGATTGCAGATGGCAAATATGATTTCCGCTGCACGAGGAAGCGAGCGGCATCTGGAGCGACCGCGCGATCTCTGTAGGAACAGCAACGGCGATGCGACACAACTCATTTGCTACAACACAACTTCGACAGTTTAGTTTTAGACACATAGCTGAACACTTGCAAAACAGTTTCGGATTCACGCAATATTATGCAAGACATCATTATAGCCATTTTATTAAAAATTTTCCACTGTTTATCAGCAAAAGTACGACTTCTGCATTTCACAAGGTAGTGAAGTGACAGTATTAAGGTGAGGTAGCCAAAACTAAAGTCGTTTGTGATAACGTTCTTCGTGATGTCGCACGCCAAAAATTATTAAAATCGGCCAATGTTTCACGAAACTATTTAGAAAATAAAAGTGGCATCTTTTTAATAATGACCCACGGTGTATACACTGTATCCGGAAAAAAAGTAACCCCCTAGACAGCGTACAATAAAAATGTCAAATCTGCACAAATCTGAATAAAATTTCGTAAATTTAATTACTAGTTAATTGCTAAAACACCCACCAAATTACAATAAAAAATAATATTTCTTAACGGAGTTATTAATTGTTGAATATCGATAACAAAATATATCTGTTACCAGTATGGCGTTGCACAAGTAAACCCCTCTGTTAATGTACATTTGCATAACTTCAACAAACAACAGTTGATTTTAACAAAATTCCACGTTAACAAAGCACCATTTAATGGCAATCAAAGTGCCAAATTTCAGCTAAATGTGCCAAAGCAAACAATAGCTACAGCGGCTTTTGTGAGGTCACCACCAAACACGTCAGTTTCTGGTCTTTGTAGACAACGTTAAACACAAAGAAGTAAAACTCAAGTGTTTTGGAAAGACGTCACAAAAGTCGCTGTAACTGTTGTTCGCTTTAGCAGATTTAACTGTAATTTGGTATTTTGCTTGTCAACAGATGGTGCACTGTAAACGTAAAATTTTGCTAAAATCAGATGTTGCTTGTTGAAGTTACACGAATATGCAATTTTGAAACGAAATTTGACAATCCTTTTAGCAATTTACTGGGGATTAAGTGTATGAAATTTTATTCAGATTCGTTGAGATTTGACATTTCTGTTGTACGATGCTTAGGGGGCTACTTTTTTACCGGACACAATGCATAAACTATTGGAAAAATTCCGTGACGCCAGTAAAATTTCACGGTTACTGCTTTAAACTGCACGAGGCTCTGTGCTGCCATTAGGACGTCTATACAGTAGGTGGCAATGCAAGGCAAGGCAAGTGGCAATGTGACGGACGACTTGGGCAACGAACGACGAGCGAATGCAGAAGCGTTGTCGTACACGCGACGACTACAACGATTTCTCATCTCCTCCTCACAACGTCGACGACAACGACGACGACGACTGCCGTCCCGCCTTGCAGCACCGAGCACAGCGAGCAGACACCAGACAGACTCACAGTGAGACACACTGGCCTCTTGGTTGCATAGGCCAGGACTTCTTGGTACAGTGCCTGCGGTCAGTGGCAATTTCTGGGGGGGGGAGTGCGAGAGGGTCGGCCAATTCTGCTATGCTACCTCGTCGGTGCTGTCACTAAATTGTCCAAGAAAGTGATAACTGAAGAGTCACAGATTCAGACTGCACCAGAAACCACCAGATAACACGTCAAATTTTCAGAAAAAAATCTAGGTACTGTGCAATATTAGCCCATCTTCTGGCTTTCCGGGGTTGCGCGATTGGCTCACAATGGTGACCTGAACGCTGGATACTGCATTCGAGTGGTGTCCACCCCGAAGGTAAGGTAAGGTAAGGTAAGGTAAGGTAAGAAAGGCAATATTACCCCCAACAGACAGGCAAAGACCCAAACAGACACCAGAACCTCGAAAAAAATAAACAGAGAAAAACAGAAAACAAGGCGGGGGATGGGAGACAAGCGACCGGTCCACGGGGTGAAAATTAACCCATTAGTGTCTGAATTATTTTATAGTTTGCCGTCGAAGTAGGTGTCCAATTTTTGGGGACGCTAGGCATGAATGGGTTAAACCGAGCTACGGTACCATAAGTCTGCGACTGACTGCAAGAATCTCGTGTCGTGAGATCGATGACCAAGTCAGTGCATAGCGAAGCTCGTCGCCCGGGACGGGACGAGACGGACGACGGGACTGCTGCCTTAGCGCACACCGGCCGGTGTCACATTAAAATGTCTTCCCCATGAAAATCCGCTCGGGGAGAGATAACCACGGATTTGATATGTCTCCCCGTATTAAAATATCGCAGGCCTCATAAAAAGTCTCCCCATTATAAGATCGCCTCTCAGAAAAGTCTCCCCCGGCCGACAATTTACCCACAAAAATCCGTCCCGCCTGGGCGGCCGCCGAACGGGGCGGATTTTTGCCGGTAAATTGTCGGCTCGAGAGATTTTTCTGGGTCGTGATCCTATGACGGGACACCTACGGTCGGTCAGGCCACCCGCGAGTCCATTAAATGCAATTTCGTGTAGATCCGTCGCGCGACCGTGTCCCGGGAAAAGGCCGACCGTAAATAACAGTTTGCCCGCTGCTTTACATACGCCCGGGCGGGGCCCAAGCCGTCCGGTCCGGTCCCGGCAGGACGGACTGCAGCGCTGCGTATTTTATCATCGCCGAGAAAACCCGACTTCCGACTCCCGACTGCCGCGTATGTCTCCTGTCCGACACAGCAGCAGTCACTCCTGTAGTGTTTCCCAGCCGGAGACTACGTCTATAGACATCACTGAAACTAAACTGAAACGCAATCGCGTGCGATAAATCTGAAACTTAAAACTGCGTCTCTGGTTTTATCACTGCCAAAAATCTCGAGCACTGTTTGAGTCTAAAACTATTTTAGGTTATGGTCTAATGCATTTTGTTCAAAAATATGTCATATGTCTTAAAATCTTAAGAACGCTATCAGTTTCTGTCAGAAATGTTTAAAGTTTGTTGTGGCTTCACAGATGACTATCACTTCAGATTTATATATAGGCCTACTTTATCGCGACAGTGCATGGTGCGTGATGGTTTCTCCAATTGCCGGCTGTGATATTAACGACATTAAATGACACACATCGCACATCGTAACGTCGCGTTTAGCATATCACAGACGGGTTTAACGTGGCTACAGTAATGAGCAATAGGCCCATTTATGGGATCACGTCAAATGTACATATCAATAACGAAAGAAGAAAGAAGTATGAAAACCGAGAGTGGCGGTGCAAAGCTGATGTCAGATGGAAGCTCGTTCACAGATTGAAAAGCAGACCACTAAAGGTTAATTACAAAAACGCGCTATGTAAATGGACCTACGTTTGATATTTTGATATTCCACCGGAAATGTCCGTTTGCCGACTTTAAAGCAACTGTAACTTTTTGAGTTTTGACGCTATTCTACCTTTGTTTAATTAACTAGCGAATTCCACCGGTGCATCGAGTTGCCCATTCTTTTTGCTGAACTTACTCAATGCAATGAACAAATAAATGACAAATGTTCAACAATACCATATACGATAAAATCATTAGATACTGCCACAATGATGTCAAACTTGTGCCAAATTGAGCTTTTACGCGCGAAAGCAGAATGCTGCGCGCGTCTCAGCTATAGCCTGCATGGGCTATAGTCTGTCCGTCCGTCCGTCACACTTTGGATCTGTATCAAAACAATGCAGGCTAAAATTACGAAATCTTCACTGTGGGCTGCCCCCTAAAATCTACTTTTTATTGACAAAATTTTGTGAATCTGGGTAAGGGAGTTCCCCTCGAACGAAGGCATCAAAGAGAGGTACCCGCCTAAAAAGACGTTATTTTGCCGCTATTGGCTTGTATAGTGTGAAAACGATTGCAGATAGGCACAGACTTGCTGCACATCATAACAAGCACTGGTGATGAGCTTTTTAAATTTATCAACATCGATGACCATGAACGACCTTGAACCCCCAAAAGAGGGGTTTAGGTGAATTTTTTGCAATTTTTGGCGGCAACGCGCATTTCAACAGTGAATTGTGACGAAATGGCTGGAGATAGACCAAGACAACCTGCATATGAAATTTTTAGTATTTGACTTATTTGACATTTAAAAATGCCAGTTGACAACCTTTCCAATCCACCGGTGGAATTCACCAGTTAATTAAACAACGCATGGTACGGTACGTTCTTTCGTTTTAGGCCTACCTGCATAATTTGTATTTTGCGCACAATTTTGATAAAAACTAAAACAAGCATACGAGCGTACCAGTTATTGACTTGAGACAGCGTTAGCCCAGTCTGTTCAGCCAGGTCTTTCTTCTGCTCTTCGGACGGATACGGATGCTGGACCACACGCAAATAGCAACATGACGTCACCGTCACATTTCACGGAGAGAAAAACATTTCTTAGAAGCGACTTTATACAGTCTTGACGTGGCGCCGCGACTGCAATTAATCGCAGTCCATTACGACTGATGAAAGTAATTTACTCACTTTCAATTCACTGGCTATTAAAGTAGTGCGCCGAATGTATGCAGAACAGTTCAACAGTTAACCTATACCAAACAGTACATCGGATAGGCTGCCGCTATATACTGACGGTGAGGTGTTGGAATAGCCAGGCCCTCATAACGTTGGTGGCGACCTTCGGGAAGATTCCTCGCTTCTTCTGCTGTCTGGAGAGACTCGACTCGGAATCGTCGTCCATCAAACCGTCACCTGACCCAACGCTGTTGTCCAGACCGTCGCCTGCATAATATACAGGCACGCCAATCAACACGCATTATAATACCAACCTATATACGTCTTAACCAGCGCCTATCTGTGCGAAATATAAACCTAATCGTTATAACTAGTGCTGTCGAGGCCTCAGTGCAATCTCTAGATAGTGGTTTTGGTCTCAAACTTTGTGTGGTATTAGTCTTAGTCTATAAGTCTTTCAACATCGGCGAGATAAACTCGAAGTCTATTGGGAAGAAATGTAAAAAAAATTACATAGGCCTATGTCTGCAACGTAATTCAACGTGAAGCTGCGTGAAGAAGGTCAAACAGCTTTGGAAGGAAGAAAGTGCAAACTTATATCAAATCTCTATCTGTCATGCCAATACGTACAAAGCATTTATATTACGATTTTTTTCGCTGTCAACGGGTAACATCGCTGTTTCAAGTTTTGGTTAGTAGCAACCCGACCCTGGTCCTTGATGTTGACATTTTCGTCTTATTCACTTCGGTGCCAAAGATAATTATGGCTGTTCCCTTTAGCGACACTGGGGCATGTGGCTTAGACTGTAGCCTATAATGTGTGCATTTTGTAACACGGCTTAACGCTATTTTATTTTATGACGAGCACGTGTAATAAGGCAAATGAGTCAGAAAGCTAGCGATCTTTTCGAATTATCGGACTAAATGCACTTCCGGTGATTAGCACCTGTTTAATTAGTTATTACGCAAAGCGTTATCGCTATAGAACGAAGCCGCGGAGATCGGGCGAGCGCGTCTTATGCAGGCGCACGTGGTCCGGAGCTGTTTGTAGCACGATTTCCGCCGCGCGCGCTCTTGTGTGCTCTCGCCGAGTCCTAGATTTCTTGCGAGAATTGGCGGCCGGCGGACGATCGCACGCCGAGGGAGCGAGCCGCAAGCGTTGCGACGAGACTGCGACGCGACGAGACGACGACGCGATAAAAAATTCACGATTCAATCTCACACGCGACGAACGGACGAACCGAGCGAGCTAGCGAGCACGGGGCACGAGCCAGCGAGCGAGGGAGAGCTGGTGGAGAACGGGCTGCAGGACGGACGAACTCGCGTGGAGTGGAGTGGAGTAAAGGGACGGACGTGGGAGAGAGAAGGAACGAACGGCGTCGCAAAGCTGGCTGGGTGGGAGTCGGGCTGCGCGGTAGAACGCCGAAAAGCTCCGCGCGACGTAACGATACAAATTAAACGCGCCGCAAAACGACATCGACCCCGCGACCCCGACTCCATAGCAACGCAGCCGATCTCGCGTCGCCGAGCCGGGCGAGGCGCTCCCGGACTCTCGACGGTCGCCCGGCTTCACCGTCGTCGTCGTCGTCGTCACCGGCGCCGAATATTACATTACGTGCTTTCGCTGCATAAATTCATTTCGCGACGGAAGCACGAGCGAGGGCCGGCCGGCCGGTCGCATAACGGAGGATTGGTGGAGAGCTGCTAGACTATAGCGACGGGCGGACGGGCCGGCGATGGATCGAATCCTGCAGGCCGACTGACCACGGCGACTGTGACAGCGACAGTTCCGTGAACAAGACATCGAGCACCATACTGCAGCAGACACTGCAGCCAAGCTCAGCAGCCAGGCGTCGTCGTGTGGGTTCTCTGACAGACTGACCAGCAGCCTACTCGTCTCGTCTTGCTCACGAGCTAAAACTGCCTTCCGCCGTGCCCGGTCTCCACATCCTCTCAATCTCGACGCACGCCGCGCACACCGTTGACCTTTCCAATGCGCAAGGTCACGCACCATCTGTGCTGGTTACTGTTCGCTGGTGTTACATCAAATGTCTCTCCCATGAAAAAAACCGGGAAGAGATAATCACGGAATTGATATGTTTGAAATGTTTCCCTCTTTTTTAAATATCACCGGCTCCCAAAAAAGTCTCCCCACTGTAGGATCGCATCGCTCCCCAGAAAAGTTTCCCCCCGGCCGACAATTTATAGGGTGTTTACACGATCGAGCAAACATCGAGCTGGCTCGAGCAGACCTATTGGAACCCCGCCCCAGCCCCCTGGCTCAAATGTAGGCCTAGACTTAGGCTCTTAGCTCACATATGATCACGTGTAATATAGGCCTTCCAATTACAACGCGCCGGCCTTTTTAGTTAGCATGCTAATTACCATAGAACATCGAGCTAGCTGCTCGATGTTTGCTCGATCGTGTAAACGCCCTATTACCGGCAAATATCCGTCCCGCCCGAACGGCCGCCGGGAGAGGCGGATTTTTGCCGGTAAATTGTCGGCCGAGGAAGATTTTTCTGGCGAGCGATCCTACAATGGGACACCGGCCGGCCGCCAGCATTGCAGCAGAGTGCAGGAGGCGACTAAATGTAACTTGTTTAAACGACAACTGCATTTCCTTTCGCAATATCGCCGACGCTTTACATCATCTGTTCTAACTTCTTCGAGCACGCACAAACGTGATTTTGAGACTCGGCAGCCGATATGAGGCCGCAAGCCGTCGTATTGTGTCTGCTGCATGGCGACTGTTATATAGGATGTCCACATAGTCTATGTACAATGTGAAATAAAACAATGCATGATGAAACAGAAACAGAACAAAAGCAAAACAAATTTGTTTCATTTCTGTTTCAGACGCGCAATTACCTTTCAGCGTGTCGGTCAACTGTTTCCAGTCGTCCTGTATATCTTGTCATTTAGTTTGTCTAAAATTCGGGACTTAAGTTGTCAAAACATGATAACAATCGTAGTATTTTCACAAAGTATACTGTATGGGAAACTGTATGAATATTTAAGATGTAATGTACGTGATATGTTCACTAGTCATTTAGCAGCAAATTTACTATTATACTGAGTATGCCAGTAAAAACCAACATCGGTCAACATTTTAATGAAACTGTGACAAAATTTATAGTGGCTTAATTTTGCGGACCACTCTAAATAGATCGTAAATATGTTGCCGTTGAATCAGTAAACCCTATACAGCCCACACAGCGCAGGTTTAATTATACTGCAATCACTCCACGCACGTAGCTGCTACAGCCAGTCCGGCACAGCATGAGCTGCTGCTGCTGCTGCTGCTGGCAAGCCGATAATCCCAGCTCGGATTAGCTGGCGATTAAGACCGGCACAGATCCTTCGCTCGTGATGCAGATGACGTCATCGAACATCGTGGGTGGGGATGCGATGCGCTAGAGCCTGATTGGCCGTCTTGTCGGAGCGTCCAGCCGCTAAATGAAAGCTGCTATACGGAGACGCTTCAACGCACCACATAAACCCAACAGCATGTCCTCGCAGATTGGCTCTAAAGAGGCTAAACGAATATTCCACGCCACGATACAGCACGCGAATACATCCGCCTAAATCTAACGCAAAAATAAGGCCAAGATAACGCACTAGAACGACAGTGTTTTTTTTACCTTGCAGACACCTCTTAAAAGGAATTTTTCTCAATGTGTCTTTTTCCCTCAAGATGCGCTGACAAGCAGATTTCCATGATCCAAAATTAACTATGATGCATAATGTATTCACAGAAAATGCCACCAGGAGTGCTAAAACAGTGGGCACCCTTCGAGCGGCCTGCATGCAAGCAATGCACTGTGATGGTACAATGTGCTACATTTTTGGCGGGGACCCTAACCCTGACCCCTATCCGTACACGCCACTATATAGTTTAGTAATCAGTATGACGCTTAGGCCTATTCAACGAAACTCTAATAATGATATGTTCAGTCCCACAATAACCATGCACTATTTTTTAGAAAAAAACTTTGCTAACTTGCACTTTACCGACACGATATACCAAACATCTGTACCATTTCTGTCCCCCCTCTCCCCACACACAAAAATTTTATATACACTATATAATGCCACTCATAACTGGGGCATGCAGCCTTGAGTGAGAGTTAACGCGGGCGCCTATGGCAATCTCTGGTCGCCTGTATGCCGGAAATCGATCGGCTGTGAACCAATTAATGCACGTATTGATTATTGGCCGGGCGGACCGCGCGAGCAGCAGATGAAAACAGTGTGACGCCGAGCAAAAGTGACGCCGACGTGAAAAGGGGGAAGAGACCGTGCGAGAAGTGTCCGACAAACCCTTGACTCACTACAAACCCCTCTCCTGTATACGGCGGAAACTCCTGACGACGAAATACAGAAAATATTTTGTTTTCGATACACAGTTATGTAAGATACGGAAATATGGCATAGAAAAGGGGTTATGTCGTTAGAGGGATTATCGTGGGAAACAGGTTTGTCACAGGTGCGTTTTATGATCACACGGGGTCTAGTCGTGGGGTCTGGTAGATTGGTGGACTGGTCTGACGCGCCTATCAGCAGTTTCAGCGTCCAATCTGACGGAGACACGTTTCTAGGATAACGGCGTAACGCAGCACATTGCTGCCTGCTATACGGCAGGGCATGGCTAATGGCCATGGCGTCGTGATGCTCATTAATATATTGAACACCAACGGCAGAGAGTCGTGAGCGCACTAACACATGTATATACGCACAGATCGATCGATGAACAATCACGTTCCATACATAGCAAAGCACGCCGGACTCGCCATTATTCATAATCCGAGAATCTGAGTCAAGAATGGTATTTGTACTCGTCAGTAAAGTTGCAGTATAAGAACAACGTCCAGTGACCGAAAACTATAAGAATTAAGAAGCAGCGAAGCGGAAATGCCCATTATTTTCAATATTGATGTTTAAATTGTGCATTTAAAACTTAAAAGATACCAAAATTTTATTCAATATCCACGGATCGGTGCGAAGACAAGATACTTTGGATTACGAACATTTTCAACATGTTCGCTGCAATGATCGAAGCTAATCGTCTCCAAACGGAGCGATTGCTCGATCTACGCGAAGCATATACATGTAGATAATGTTCCACTTTTTATGGGCCATCTTGTATGTCTTGTTATGACAATCTTTTATTCACCAACATTGGT
>Ga0209146_1000694_pt1 | contig 10129 bp, 3 predicted proteins | sample WorMetLIZAISLAND_2_FD_187402 | JGI IMG/M metagenome (GOLD analysis project Ga0209146, IMG submission 187402) | Marine gutless worms symbiont microbial communities from Max Planck institute for Marine Microbiology, Germany - Olavius geniculatus... | ecosystem: Host-associated > Annelida >...
ATATACTGTGACATTCTGTATTGATTTAATAGAAACATCGTTTACAGCTAGTTATTATCAGACGAAGAAGAACGTGAAAGTTTAGCTAATTCTTTCAATGTGTCCCAGTCTCATTCGACAGGTCAGATACCGTTATCGGTTACTGGTCACTAGTTCGAAGAGGCACTAGTCTGAACAGTCCTATAGCTAGGGTTAGGGTTACGGTTAGTTATAGGGTTAGGAATAGGGATAAATTTTGCATTTCTGGTTCTGACGGACCTTGGCTATGGCGGCCCTTAGCTATGGCGGCCCCTCCTGGCTGTGGCGTACGGAGTTATAGCCAGTTTTGGACTGGTGTCCATTTGAACTAGTGACTAATTAAATGTCATTCATGGTTAGTTTTGAGTCAGGGAAGAACGTGAAAGTTCTTTGCGTAATTCTTTCATTGTGCTGCACCTTCTACAGGTACCGTGTTATCATTTTGTGTTCGTGAGTCTGTGTGTATCGAAAAGTTCGTTTGAACCGTGTCTTAGAACGCAGTGGAGGAAATTTTACCAAACCGTGATGTAGTTGAAGTCAGAGATGAACTGATTGGATTTTGAAGGTCGATGAATTAAGGTCAAGGTTGTTACAGCATTAGATGTGTTAAAGTTTTGGGCCTCATATCTTGTGATGAACGGGTTCTGGGGTTTCAAGGTCGTGGCACCGAAGTTAAGGTCACAGCAACGTCAGATATTCTTCTCTGATGCTCTTGGTTGGCTGACGCTAAGTGCCTCCAACGTGGATGATATCTTGATCCTGTAATTCTCCAAAGTTCTCTTCTGTAAGGACCAACATGAACTGGGGTTACTCTGGAAAACTAGGTTGTATAAACAAAACTGAGAGTAGTACTAGCTGCAGCTGCAGCAGTAGCACAGTAGTAGTAAGGTTAGTAGTGTTTTATTTATGGTGTGCGAAACACTGGCCGACGTCTCCAGTCCTAGCATAGTTTGGTCCATCACCCATTAGTGAAGGTCGGTGCTGCACAATTTGAGAAGGTATCCGAACCAAACAGAAGCGGACTGGTGCGAGCGTGACTTTGCTGTTGTACAATGGAGTTGAGCCGAGCTGTTTTGACAAATATTACTGCTTACTTATTACCTCGATGATGTTTTGTCGACATTGTAACTGCTTTCATTGTTGTGTGTCATGCTGTTTGTTGGCAAATTAATTCATTCGTAGAAGTACTTCCAGTATGTGTGATCTGCTGAAGTGGAATTTAACGTGGATGATTGCGCAGCCCCAGCGGCGGCAGTTGGTGTATTTCTGTGAAGTGTGTGTGATCACGTGACGTGGTCACGTGCTCGTACTAGGCACCGGGGTTGCTGTAGTCTCTGTCATCCCCATCTCATCCCATTTCTCAGTGAAAGAGCAGCACATGCCGAGTGGGTGGGTGCCCGGGAAATGCCCGGCGTCGATTTGCTGAGAGCGGACTCAGACTGGTTAGGCTGCGAGTGATGATGCCATGGAATGACGGGCAAACACTGGCAACTGACGTGGGATCAACTGACTGTGTGGGTAACGGTAACACATTTCTAGGAACACAGGGACACGCGGTGGAAGACTCATTATCTGTTAAAAGCTTAAAGGGTGTTTATAGGAAGGCTCTTTATGGAAAAACCCATCTCAGAGCTACCATGTTATCGGACACAGGTAAACGCACCTCGCCTCACCGTAGTGCTTGATTTATCTGTGGTCCCAAAGGGATGGAAGGTAGATTTGATCTTCGTGGTTACTGGTTTACCTGACCGCAGTCGCTCATCCTACTAGTAACTACTTGATAGCAATCCGACCGGGAGTCAGACCTAACCGTTACGCCACTAGGATAGCTTTTGTTGTAACACTCGCCGACGTGCTGATGACTTGTCGCTGACGTACGTAAATTGTAAAGGACTTGGGCTAAGCTCAAACTTTTGTTGAGTATTGTGGCTGTCTGTAAGTACTATGCCGGGTATGTAAGTACTAGATACTGCAGTGCAGAGTGGATAAGCAGAGTGTGCGCAGTACGAGTTCATACCACTCCAGACAGTGCGGTATCATACTTAAACCATGCTCAGATCGCATATGGCTACCACGTCGTTTGCTTTTTGAGTTCGAGCTGAGTGCATGCGGTTTAAGAAGCGGTCTGTCTATTGCTAGGCCTGCGTCAGAGTCACAGGGACCGCGAAATCCCCAGTGAGCGCAGTCGGGGCGCTTGGAAGCGAGCAGTCTGCGTGTGGTTCTACATGGTTGTTAGTACTGAGATGAGTGACAAGTTAGTGCTATGCTCAACACAGAGTCAGTCGACCAGACTCTGAGAACGGACGTTAGGCCTACTGGTTGACGTCCGCCGACGGACACCCAACAATCTGTCTCTCAGCTGCTGCCCCTCACCGCCCAACCACGGACTACTAGATTTACAGCATAGGTGTCCTTGGTCTAACCGTTGGTCCGTTCCCTATGTGGCTTGGTGCTGTAACGGTAGGGTGTCGGTCAAACTTACGATCGTGAGGTCGTGGGTTCGACTCCCGGTCGGGTCACTATCAAATGGTTGCTAATCAGATGGGTGACTCAGAGCAGCCAGGTAAAAGCCAGTTTCCGTGAGGTTAACTAGTTATCATGCCAGTCATTGGCCAACTAGTTTGCCTAATGGAAATTGGCCATAAACCAACTCGGATATAACCAACACCAAGGTCAACTCAGCCTTTCGTCACTCCGGGGTACGTAAATCGAGTACCGGTCTCTCTGGCTGGGGTTAAGAAGGTGGGGCGCGTTCACCTGTGTCGGGTGACAGCTAACACTATGTGATCTCATATGGCACGTGACGCTCCGTAGCTCTGTGATTGGTTTTCTATTTTGAGCTATACCCCATCTTTTGCGTCGGCGTGTCTGCACACTGTCTGGACAAACAGAGGTGCTGAGATGATGCTATGCTGGCCCACACACATATCCCTTCCCCACCGGCTGTGGGGTCCATTAATTTTCTGCTGAAGAAAGTAAACGACTCCATAGTGCCCAGAAGTGACTAAGGTCACAGCAAGTAAGTAAGTAAGCATATTTTTGTCCACAGATGGTCAGGTGTCACTGTGTGCTGACAGACTTTAGTTAGTAGGATCCATTTTGGTTAAATAAATTACCTTGCCAGTCACTGCTGTTGGGCCATGGTCTTCAGTACCCCATTAAGTTCAAATATTATACAGCTGACAGCCATAAATAGGCTGTGGTGGGGGCCATACATGTTCACAGATTAATTGGAAGCGCTGACGCCAGGCTCTTTTCATGTATGATGTGATGTATGATGACTTAAGCGTTGTTACACACGGGAGCAACCATGTTCTGAAATTTGGAGTGGACCATTTTCCTTTATTCTTTTTCTCCTCCCCTTCTTTTCTTTTTTGTCCTCCTTGGCATTAGAGTCTTCAAAATCGAAGCAGATATCTGCAATAAAAACAATTCATTTTGATTGTACGTTGTACAGCAGAACTAATTGCAGTTTTCTAACAGTGGCATATAATATTATTCTAGATGTAGCGAGGTCTTAAGTCGTCACACGTGGTTGACAATGTTCAGCAGCAAGTCAAGGCAGCTGTTGCCCCGTCTGTGTCTCTCTCTGTCTGTCTGTCTGTCTGTCCGTGTGTCTGTGTGTCTGCCTGCCTGACGTGTTCATTATGCTAAGTTTATAAATTCACCTACGTTTGTCACTGAGGGTCGTGCGAGCAAATGAATGAGGCCTACCGTTCAACAGATGCGCTGATCATATATCAACCTGCTTGCCTGCCTTCTGTGTATGCTGCTGTACGCCCCAAGTTGTTTAATGACGTGCTATACCTTTCTGTCGTCGTCATTATGGCAGCGACACTGCGGCCTGCTTGCTGCGAATTTTGGACACATAAGTGAAATTTTCTCAAACCGTAAATATTTTTGCGGGTTTAAATATCTTTACCATTCAGTATATTATTGATATGCACGCATGACAGCTTGATGGCGAATTCGTAAAGTTTGTGTTTGCCCGCTCTTTTTTTTGGTTAAGCCCAATTAACCTCTGCTGAATTTGATTTGTTGGACGCAACAAGTTACGATGAGCAGTATACAGTTTCTTAGCGTATTGTTGATTTGCTGTAGCCCATGCTTTCAATTTTGTGAACTTGCTGTGCAGGTCTTTCTGTCGTATTGGTGAATTTTTTATGTAATGCATATGATTCTAAGGTATGCGTTTTTAAAAAAAATTCCAGCTGGGACGCATGACATCATTATTGGCAAATTGGCAATTACTGCTTTTCTGTAGTGGGCATCGGGGAGATTTTGTCCTAGAAGAGGTCTTGAAGTGGGTGATTTCGTTCCGAGGAGTCGGGATTTTGCCAGTAGGATCATGTAGGGTTGATCAGTGTCGTTGGAACGACAGGCAGATGGGCGTAGATAACAACAACAACGTGATATCAGTTTGCTTCATCAGCTAACTGTTGCTTCTGAAACTCTTCTTTTTGAACGATGGCTGTGGAAATCCAGCTGGTCTAAAAGTTAGCGAAGCAGTTCGGGTCCAGCCAAATAATTCAAGCTCGTGCAGATGTCCGTATGATAGTTAACACCAGGTTTCTACGCGCGGCAGCAGGTACTGCTATAGCGCGTCTTAGTCATCGCAGTTCTATCCGTCTGTCTGTCTGTTTGTCTGTCACACGGGTGTATCAGTCAAAAACGGTGCAAGCTAGGATCACCAAATCTTCACCGTCGGCTGCCCGGAAGATTCTAGTTTCTGGAACTGTAAAGCTTTTTCATAAATTCGAAGGGGGTCACCCTGAATGAGGGCGTTAAATGAGATGGGGTTAGAAAAATTTGCAATTTTTAGCCAGTAAGTCGCTGTATCTCAATAACGGTGCGAGATGGGGCCTAGTTTACTATTAATCACTAATAGGAATTAGAATGTCGTACACTGGCTCTTGATTGCCACCGAATTCAATGACCTTGGATGACCTTGAACGCTAAAATAGGGTTTTTATGGATTTTTTTCAACGATTTTGGCCTCAAAGATACATTTCAATAGCGAATTGCGCCGAAATCACTAGAGATAGACCGGGACAGCTTGCGTATGAAACTTTTAGCATTAAACATAGTTTTCACTTGTTCAAATTTCGCCCACCTGCGTTCAAGGAATTCTCCGTATGGGGGCGTGAAACTTGAATACCGTCTTCAAAATACTCGCATTCGGCGACTCAAACGGCAGCATCCACACGAGACGGTGGCGCCATCTGGCGTATGTAAATATTTCGTACCCAATGTCAGCATTGGACGTGGCGCGCAATACTGAAATTCATGCACTGGATATGGCGCTAGGCGTCATCCGTCTTCGAGTCTCAGTGAAACATCGTTGTGAACTTAAATTTCGTTCACACCGGGCCTTCACACATGCATCGCTGTCGCGCGTTCCTTTTTGCGTTATCTGGGCTTTTCTTGTTTTTTTTTCTGCAGCAGAACGTTAATAGTTCCTCATATTCGTGCTCTCCGGCGACTTTAATACCTGTCACCAACGTGTTACGGTCGTTCTCAGTCTCTGGGAATTTACCGTAACGTGCCGTAGCTATAGTCTCTCTCTGTATATAGAACGAATGGTTATGACGTTGACAGCACGAGCAAAGACTGCTATGTCATTATATAGGTCTGCATGGCACGCTATGGCATGGCATGGCAATGGCAGGGCAGGGCTGGGCTTTCACACGGGCACTATGTCAGTCGGTATACAGTAGTACTACGTGCATACTAGACGATGAAATAATATTAACAGTTCTAGCTTCTCCGTCTCACGGTTATTTCGCCAGGCCCGCTTTTCGGGTAACCCATCTCAGTAGTAACACGGCTGCCCGGCGTAAAGTGGTAATAACTTCGTTGATGCGACCAACGACATTACCACGACTTAGGTGCTCTTTAGGAGATAGGATGAAACAAATTAGTTTGTGGATCGGCCTAATATTGGCGTAATATGCGGTTGACGGCCTAGAGCTGTGCAACCCTCATCCTGTCCCTGACCTTTGATCCTTCCAACAGAAAATTGGCACACCAGTTACTCTTGCTCTGGGGAACCTTCACACTAGTTTAGGCTTATCTACCCTTTTTTGTTTTCGAGTTAGGAGCCCGTACGGGACCGGGACCATGGACAGACGGACGGACGGACGAGCAGGATTCGCAATCCGCCCTATTACGACGGCCGGACAATAGTGTTCAGTTTAATAGCAGTAGTCAAAGTCAGTTCAGCAGTGATCGGCGAGGTCGGATGTGAGTCAGACAAGAGTAAGGCCATATTGTATAGTTATTGTAAGGACATTGTGTGCATGGGACCTAACACCTGTTTGTTACGTTGAGCATTAGCCTGTCAATAGAACGCTGTGTGTGTGTCTGGGGCCCGTGGCGAGTCCACCCACGCAATGATAATAATAATTGTCCTCTGGGCTCGACGATTGACATAATGCCCTCCACGTGGCGACTGCAGCAGAGCATCTCGTGAAAGGAAAGAAAGGTGATAGAGCCGGTACTTGCTATAGCGTCGCTTCTTACGTACAAGTTAGATTCGTGACCAGAAGCGCTTTACAGTCTCGGAAGTGGCAGCTGATGGGCTAATGATACCGCAGCGCACTATGCAGCCATCCATTGCTCCCATCAGTGTACAACTGGACCTGCCCCGTTTGTAGCCAGCAGACATACCACCGCCCCAATCAACCACACTAGGCCTTCACCCGTAGCCCGTTAGCTGCTACTCATTTCCCATCCCGCTGAGCATAGGAGGCTGAGCACACACACGGTGGTTAGCAACTTGCTCAAAGTTGCTTGCAAATGACCCGCGGTGAGAATCACTCGAAACCAACCACTAGGCCTTACTTGGCAGTATCACCGAATTTCAGCGGGAATAGGGTAGGACCGTAGAGTGGCTGTTTTCAGCAAAAAAAACTTATGCAAAATAGTACCGACGTTGCTGCTGTTCAGTAACAGGAAGATGCATACGTTCTTTCGATTGGTTCCGAAATCAACGACCTTGGATGACCTTAAACGGCCACTACACACTCTGTAGTTCACAATAAATGCGTCTCTCGTTACCCATCAGCACAGGTTCTGGCTTATGCCGACGCGTGCAGTTAATCTACATGTTCTGTTCAGTTTCTGCCATGACTTACCTGGTCTGGCAGCTTGCAAATCCACTGTGATCAGAGTCATTGGGTACATTCAATGCAGTCACTAATCGCAGACGATCGTCGATGTACACATGCTGAACAGCTAATTTTTGCAGGATTATCCGGATCTTCTGGTTTAGGTTTGGTTTTCTTGGTTTTATGCGTTATTTTATTGTGTTTTTTATTGTTAATTTTAGGTTCATTTCATTGTTGTGGTTAGTTTCTTTGATGTGTGTTTTGTATGTGTATATTCTCTCGGTTGGTTTTTGCATGATTGTCAATTTGTCACCGCCAGTGCAGTTGAATGCTTTGTCTTTCAATTTTAGGTGATGTGGTATTAGTACTAATACCCATTTGTTGATGTTAAACCAAGGTCTGGAGTGGGATAAGTGTACACTCCATATAGTGGTTTAACATTCCACGGTCGTCGACGGTCAGTCGTGTGAACCGACACTGTTGTTCGCTTGGTCATGCTTGAGTGCACCCTGTGAAGTTATCAGTCCGTTATTTATACCACTTCAGACATAATGCTATTGATACGAGCACGGCCATGGAATAAGAGTTTTAGGTGGTTCTGTGGTGTTTGTGCAGAACAGTTTGAGCTCTTTACTGTTCACTGCATGTTGTTCATTGAGGCAGCTACCAAAGCAGGTCCTGAGTAGAAATCAATGTACGCTAACTGATATCCTTATCTCATATTGCTGGAATCGTGGATTTTTTGGGCCACCACCGGCTAAGCCAGACAGGTTTGTCCGTCGTTAACTGCATCAAATATTGACCCACTGCTCAAAATGCTATCGAGTGGATATTAAAGTTCCCGCCACACCTAAACTGCGTCGCTACACTACGTTGTGAAATACTTATGTCTGCTTTTGAATACTAAATATTTGCCAGATTGTGTAGGGCGTGTGGGATCGTTAACGTTGACCATTTTATTGAAAATCTGCTGCTAAATGCAGCTGTGAGAGAATGTTAAAAATCGGTCAACGTCGATGAAGTTCTGATTTGATGAATATATTAAATAGTTGCTGAAGTCTATGTAAATCACCCTGTACATCCGCGCCGTCATTCTCAATATTCAGGTAGTGTTTTAAAATGACTTTTTTTGTCTCTGTCATACCCGGACTTCATTTTGGCTGACACTTTACTAATTTGGGTCTACTAGAATTATTTCATGCTGGCATGTCTACCATACTGTTTACAGTGAAATAGCTGTCCATAACCTGCGTGTGCAATCATTGAATCATGTGTGACCAGACGAACGACAATGCAGGCCTCAGGCCAGCGTGGGATAAATGTCGGCCCCCGCGGCGCGATCTGGGGTGTGTAAGTTCGTCTCACACTCACTAACTAGCTCCGGATCCTGGTTTAAAGTATACACATATTTCATGATCTACTTTTGTCGCCAATCTCTCACTGCAGTGTCTGGAGTGTTATAACTGTTCACAGTCTCTCTCCACTCAAGCGTGACGATTGAAACGTGGGTTGGGTCTGTGTACAGCACCCATTAGCAGGCAGAACTCACCGTCGATCGCGGTCGTGTGATAAATACGGTTTAACACGGCTAATGCGCTGTAGACCGAGTTAAAGCCTATACATAGTGCTTATTACTTAGACCGCGTTATGATGATGATGATGATGGTCTATGTGTGTCTGTATGTCTAGGTTTGGTTCATCGTCGTTAGACAGTCTGTCGGCAGCTGACGATGCTGCTGCTGCTGCTGCTGCGGCTGCTGCTCAAAGGCTTCATATCCAGCGACTTGCAGCCGCCGCTGCCGCCATGAGATACAGCCCATATCACTTCACGCCCCATGCCTGTCTGCCGCTACCAGGTTTCGTTATTTAACTCTGCTCTCTGTGATCACTTGTAAGTAAGCAAATAAGTAAATTAGTACTTTTATAGGGTCAACAAAATCCCTGCCGTCTCTGTTTGCATATTAATCCTTACCTTTCAGCCAGACACCGGTTTACACTGTGGAACCCTCTGCATGTTTGCTCTCAATTTTTTGTTAGCAATCGTCTCGCATATCCACGAAGGGATGGGCAGGCTGCGTCTACCTAGGTAGAGGATTATATGTTTACATGATTTATTCCCTCGCAGACGTTGGTCACCCATCCAAGTACTAACTGGTCTCGGCGTAGAGCAACTCTGTGGATCCATGCTGGCGTGACGGCCGGATGTAGTGGCGTGTGGAACTCCTGTAAATGAATCGTTCTGTCCTTGCCTTCCTGTCCGTTTGCTGCTGCCGACTTTTTGTCTAGCAGCGCTGCCAGGCACGAAATAACTTAATTAAACTGAGCGAGTTGTCAGCAAGAGCTATTCATTCATTAAGGTAGCCGTGATTTTTGTACGTCGTAAACCGAAAACTGCTTTATTTTGGTGAAACTGGTTAGCCTGAGTAACGAATATTTAGCGATGTGATACTAAGATGAAACGGAAAGCAAGACAAGAAGCCCAGCTGTCGCTAGGGTGGGGCCGACCATACTGGTTGTCAGTGACCTTGAAGGTCATCTAAGATCGAATATTTTTATGTCATTTGGAAGGGCGTATGCCACTTTCTATTAGTGATTAATAGTAACCTTGGCTCTATCTTGCACCGTTTAGCTACAAAACATCCGTGACAAACGGACGACGGACGGACGGACGACAGCTTATGACAGAGGGCCTACTTTAAGCTTACACCTTAGCGATGGGTCCAAAAAATGTGAGCACGGATTGCCAACAGAAGTTCGGCAGCGATCTTTCTCACACGCCGGACAAGCAGCGTGGAACACTGCTGCACGAACTGGGGGCTGTAGCAACTTTCGGTAGCTAAGCGTCTGATTAAAAACTACTATTGTAACATTGCTTTTAGTTCATGAATAGTTTTTAGCCGACCGTACTTAAGTAACGGTCGAGCTTATGGTACAGTTGTCGTCTGTTCGTCTCTCTGTCTGTCTGTGACGGATGTACTCTGGCCAACGGGTAGGTCTTAGGG
>Ga0209146_1000700_pt1 | contig 10103 bp, 8 predicted proteins | sample WorMetLIZAISLAND_2_FD_187402 | JGI IMG/M metagenome (GOLD analysis project Ga0209146, IMG submission 187402) | Marine gutless worms symbiont microbial communities from Max Planck institute for Marine Microbiology, Germany - Olavius geniculatus... | ecosystem: Host-associated > Annelida >...
GCGCTTCTCTATCCACGTCAAAGACACACTTAAGAAGTGCGGCATACCGCCCGAGCAACTAGAAGTCCTTGCCTCTGACCGCGATACTTGGCGTACCACGTGCAATCAGGGTTTGACCATCTTTCGCTCCAATTATGCTGCTGATGCTGAAAACAGACGGGCTCGCAGACATGCAGCATCTACTTCTTCTTCCAGTGCCACTTGTCACATCTGTGGCAGAGTCTGTGCATCAGACTTCGGGCTTCGTAGCCACCTCCGAAGCCACACCCAACTGACCTCTAGCTCAGCGTCATCGTCGTAATCGACGGACTACTCCAAGGCAAGGCAAGGCCGTCTTCCGCCGAGAACAATAAGATCTCTTGTTACTAGCAGTCAGTCAGTCACTGACAGCATGCAGGAGCTACTCACGTACTTGTAATAAAACGATTACAAAATCGTAAATCTTATAGTGTCCTATCTACAGCAATAAAGCCAATAGTGCATTATAGGCCTAATGTCTAGATTAATTGCGAGACACATAAGTCTTCTCAGTTTTGTGAAAAGCTGGAGAAAAATAAATGTTCATCTGACCAAAAAAAGCCAATTAAATTATTGCTAGCAGAACGGGTATATTCGCTCGTACCCGTACCTGTAGCTTCGTAGTTAGTACCCGGCCCGTTCCCGCGGGTACGGGCCGGGTCGCAAGCCTCTACTTGCGAGCAGTTAACTCAAAACTTTAAAAAAACTTGACTTTGTGAAAACAGTTGTTAAACGTCATCTGAAACATTTTTACTTCTTGTTCTGCTAGCACATCGAGTTCGTTTAACGTTAGGCCTATAACAATTAACGCGCTACGCGTTGAAATTACTTACTAGTTCACGTAGTCTACTTACTTATTCTTAATGTTTTGGCCGACCGCTAAGCTGTAAGCTTAAGGTCATAAATGTCATAATTGTCGTCTGTCCGTCCGTCCGTCCGTTTGTCTGTCACGGATGTATTGTGGCTAAACGATGCAAGATAAAACCTAGGTTGCTATTGATCACTAATAAGAAGTGGCATGCGCCCTTTCAGATGACATAAAATCATCGACCTTAGATAACCTTCAAAGTCAGTGACAACCAGTACGGTCGGCTTCACCCTAGCAACAGCTGGACTATTTGTTTAGTATTTTTGTCAGCTTATATTTGGTTTTGACCCTCGGCTAATGTCTATACCTTTACTGCAAAATACCAATTAAGCCTAAACGGTTAAACCACCCAAGGTGTCCATAGAGAGGGTTACGTAGTGACATCCAAGATGTCTTTCGATCAGCGCCACCAACGTTCACTGATGTTTTATCACCGTGACGTCCACATACCAGCGCCTTACTGGCAGTGTGCGCGGCCGGCGAATGTCCAGGACGGAAATGTTGTCTCCCGGTTCACTTGGCAATAAGACCGACTGTAAATCATTCCATAATTGACCGCAGGGGCCGCTGCCTGCAAATATTCTTAAATTCGCCTCAGTGCAAAATCGTTGGAGTACGGCTTCAAAGCGCACATAATTTTTGTGTTCGTTTTATTGTGCGTTATAAAACGCAGTCTATTGTCCGCCACAGTGAAGTATTGGCTACAGTGTGTGTTAGAAGAACAGAAAAACTTTTTGCAGATCAAACTGGAAAATGCGTGTAGGCGGTAGGCATATTTCGTTCCAGTGCTGGCATAACTATTTATGGCCGCCGACCTAGCACTGACTTATTTTAAATTTCGTCAAAAAGTCCACTTTTAAGTTCACCTAGCCTGGCTCGCGGTGCCACAACATTGATGCCAAATGTGCATCATTTTGTGGACATTTTTGACATCTGGGGACTTCGATAATTGAACTTTCTTTGAAGTTACTAAAAATTGGCATATTTTATTTCAGCCATGAGAAACATTTACGTTAATGTAATTTTTTCAAGCATTTTTGTTTGAAAATTAGGAGCGCGTGGTGGACAGACGGACGGGTAGCAGACGATTTGTACAACGCCATTGTTCCTTGGAATTTGACGTTTCGTACCACGGCGCTGGAGGGATGGACAAAGCGGCTTGTTATTGGCTACCTAGCGATTAGTAACATCGTATAGACGTAACCAGGCTTACGAAGTTACACATTTTACACACAGTGGCATATTTAAGGCGGGTCACGGTGCGATGCCCCCCCCTTTGGCCCGACCACAAAAATTTTTTACAGGCGACTTTATATGAAAAGGTGCGTTTTTTGCCATTTTCCAGCAAGAATTGCAAAATTCAACAATGTTTGATGGTTTGTTTTCATACCGATACCATATGCGATTAAAATCCATGTGAGATTGCATATAATATGACGCCGGCGTTGCCGAACGCTTTTGAAAACCAGCTGCAAGCCGTATAGGCCTATAATATTTCGCGACGGCCAGGTTTAGAGTCCATGGATGAGTGACACGGCACAGACATGAAACCAACAGCAAGGCAGTCGGCGTCTGGCTGACGCACACCATGGGCGGTGGTTAATTAATATTTCAAAATGTCAGATCTGAGTTCAACCCGAGACGAACCCGCCCACAACTTCCATAGGCTACAGCAAATAAGATATAAGCCTATCCAAATGAGATATGACTATTATTGCATGTAACGCGACTATGACGGCGCTCTTAAGATGCGTTCCTTTGCCCTGTCGACTGTGACACGCCATATTCTCAGATAACACAAGCTGCAGCGGCATCATACGGTGCCAGAGATCCTATGTGCGATGTTATCAGAACTCATCAGTATGAGAATCCCAGGAACCAAGCTCCGTATGCCAGCGTCATGATATCATAATGTCATTAAGCGACAAAGTGCCCTATTTCACTGGAGTGATAGACAGTTTGGACACGCCAGCTCGCCCGCTGTCTTGTACAGCATTTACTGCCAGCCCGCCACTCGCACACGGAACAGCTAGAAGTTAAAGAAGGGATAGACAAAACGTAACTATGAGCTCAGCTTAGTCATTAGCAAGTGAAGACGACAATGGCAAAGCGTCAGACTGCATACGTTTTACGATGTCAAACGCCAAAGACACGGCACACCGCTTGCGAGCGACGACATCGACGACGATCAACGGATCAAGCATTCTGACGGTAGTCGGACACTTTGGGTCTTTTCTATTCATCCTTGGAGACGGACAAATTGGGTGCTAGGGGTGTTGGTTTGGGCTACAGGTATTTGGACGTCGGTCCATAAACAATTGAGTATTCTGCTCAGCCACTATTCGGTTTCGCTTAATGTATACTCAGTACCTTCACTACTTAAGACCCGCTTTCACGCGTCGGCGTGCTCAGGTGTTTAAGCCAATAGCTAGCTTCGCCGCCGTCACGGTCAGCGGCGCCACTTCAAAGGAAGGACCCAACGTGTTCGTCCCCAGGGTGACGTAATACGACCCAAGATGTCATACAATCATTCTGACGACGACAGACCGGGTTTGACACGGCCCATTTATTATTGTTCAGTAGGCCTACTGTGCCTATTGTGAAGTTTATTGCCTTTTTATAACTTACATTAATCAGTGACGACGTTTTGCAGCTTGATAAACTCTATCTTTTGCTAAAACAACGCAAATATCTGTGATTTCAAATTTCAGAAAAATGGGCGAATTTGCGGCTTCCATTGAACGTTCAAAAGCCAAAAGTGTTTCAGCTTCAGGGGGCAAAGCCGCCTGACCCCCCGACCAGGGGCTCTGCCCCTGGACCCCAGACCTCCGTTATAGGCTCGCGCTCAGCGCGCTTGCCATGCCCATCTTTGCCAAATCGCCACTGTTTATACATACACCAGTTGCAAAAATTTGGCTTTTTTGACGTTGACTCTGTTTATGGAATGTCTCCCATTGAGTGCATAATGACTCCGTTGCGCGTGGCAGTCGTGCCTTTCTTTCGCTGCGCTCTGAGCCTTTACGACGGCGCCTGGAAAATCGGTGCACGCGATTTTATCTCAATAATAATTCTGTATTAGTTCGCATTTGTAAGCGCCGTTTCAGCGGGTCATTTCGCATTTTCCCGAAAATCTACTAAATTACCGCAGATAATTAGGTGATTTTTCGCACTATATGTCCAGCGGCCTGTGCCAGCGTCAACGCGGTCCTGTCCACAAACATAGATCCAGATCGCTAGATTATTAACAAGCGTAATGGTGCAGCAGTCGGAGTCCGGCAAGCCGACGGTGCATGGTCCATACAGTGCTCGACGAGCTTCGGTTTGTTGGGGCTTGTTTTATAACGCGCTGCAGAACAAGCTGTGCAATAAATGAAATGTCTACAATTTACTACAATCTTGATACATCTATAAAGTTTGCGGCAATTCAAAAAAAATTCATGTCTCTAAAACGGCGCAAATAGTTTTGAACACGGAAAATAACGATGGCTGTTCAAAGGAGTCTTTGCCGTATGACTTGCTATTCAACAAGTCCATCAACAAACCGCAGTGGTGGAATGTAAACTTATCGATGCCATGGTTATGGCCTGGCTGCATATCATGCTGCATATCGACGCTGGAGTTTAGAAGCGGCGACTTCCACACGAGGCCAGATTTAACGATCTACAGCAGCCCGCTATCACACTCCGATTCAATGCATGCACTTTGCCTATGTTGAACTGGGTTAAAAGGGTGTCGTAGCATTTTGCCTAATCTCATTTCGCCTAATAGCTCCCCCAGTTGAGTCTACCGCAAAGCCCCAACCGAAATCGAACTAGGGTTAGGGTTAGGGTGAGGGTTAGGGTTAAGATAAGTATACGACGCGAAATGAGATTAGGCGAAATGAGACGACACCCGTCGTATGCTTACTTTCGGTCGGACAAAAAAAATGGTACAGAAAAAATGATGAACGACAAAACAAAGCTTGTCAAAGAAGCAAAAAAACGACAAAGCAAGTCGTTGTTGTTGGTCCGCCTATCAAAAAAAGATTAGGCAAAATGCGATTAGGTGAAATGCGATTAGGCGAAATGCTACCCAACCTTACTGATAGCGATAACCACGCAACAAACGTGTGTGAATAGAAGGACCAGTGCAAACACTGAAGACACAAAAAGCAAGAATGGAATTTAAAAGATTTGTAAAACCAGTGAGACAGATTAATCAATTACTTGTTGAATAAACACCGTGCAGAGAATAGCAGTGCCATCGCTGATGTAGCCAGTACTGAAGAAATTGAGCCATCGATCGCCAGGATTTTCAACACTGATTCCACAGTCGCCGACGGTCGGTAGTGTTATCTTATATTAGCATACAGCTATGAAGATGTGGCCGCTTAGTGGCATAACGTTAGTGCGTCGAACTTACCATCACGAAGTCGTGGGTTTGATTTATGGTCGAATCGCTAATTGCCATCGAGTGGTTCAGTCAGGTAACCCCTGTCGGTATAATCTGTAACCAAGGCCAACTCAGCCTTCCATCCCCCAGGGTAACTGGGTAGGTAAATAGAGTGTGACGTTCTTTAGCTCGGAGACGGGTTTCCATGTAGAACTATACAAACCATCTAAAAAATTTTTGTAATCGACCCGCTAAACCACAGGAGACAAAACGTTCAAGCACGAGCGTGTTGGTTGTGACAGACTGCGGTTGGAGAAGCTAAACCGGCGATGTGCCAAGATGTGTCGACGAATGATCAAGTCTCAGTGGTTCTACTGGCTTGTTATCATTCTTGTCTTTCTCAACACGGCCGTCCTAGCGTCAGAGCACTATCGCCAACCGCAGTGGCTGGATCTATTCCAAGGTATAGCTTTACTGCATGGAACTTGCATGACCTTTAAAGTTTAAACATTTAATTAGACGCACAAAATACTTTTTTCTGTAAGTGTACAAGACATTTTTTGCTGAAACGTGTAAACTATGTCATTGTTCTGTTAAAAATGCAAACCAGTTTAATTATTCATTTTCCGTAACTCGTGAAACTTCTGTACACGATAAATCAGTCGAATGATTGGCATCTTTTTCACTGTTAGAACCAAAAAATAAACGAAACACTTATGGGTTATATTGGTTGTTCATTTCACTTGTAGCTTAAGTATAAGTCTGCCGTTTTTGTCAGTAATTTTGTTTGCTTTTTCTTAAATATTTTACCGTGTAACACGGACTCTGTGTTCAAGAGACATTTAAAAACATTTTTGTTTAATACCGCCTGACAAACTGTCATCCAGCACTTCTGTAGCTCTGCATACTGGCGCTGTATGCTTATCATATCATATCTGTTTTGATGCAATCATGGCTGCAGACGTTACCAACTACTTCTTCATCACGCTGTTCACAGTCGAGATGTTCATCAAGATGTACGCGGTTGGCTTCCAGGGATACTTCGGCTCCATGTTCAACCGGTTTGACTTCATCGTCATCATTTGCAGCTGGACCGAGGCGGTGCTCATCTACTACAAGGTCATGAACCCGATCGGCTTCAGCGTTCTCAGATGCGCGCGACTGCTACGCGTCTTCAAAGTCACCAGGTCTCGCATGGCCTCACTTATGCTGGCATCCTATGCCGTTCTGTAGATTTCACTTTTTCACGTCACATCGATTGTTTTGCATTTGCCAGTTTTTTTAACTAGACAGCAATTCCTTAAGGCATTGAAAATCGTCTTGGGAAACTGAGGGAGTTCACTCAAGTAACAGCGTTATGGCCGTTCAATTCACACTCACGTGAATTATTCGCTCAAACGGTTCGCACGAATAATTCACGTGAGTGTGAAGTGGCCCTTACAACACCTCAGTCGCCTACTCAGTCAATGCAGCACGTAAACTGGTAGCCGTAGAGGGTTGCAGGCTGTCTTGACGATGCTGGATTATGTGCCAAAAACCTTTTTGCTCCAGCTATGTAGTCAGACGTCCTGGGTGTGAGACGCACTTCAATGCTGCATGTGTTGGAGCGCAGTGTGTAGTTGTAGGCACTACTGTTCCAAGTTGTAGGTTGTGCGTTGAAATTGCATGCGATTTTGTTTCATTTTTTAGTTTCCTGTTTTATTGCACCTGTGCAAGCGCCTTTAAGCTCTGTTCAAAGCAACAAAAACTAATCAATTGAAATAAACGAACGAAATGGAATAAAATGAAATACTTTGTATTTCAGCTCAGTTATCGATTACTGGCGATATATAAATATTTGAATGATTTGATTGATTGTTTCGTTTCATATCAGGTTAAAGGTAGAACTGAACCTTCACAGATCGAGCTACGGAGTGTCACCTGCGATATGGGAATTTACAGTGTTACCTGCCACCGGACACAGGTGAACGCGCCCCACCTTAACCCCAGCCAGATAGGCTGGTACTCTATTTACCTACCCAGGAAAGATGGAAGGCTGAGTTGACCTAGGCGGATGGTACATGCCGAGATGGTTTACCTGCCCGCAGGCAGTCACCCATCTAAGTACTAACCCGGCTTGGCATAGAGTAACTTCGTTGATCAAATGAAACACGTTACCGCTATGCCAGGCCAGGCCAGTTTAGTTCAGTTCTGTGGCGTTGTACGCTCCTATACACAGAAGCGGCGTTGATCGTTTGCTGTGAGTATAGATACTGGACGTCGCTTCGTAATCTGGTGGCATCTCTCATCAACAGCATGCGGTCAATCGCCAGCCTGCTGCTGCTGCTGTTTCTCTTCATCATCATCTTTGCTCTGCTCGGCATGCAGTTGTTCGGTGGAAAGTTCAGCTATGACGAAACGCAGCAGAAACCACGTCAGAACTTCGACACGTTCTACCAATCACTGCTCACTGTCTTCCAGGTCAAACGAATCTTTCTCTGACACATTTTTTCCTTCTTTCTTCTAATTTTTTCTATTTCTAACCTGAATATATATTTTGTAACGTCTGTCAGATTTAAAGGGGACCGCGTAGCCCAAGTGATGTGCAACAGTTGGACGACAGGGCTTTTGCGTATTTCAGTCTAAAGTTGCGGAGATTTTTTTTAGCTTTTTCGTATACTGCTTACACTACAACAGAAGTAAAGACTTAAGTCTTAACTACAACGAGAAAATGAACACTGCTGAAAGTCCTTAGCTTGATGCTTTAAAGGATTAAGGCTTACAATAAGGGTTGAGTTGTTGGAGAGAAGCAACAAGCCCCACTGGGCCCCTCCCACCAGCTTCCGTTTTTGAAAAGGAAAAGAAATTTCTATAATCATTGAAAATTTCTGTCAGATGAATTGTACTCGGTCCTTGGCACTGTATTGTGTAGATACTGACCGGAGAAGACTGGAACGCCGTCATGTGGACTGGAATTCTAGCGTACGGCGGAGTCTCTGCTCCAGGAGTCGTCGTTCTGTTCTACTTCGTTATACTCTTTATCTGCGGAAATTGTATCTTTTTTCCGTGTTAGGGTTAGGGTTAGGATCAGGGTTAGGGTTAAATAATGACTAAAATAAAATAATGACTGGACGTTTTTAGATGTTTGCTGTTTTTGCTGTTTTTTGTATTTGTCAGACTTTGAAATAAAAAACTATACTTTTTCAGTTTTTGTCGTCACTTGTTTGTTGAATAAATTGTGCTTATAAGGCCCTTGTATTGAAGGCCAAAAAGCACGGAACTAGTGCCTATATACCGTAGCATGCGACTCCGTCTGCATGCGTCACAAATAGCCAGATTTTTTGCCATTGCTGAGACAGTATATTTATTCAGTGCATAACTTTGATTTTTCATTAGGCCACCTAGACGATTAAGGGCCATTATGTAGGTTAGTAGACCTATTTTTATTGATAAACAGTTTCAGTTAAGTGTTAAAAACTAAAGGGTGTTAAAATGATGTGTAGGCTTATAGTGTTCGTGGGAATTATATCCCAGAGCTACGGAGTGTCACCTGCCATAATGAGATCACACAATGGTACCAGCCACACACCCTAACCCTAGCTCCACTCAGAGAGGCCGGTGCTTGATCTATCTACCCCAAAGTGATGGAAGACTTAGTCGACCTGCCATGGGTGGTTAGTATATACCGAAGTGGTTTCCAGTTTGCGGGCAGCAGTCACCCATCCAAGTAGAAACGAAGCCTGGCGTACGGAAACGTTACATTGACTGGACACATCTTGCTGCCGCGTGTTCGTATCATAGTGACCGGGCCCGTCGATAGACACAGCGGGGCCCGGGGAAACATTTTCGCCTGGCCCTTCTGAGGGAATTTTTTTAAAACTTTTCTTCTTAAAATGGCGCATTCTGATGTACTTTATGTTTTCTTGCGAGGGCGGGGCCCCCAAACGTCGCGGGCCCGGGGTAACTTACCCCTCTTCTACCCGCCCCCTCTCGACGGGCTTGGTAGTGGCTGTACAATAATGTCTATGAAGATTACTACACAGTGTGAGCTATTGATATCGTCTTAACGATCATTAGACATCTTGCTGAACGTATTTCTTGCCATTGCTGTCGACAATCTCGGCGATGCGGAAGAAGCGGATGAGGAGGCGGAGAAAGAAGCGGCTGCTGCGGCTGCTGCAGCTGCTGCCGAGGCTGCTGCCGAAAACCAGGGCGAAAAGAACGTGGACGTAAATATGCACTAACGCGCCTAGTAAAAATTAGTAATTTGTTATATAAATCGACTTACAGTTGCAGCTTTGTTTGTTAGCAGCGTTTGCTAAAAATTGATGCATTGCGCTAATAGCTGCTTTCTGGCGCATTTTAGCTACAGTTTTGTTTGTGGGCAGTTTTATTTATATTTCATTACCTCCGCCAAGGAGGTCATGTTTTTGCCAGAGTTTGTTTGTCTGTCTGTCTGTCTGTGTGTTAGCAAGATAACTCAAAATGTTATGGAAGGATCTGTCTGGAATTTTCAGGGAATGTTGGGAATGGCAAAAACTACAAGTGATTCGATTTTTGGGGTGGTCCGGAAATTTGAGCTAGTGCTCACGAAACGCACGGTTAACATGCTTGTGCGTTAGCAGATGAGGGAACCCGCTGCCAATATGCCAAATATGGTAAAGCCACCAGGCGAACAACATGGCGTTGGCGGAGGTTTGCGGTCTGTGTCCGTTTTTCTAGTTAACATTTACTGTGATAAGGTACGAAAAGCTTAATGTGCATTAAAAATGAAAAATATCCATATTTAGCTTAGTCGACACAGATGGCTTTGTAAGTGTCGATTTTGTAGCACACACGGCCATAGTAGGCCTAACTGATATAAGCC
>Ga0209146_1000701_pt1 | contig 10103 bp, 7 predicted proteins | sample WorMetLIZAISLAND_2_FD_187402 | JGI IMG/M metagenome (GOLD analysis project Ga0209146, IMG submission 187402) | Marine gutless worms symbiont microbial communities from Max Planck institute for Marine Microbiology, Germany - Olavius geniculatus... | ecosystem: Host-associated > Annelida >...
CTACCCTTCCGCCCCCTCCTATTCCATAATTTTGGATCCGCCACTGCGTGTGTCGTCGGCTCCATATCAAGCCTTTGAGAAATTTGGTGGCGAAATTAGAATTTTGATCATTTAGCCTCATAATTATCTCTGTCGAAATTTGCAGCGGTCGTAATTCTGTAGGAAACGTGCAGTGTATGTCGGAAAATCAAAACTTTCTGCGCCACCGACCGACTTTTTTACCCCCACGACGCCAGATCTTGGGGGTTCTATTACATAGGTCTTAAGTATACTGCACTGCAGTCGACATGGCCAGCCCTGAAGTGCAGATCAACCCGTAATCTTGTCGCTTTCCTTACAGCAACCCAGTCGTCATCGGCGTCATGTGACGTCACACAACCCACGTCCAACGGACAGATGAATGTTGCAGCTTCAAAGAATGGGTTCTTGCATCCTGGCAGGCATGGAGCCGACAGACCATTAGACGGTGCAATTTCGACGCAAGAACACACGTCGTCATTTCTGTGTCGTTTTACCCGCGACTACATGCAGAACACCTGCTTCGATTCTCATTGCTCTCCTTGCTCACTCCACCCCGGCCGCTCTCATTTGATGCCCACCCACGCCTCTGTCAACCGCATGCATGCAGTATATGATTAGAAAGTACAGGTCATGACAAGAACTTAGCACGTATGGGGCCGTGCGATAGGCGGAATTACCCATTGTGTTCGTTTGTCTGTTCATCCGAACGTTTTCTGTTTTGCGTGTGCTCTTGATTCAAAAAAAAATAAATTGTTTCCGATGTCATTTGTAATTGTCAGCGGCGTTGCATCTTTCAAGTCAATTGTCAAACGGTTGCAAAACTCAGACAAGAATGGCTTATGCTCCTGCGTAAACTTAAAGACTAAGGCGCGTACAGACATGGGTCAGTTCAGTTCAGTTACGTCGTGTCGTCTTTACACAGAAGAAACAGAATTAATAGCGCTGCTGCTGTTGTAGCCGCTTAGCATGGCATTTACACCGGACGCGCTGCTGCGCCGGTTGCCGCATGCACGGAGCCACGGACCCTGCAGTCAGGCTATCTGCGAGTTTGCTTTTCATCATAACGCGGCTAAGAACACACACAGAGCGAGGAGGCCACGGCGTTGATGTAGTTGCGCATTGACGCCGCCGACATAACTGCGTTAATCCGGCTCCCGGTGTCAGCTCTATTAAATCTGTCAACCGGCAGAAGTCACGAAGCGGCCGATTAGACTGCACTGCGGAGAAAACTGCAGCTGACCGAGCGACCCGTGCCCCATATTAAGATCGCTCCCCCCCGAAAACTCTCTCCCCGGCCGACAATTTGCCGGTAAAAATCCGTCCCGCTCGGCGGCCGCCCGGGTGGGACGGATTTTTACGGGTAAATTGTTGGCAGGGGGAGAGTTTTCTGGGGGAGCGATATATCAATTAGCTTCAATTATCTCTCCCCGGGCGGATTTTTCACGGTAGACATTTTAATGTGACACCGGCGCAGTGACAAGATGCAGCCAATCATCACCTGTTCGCCGTAAACTGTCCGACTCGACCGACTCAAAGATTTCGCCGCTTGCCGCCATGCGGATCGTCGAAAGTCGGCTGCGAGGCAACTCGTACGGCCGCGGCGCTTGTCATCGACACTGTGGCGTCTGCTAGACGTTATGCAGTGCACTCTCTCATTCAGTAGTCGTTGAACCCGTGGTTGAACCGACGAGCAAGATGCTGCGACCAGTACGCGCAATGCGAAGTTATGGCCAAAGCCATCGACACTTGTCAACGAATCGCTAGGATGAATAAGAAGCCCAGCTGTTGCTAGGATAACCGACCATACTGATTGTCAGTGACCTTGAAGGTCATCCAGGATCACTAATTTTCTTGTCATTAAAAAAACCAATATGAGACTTCCTATTAGTAATTATTAATAACATTGGCCCCATGTCTCACCGTTTCCGAGATATGGCCACTTATAGCTTGAAACTTTCCACTGAAAATTGCGGCCAAACCGCTGCAGATGGGGACATGGTTGCTATTGACAGCCCCGCCCGATGTGAGAATCCGAGGAATCCATCGCCATCGTCGGCACAAAAGATCATTTTATTAGATAGATTTTCAACAACGACAGCGTGCACAATCTGCAATCTGCAATTTTAATCTACTTGTACAATCCAATTGTAACCAAGCTAGCAGTCATTAAATGTTAGCTTAGTTTTAACAGTTTGCAACGTTTAGTCACTCAATACCAAAGCACTCAGACCGTAAAAACTTCGCGGACACGAGGACTGTGTTTTATTTTTCGGCGTTCTACAGGCCAGCAATTTCACTAGTAAATAGTCGCTCTCGGAGGTCGAGGGAGTTGCGCTGTCTGCGCCGCTGGTTTTCAGCGATCTCTCGTCACCGTCTGACTGATGATCAGTCGACCGCCTGTCTCTGAATCCGAGGAGAAGCGTGTAGGTTCTTTCTGCAGTTATGGGACGATTCATGCACTGTGTGAAGCGAAGAGAAGAGTGTAATCCACGTGTACTGTTTTGTTGGTTTTTGCAGCATGCATCGTAAAATAACTAGGTTTGCAGACAGCGTCAAAACTCACTGGCGACGTACTTGACAAGAACCAAGTCTAGGCCTACTGTATCTTTTCTGCTTGTTCCTATTTCGCACAAGGTGGCATTAGATCAGAACAGTGCACTGTACGAATCGTCATAGTACAGCATCAAAGGAGGTGCACGGATCGTCTCATTACCCTTTTTGCGGCGTCCTAGCGAGCGGGCATTACCGGCCCGACAACAGTCACTAGACAGCATGAAAACACGCCGCCCCGACCCCGGCCGACCGGAGTTCCTGGCGGACCGACCTCCCCTTCTTTGATACTTCAGCGAGGCCGACGCACGTCAGCTAATTCTAGCATAACATACCATCCATAAACATATTGCAGGCGTATCATTCTATCACGATCTCGTCTGAGTACACCTATGTCAGCGTCAGCAGCTCGCTGTTTGTGTTTTGCCTGTCACGCTGATTTATGGCGACGTTGAGTTGATCGATCGCTATCTATAGTAAACATAACTCATACATTCCTCTATACGTCTTAATCCTTTCCGTTTAGTTTAGATTGGTAGACTATGTGTCTTCAAGTTTTTATTGTCCATAAACAAGAAAACGAGCTTATGATGCTTTTTTCATTTTATCAACTTTTTATTGATGAAAGTGTCAACATAAAATAGAAATGTAGCCCTATGCAACTTTAGTGATAACATAACTGCTAATAACTCTGAAATCACGACTTTACAGTGCCAGAAAACATTATTGCGGATACTTGTTGTTATTTCGCTATCTTTTTCGTTTATCGTTTTCTTTATCGCCAGCAATTTGAACACTCCCTGCTGAAGGAGACAATGTCATCTCAGCTCCTGACCTCGCAAGACCTGAATTTTTAAATCTTATCGTCCGACTCTGAACCGTCATTCACACGTAGCGTAACCGTTTAAGCACTGTTCCCTACATGTGCATGTATTTTGAACCGTTGAACCAGTTCAGCGTTGAAGTACATTGTAGGCCTACTCTGCTATAGAGTGCTACTGCAGTTGGGCGACTTGACTGACTGATAGCCGCGAAGAGTTTTCACGCGGCTGTAGTTCTGCTTCGCTGATCGAATCAGCTCGGCTGGCACACTACGGTCCCCGGTGGCTAAAGCTGCGACGTTCTGTTTAAAGTTTCATATTAATCGAACTCATCCGTCACGTGCAAGCAACGCGCCGAGTCCGTGTGGTAGTCACTGACAGGATGGCGGTGGGCAAGAGCAGCGTGATCAGAGAGGCATGTATGCAAGACAGACAGAACCAGCGCACCTGCGCAGCGGGGTGAGTGACCTCACGTGACCCGCTAGACCGACGCATGATGAACGAACGGACGGACGGACATTCACCCGGACGCGCTACGTTCATCAAGATTTAATCGGCCAACATGCACGCCGTGATTGCGATGCGTGCAGCGCCGAGGTTGTTTCCTTTCCTCGTCTCTTGTCTCCTCAACCCTGGCGCGTCGTGTCGCGTTATTTCCATTTCCGATTGACTTCATCCGCCCGTCCGAGCAAACGGAGACAATTTGTTGACTGACATTTTGTAACGCGCGTTTTTTTTCACCGCACAGTAGGCCTCGCCGTGGCCAAGCGAAAAGCGACGCCCCATCAAGATCCTGATTTCTACTTTTCTTCAGGTATCGATTGTTCGATACTCTCAGATTTTTCGCGTTAAAGATCTTTTCGACTCCGATCACGCTTAGTTTCACGGTTATGCAATGGACACGTGTATTTTTCTTTTTTCAATGTTGCTGATGTGTTTTTTTCCTCTCCGTGTGGTTTATTGTCGCCGTTATCGGTGAGTTAAAGATAGACTACCACGAAGGCTGATAAGTAGACGTGTTTACGACATGCTTTTGTATAGAGAGACAAACGCAGGGCAGTAATTGCAGACGTGCCGCGTTCAGCTCGGCTGAGTGCCACGTGAGCGCCGTCGATCGCTCGGTCTGCGATGCTTCTCCGATTGTGGGACTATTCGTGCACTGGGAGGGGAGAACAAGACAGTGAATGTTACAAATGATGCTTTACTAGTTAATTCTTGTAGCCAACAGATGACGAGAAGTGCACAGAGTAAACTAACTAGGCCTGCAGAAATATCACAACAGAACTCATTGGCGACGTATATGACGAGAACCAAGTCATATGCATTATATTTTCTGCTTTTACTTATTTCGCACAATATGGCGAAGTCGGAGCAAACTGTATAAACAGTGCTCGCATCGTCCTAATGTAACATCAAAGGAGGTGCACAAAATGCCTCAACACAGCTTCTCCGATTTACTGCAGCTCGTGACGACTTATCGCGAGATTTAGCAGCTTATTCGATCGACCGATACGATACGAGAGAAAATACGGACGCCAAGATGAGTTTACTTCAAACCGAGAAGTTGGACGGCGCATCTGAACGTGATGCTAGGCATCTCGTGTGGCACAGCGGCCTGCTTCCTACATATACTTTCCCGACTCGTGGGCGTGACCGCGTAAATGAGAGATGCGTGTGGGTCGGCAGCGTTCGGATTTCGCCATTTTTTTTCTACAGCAACGGAATCGGTCAGAAATAGGCTACTACTGTTACTGTCAGTTGGACTTCAGGTATAACGTCGATGGAGTAAGATTAAACAAAGAAAATTGCCGACTTTGATTTCAACGACGAGTTAATACGGCATCGTCGGCATGATGCATTTTAAAATTGCTGTCGGAGGCAGAATGTGTTTGATTCCCTAAGCTGCAGAATTCCGACAGAGTCGCGGAGAATCTTGCTCGGCCGTACAAATCCAGCGATGCATGATGAAAATGTATGATACGGTGAATGTCAAAGACGAAGGTCTAGAGTTTGCCAATCGCCCAGATTTCGTGCATGCGAAGCTGACGCCAGTGGGCCGCACCGCTGCTAACCGAACAGTCGCCGAGCTGATGGAGTGAGAACGGGGCGTTATTTGCGTTCGTACGGTACGGGTTGATTTGCTAAAGACGGATGGCAGCGAGCCAAGTGCACGGACGGCCACACCGGACTGCCATGGGTGGATCGATGGGCCCTGATTGGCCTCATTCATCTTCGGCCACACTTCAAACACAGCGGCGGGCAACCATGGCGATCGACGTTCAACATGCGTGTCTTGCAGCTGCCGCATAGCAGTAGCCGACGACCGACCGACCGAGGGTGCCTGTCCGTCAAGCTACTGCACGCAGGAAACGTCTGAAGGGAAGCAGCATCGATATTATTCTACTATGGTAGCACGCGAGTCCGCATTTGATGGAGAGATGCACGGGCTCTGAGCCTCTGATGATAGCGACGGTTCACCTTGCGGGCGGCGCGTAAAAAAGTGAAACACACTACATGTACTACCCATCTTAAGCCTTGTTCATAGCGACAAACTCAACTCAACTGACGCAATTTTCCATTGCAGTGCGTGGAATTTGATGATGAAATGAGTGATGGTTACTAAACCGAAACCATAATGCCAACATCTAGGCGTTCGCATTCGCAACTCACAAGGCTTCGCGCGTAATTAAACTTAGGCCTGCTCGATCCTATATACAGGTAGGCAGGCGCGTACACAGCGAGGCAACTGAATTGGACTGAACTGACACGGTTTAGTTTCTGACGAACTGACTAATGGGCAAGCAGAACGAGCCTATTGGTTATTGGTTGAGGCGTACGTGAGCGTAGTCACGTAAGCCACCGACGCCGTTGAACGGTGCCTACTGTAATGCATTACTGCTTGCCCATGTCAGTTCAGTTCAGTTACGTCGCTCTGTACACGTTTTTGGATTAAGCGATCGGACAGCTTTGGAACTTTTGGTCATTGCAGGCAGTGACGTTAAATGGTTGAACACAATATTTATTGTTCAACATGACCACCATTCACTGCAGTGATCCCGACTGATCGTTACTGAAACTGTCAATTTGCTCATCCATTTCTAGAGCACTTTTTATGCGCCACCCAGTGTAGCAGTTGCTGCTGCTGTTACAGCTCTGACGTCATGCAGTTTGACGTCATCGGTGTTTGTATTTTCTGTTTTGTTAGCCTACAATTTCTCCTTCAGCCGATCGCAACCATGAGCTAATGCCACAAGACGGAGCCAATAAAGTAACATCTCACTAAGTCTTCCAAGTTCCAACGATCGCTTTTCCGAATCGTTAAAATTTTTTTTTGTTTAAAAAGGAAAAGAGGAGTAAAGAATTGCTAAACCGAGGTGACATACACCGTAAAAATTACTCAAAAATGCCGCTTGAATTCCGCATTTCCGAATTTCCTTTTTCTCGTTTTCGTTTAAGTATGCTCCGCAGTATGTTTTAGATGAACCGAACATACAGGGCAACAATGTTCCCCAAATCGCATATTTTGGCACAAGTTAAAGTTGAACTGTAGTGATAGGCCTATTTGCCAGAAAATACGCCACGGGGTCCGTCGACCTGTTTTACCGCCACGGTACGGTACGGTGTAGAACAAAACTCGAAGGCGCGGGTGGACAGCGGCTGGAAAAAGTCGTAAAATAAAATAAGGCAGAAGACGGATGCGAATTAAACGACTGAGTTTAGTTGGCTCAATCGGTGGGTCGACGCGTGTGAAGGTCACGGGCTGCTGGTGCTGGTGCGACGTCCGCGAGACAGTGCCTGATGCTGCCGGTGTCACATTAAAATGTCTCCCCATGAAAAAATACGCCCGGAAAGAGATAATCACAAACTTGATATGTTTCCCCTTAATAAAATATCGCCAGCCTATAAAAAGTCTCTCTATTATAGGATCGCCCCCCCCTCTGAGCGGGGCGGATTTTTACCGGTAAATTGTCGGCCGGGGGACTTGTGGGAAGAGGGCGATCCTATAATGGGGCACCGGATGGCGTCTTGGAGACCGAGAGCTCAGTCTGCCGTGTGTGATCGGTCGTTCACTGACCAACAGCATCCCTGCATCCTGCTGCTGTATCTGCTTCCACGCACGCTGGCTTCCAGGCTGCTGGTGCTCCACAACGTTTTCTCGTGCTTGCCTCCTTCCATTCACGTCACATCGGCCGCCGACGCCGCCGCCCGAATTCGATTATCTTCGGTGACGGTCGGCGTCCGCGGGGAGCGATCGGTGACTGGGCCGGTGCGGCGGGTGCCGGCGGCATGGCCGGGCGAGCGGTCTCGCCACGGACCGAGGCCGCCCGTCGCCGTCGGCTTTGTTCTGACGGTGCGTAAACCGTGTACGCCGGCCGGCCGACCAGTCAGCCGTTAGGACGGCCACCTTCCTGATCGCAAGTCGGGCATTGTCGGTCGTCGGTCGCTAGCAACGGACCGACGGGCTGTGCGCACATTACGACCGTCGAGCTCTAGCCCTATACAAGTAGTGCTGCAGTCCAGTCGGTGGTCTGACCTCGTCATTACATCACGTCTATGTATGCGTGTGCTGCGCGCGCGGTGTGCAACATTCTTCAAGTGTCGTCGTCATGACCTATACGCCCCGGGCACCTCTCTCTCTCTCTCTCTCTCTCCCTCTATCCCCCTTCTCTCTCGTCTGTCTTTGGCACTGCTCGAACTTCGGCGACATTGCTAGCTGGCCGCTTCCAGTCAGGCTCCGCAGCAGCGTCAGCGTCCGTCCGTCCGTCCGTCCATCAGTCACTGGAACCGCTCAACAATCTGACGCCACTCAGCTGTCTGCCGCCCTGCAGGACTGCGCGCCCAGTCCACATCATGCATCTCTATTCGCTTCGACCTCAGCCAGCAAGAAACGTACGATAAACGTAATAACTGAAATAAACAAGTACAAAAAGACGAGAGTGTATGATCCGAAAAACAGAGATTCAAAATCAAAGCCGACTGAACTGGCAGCAAGACATCAACAACTTTGCGGAAGAGCTCCTGCTGACGCGTGCTTATACTCGGTATCACGGCGTCACCAATGCCTTAAGTTCAAACTCCACGTGTTCTGATTTGTTGTGGATTTGTTGTAAAAAAATCCACGACGAATCGAAGTAGTGGAGCTTGGGTATTAAGTTGAGCAATATTGAGAGTTGAGAACTTGAGACCAGGGCTGTCAAACTCATCTGGATAGGCGGGCTTCATTGGAACGGTTTGAACAGAACAGTGGCAATTTAGTTAGTTTAGTGTCATGAAAACTGAAAACTCACTGTATGCATTTCGCCGTCAAACGGAAAGGGTCGATGTCACAGCTAAATTCAATTTTAACGGACCAGGTCAGTAAATACCGTTGGCTAATAGGTCCGTGGGTTGACTCTCTCTGATATTTTATACCGACGGAAATGCAGTAAGGTCAAGTCATCTATATTTATCCGTGCAAATTCACTGTCTTCGTCCGCCGTGCCCGTGCGTTGCTTGCTGTAATCATGTTACTTAGCGTAGTTTCGTCTGGCCATTTTCGCGTCAAGTCGTCGGATAGAACGGAATGTAGTGTCGGTCGCCGACGTGTGATCCGTAGCGCTCGGTAATTATCTTTCTTCTCCTGTCCGTCCGTTCTTTCGAGCGGAGCTGGTGGTTCCAGCGAGCGGCACAAATTGGAGATAATTGCGGCGCCGGCGTGCGGCTTCACGACAACGTCCAACTCCGCTGCTCGTGTCCTATTAGCCCGCGGCGGCGCCAGCGCGTCAGATATCGCGAAAAGAAACGAGAAAATAGAGCTTCGCATGCGGTGCCACCGACTCATGACAATGCACAATGCTGCTGGTGCTGTTGATGCTAGGTCTGTGGTGATGGAGGTGTGTCCGGTTGCTGCACGGACGCTGTGTGTGACAAACCTACGGCGTTGCTGACGGTCACGACGGTCCACTGTGCAGAGACTGACGTATAGCCGGATAGACTGAGGGCGAGGATGATTAGCTGCATGACGAGCGTGCTGCTAAGCTTAAGCCGGGGACGGAACGTCGTTCCGCGCGTCAATAACCGCTTTATCAACGCGTCTGGACGCCCGCGCGCCCGCCCCGCCACAATATCGAATTAGCAGATTGATGGGCACGGAGCTAGCGCCGGACTGGACTGGTGTAGGGATGTCGCCCTAGGGCCGTCCGTCACGCGTCGAGGCAGCACCGGGCAGCCGGCAGTGGTCCGATCAACCACCACGGCTGAGCTGGCTTCGCGCCTTGCCGTGTCCCACGGACACGTCAGATCGCGTCTTTGTAGTAACTATGACGGTGCACTTGACTGACTCGCAGAAAAATGGCGTCTTCCAAGCCGCACAGCGCATCGTTCGGCTGCTGCATTGTCGTCCTTAATCTACCCGCCCGTTTGTTAATTCAGACAGCGACGGTCATAAAAATACAATTGCCCCATCATTCTGACGACCGAAGCTCTGAGTTCTATTATGCAGTGCAGCTGCAGCGCTATATTGGAGGCTATGTAACGCGCGCGCTTTGCTCAGTTTGCTATCGTGAGAACAAGAACAGGACAGGCTGACCAGGCAGTGCATTCACCGTGGCAGAACCTGCTGTCCGGAACGCCATACCTCCTGAACTACGAAACGCAACATATCGGACTACGTTTATACGACAGCTCAAAACTTTATTTTACAACAAACGTATTAAATTCACACTATAGTTT
>Ga0209146_1000703_pt1 | contig 10101 bp, 8 predicted proteins | sample WorMetLIZAISLAND_2_FD_187402 | JGI IMG/M metagenome (GOLD analysis project Ga0209146, IMG submission 187402) | Marine gutless worms symbiont microbial communities from Max Planck institute for Marine Microbiology, Germany - Olavius geniculatus... | ecosystem: Host-associated > Annelida >...
TTTCTGGATATAACAGTCTCATATGAAAATGGGAAACCCATTTCCCCTTTCAGTTTTGGCCATTTCGTTTAACACTTATGGCACTAGGAATTATATGGGTTGGTGTAGTATTGGGACATGAGGAGAATTTTGTTTTGAACCATGTCTTGTTGCCCCAACTTTCTGATTCACATTTCATGTCTGACTGAGCCTCACTAGCATGTGGTAAATATCCCTGTGATAAGTTAACATTTTGCATGTGTAAATTATGTATTATTAGACCCGCCACAATCTCCTGTTAGTACAAGTTTATTTCTGTGCAAATTTCTGCAAACAGTTTAGGGCATTTTATCTGGGAGCTTTCTCCTTTGCACTTTGACCGATATGCCCAACCCTGAGGAGCATACCGAACTGTAAGAAGTAATAGCATGGGAAATGTTTTACTGGATGTGATAAGAATGTCTGGGTGGATTCAAACAAACTCGCTGTCTAGTACTATGCCCTATAACATCTGGCCACTATGTAACCTTTCATGGCTCTTTAAACCCACCAGTGACTGACCAACACTGTTTGTACTACTTTCCCATTTGCCTGAGCAAGTTATCAAACTGTCCACAATGCTAACGTGGGGTGTAACGCTGTTAAGAGTTGGTTTCACAAACTATGGCGTCGTTCTGCAGTCATTCAGCAGGCCGTCACTGAGCATGGATCAGATCAGTCACTCACAGTCTACTGCCAAAAGTCGTGTCTGTCCTCGGACAATGGTCAGCCAAGCATCGCGTCGCTGTAGTAGAGGTGAAGGTCTGTTGCGTCTGAATAACAAAAGCATGCTGTCGATCTCTCCCTTCACTGCCTTGCCACTCTCACATTATGATTACCTCCGTGTCCTTTGCAATTTGCACCAAAGACCGATCGTTTTTAAGTATAGCATTTGCAGTCATTCGCTGCTTTTCCCGGGTAGTGTAATTCCCATTTTTTGGGGTTTTAATCTTGGTTCAGCTGATTATTCCCAAACAGTCTTCGAAGAAACCTTTGGAGAGGAGTGGGATTTTTTTATTTATGGTCGGTCCCCTTCCTGCTGCACAGGCAACAGTGGCCAAACAGCTAAAGTCATAGTAACATTTGCAGTGTACAGTGACGTCTGTAAATGTATTTCCTGGAACTGACATGGATATGGAGTTAACCCACTGGGGAGGTTAAGGGTGCCATTATTATTTTCAGTTACAAGGTAGCTGACACATGTGTTAAATGTATTTGTACGTATATATCCATATATACAGCCTATAAGGTGGGGGATTTTTGGTTACAGCTGAACAAACAGTCTGTCTAAGAGTACAGCCATCCATTGTCTGCATAGTTGGCCCTGTTCCTTGGGTAAAATGGCGAATGTAAGAGGATGTGATTAGATGAAGTTCCTTCGATTTCAGGCTAGAAACTGCTGTATAGTGTACCAGTTGGAGGTGTGTTTTCAAAAGGTTTTTCGTTCATTTGAGGTATAAAATATATGATGCCAGTAATGTAACGATGAGTCTTCATTGGCCACCAAGTGATTCTGTTGCATGACTGGCACATTGACTATTGTACCAGAAAATGCCATTTCATGATGCCAACAAATAGGTTAACTGGTACTGACTGCCCTGAATGGATTTACAGATTTGAACTTGCTTTCTTCTAACCGAATTTTCTTAAGGTACTCAGATTCTCCTCCAGATTTCTGAAACATTCAAAATTCTGTTAGCTGCCCCAATGACCATCACTGACTTGCTGGTTGTTAGTGAGAATGAATCTTCTCTTGAGAGCCTTTGCTTTAACTGCAGTGGCAAAGATGGGAATGCAGAAAGCATATCTCGACTCGCCACTTGCAGTGATTACCAGATTTCCATTGGCGCTTGTGAAATACTGGCTGGCTACTCCATTACAGTTCATTCTAACTGTAGATACAGCAGAGGACTGCTGTGTCATTGCTGCACTCGGGAAGCATGCAGATTGGTTCTGCACTTTGTTTGACAGTGAAATTTTACCGGAACTGTTTTGTGTGCTGTAGGTATCGCAGAAATCGTCGAGGCATGGTTGGAGATTTAGGGGGAATCCCATCTCTGATGAGCGTTGGAGTTGACCACCCAGGATACAACCCAGTAGCTCGGGCACAAGCAATTGCACACCAGATTGCACGCATGGCCGTAGCGGCTGGCCCACCAGCCATGCCAAACCGACCACTGCTTCGTGGACCAGGCTTTGGACCCCGTGGCATGATGAGGGGGCCAAGGCCATTTCGAGGTCCTATGGGATTCCCCTACCACGGTTTTCGTGGCGGGTTCCACGGAGAAGGGATGCATGACGAGATGATGGGGTGGCGCGGCGGACGTGGGTTTGGCCGGGGTGGTTATGGCCGAGGTCGCGGGGATTTTCACGGTGATGATAGGGGATACGGTGGTGGACGTGGGAGATATGGGGACGATGGATACAACAAGAGGTCAAGAAGTCCACCATCACGAGGCGGCGGAGGAGGATTCAGGGTAAGCTGATTGACTGCTTGTTGGACTATCCTTAGCTTTATAATAAAGCTTAATTGCACTGATGCACAGTCTTTGTAACATGGTCTTGATCTCACAGTGGGCAAACTAATGCAGCATAGTATTGTTGCAAATGATGAATACTGTTTCCTGCAGACATTATAAGTTCAGTGATGTTTCCTAGCTGTGGTATGTCACTTGAGGTCAATGTTACTAGTTGAAATCAGTGAAAAACAAAGGAGGACACTAAATGAATACATTGCAAGGTAAATCTTTGTTATATAAAGAAACATATGTCAGACTGACCCACATAGTTGAAATACTGGTATGTGGAAGGTCGTGCATGGGTTTAACTTGTTCAGTCATTTTAAAAGACGATTTTCTACCTCAAAAGTTGGGGTCATCTTATACGTGAGTTGACTTATACAATTGGTTTTATATAAGTATGCGTGTTATGTTGATGTCAGGGAGGCCGTGATTCGGGCGGTGAAGCACCGTACAAGATGTCACGTGGTGATCGTGATTTTGGGTCAGGTCGAGGTCGACCGGACTACAGAGGCCGAGGCTCAGCTACTGCTGGTGGCAGCCGTGCTGGCGGCACCAGCAGATGGAGCAAACCAACCAGGTGCACTATTGCTGCTGTATTTCAGTGTAGTAATGATGAAAGTAGCGGGATTAGAGAAAACCCTTTTATTTTTATTAAAAAACCCATTCTGGTGGGTTTTGTTTAATTTTGTGTTTTTGCATTAAGCTCATGTTTATTAAAAAGGCTCAAAACTCCACGTGTTTTGTGGTTTGATTTATGAGCAGTTGAACACTGATGGATGCTGTCTGCATTAAATGAATATCCAGAAGTTTGCAAAGTCATAGGTTTAGTAGTTTTTATAACTCAACTGTAATTACGTATTTCATTAATTGTGCAAGAAGAAGCTAGAATGAGTTTGGGTGGATTTTTTACTATAAAATCCATGGGTATTTTGGGCATGTATCTCTCAACCCCCAGAATTTAGTTGTTCTTAATGTACTGACAACTGCAACACTTCACTATGGGCTCGTTCGTTTGTCGGCAGCATCACTGACTACTATGTCATTCTGCAGGGCAGCTTGCCAAAGAAGACAGCCGACAAGCTGCAACATAGTAGTCCTGGTATTAGTTGATGTTGTAGTGATCAGTCTAGCAACAGCAGCAACTTGTGGCACCAGTGCTGACTACAGTGTTGTAGTATTAATCATTAGTAGTAGTAGTAATAGACTGATAGTAGTAGTAGAAATTTATTGTAGATTATCTGTAGTATTTAGCAGTGACACTTCGTCACGTTTGAGAGTATCTGAATATTTTGCTTGCTTTTGCAGCAGTCATCAGTCATGATGCCTGTGTTGGAGCTTGCAACACTTCTGATGCCCTGGAAAATGCACTGTAGTACTAATCAGTAGTAGTAGTTGTTGTTGTTGTTGTTGTTGCTGTTTAGTGATCAGTCTAGCTACAGCGCTGATCGTCAGACAACTGCTACATCTACCGCTGGTGGCTATAGCAGCTCTGCAACTAGCGGCACCACTGCAGGCTACAGTGCCGCCAGTACTGGCTACAACCAGGCATCCAGTGTTAGCGCAGCATCCACCGGTACCAGCACTGTCGGGTATTCAACTGCTGCATCGGTGAGTCAGGACAGCTACAACTACGGGCAGCAGTATCAACAGCAGCAGCAGCAGATGGCCTACAACACGGCCGGAGCAACTGGTGCCACGACGGCTCAGGGCTACGGACAGACGTCTTACAGCCAGCAGGCTGCGAGTGGTTGGCCAACTGGTACAGCTCAGCAGCAGCAGAACACTGCCTACATGCAGGTAATGCAGACTGTGCTAGTAGTACTAGTAGTTGTAGTGGTATTGGTTTTGGCAACATGCAGGCAACATTTATTGAGACATCGGTGAATGTCTGTGTTAATTGTTAAAGTATCATTTGTAAATAGAGATGGTAAAAATAGTTTGGAATTTTGGATAGTATCCACTACATCATCGGGAGGCACATAGTCATTGGTGTTCACCCATGGACAATGCACATGATTGGGTGTAGTGGTGGATAAGGATTGCAATCTCGGGATCCCTGCCATTTTTGCCAATCCCGAATCCTGGGATTGGCGGCATCCCTATCCCGAGATTTTTGGATTACAAAACTTGGTTAAAATCGTACTTTTTTAGCGTTAAATAATAAAAATTAAAATGCTTGACGTTTAGTGAATAAAATATCTTATGTGTGCTAGAGTCTTATCTTCGCTCTGCACTGTAATTTGTATTTTGACAGTCACAGTCGCTTCTGACATACCTTCCATACAGGCCTGCTGCATCTTTGCATGAAAAAGTCTGTTGGGTATACCAAAATAACCAGCAGTCTGTAAGCCTAATCCCGAAACAGGATCACAGGATTACAAATTTCTTAATCCCAGATCCCAGGATTGAATTCTCAATACTGGGATTGCAATCACTAGTGGTGGAGAGGGTAATGTGTGTGGATCAAATTGACTGGATGCCGGCCAATGTGAACAGTGCTTCCTTCCCTCCATACAGAGTTATGGTGTTTGTTTACTTTTGGCATCAGAGTGCCAGATAATTCGTTTATTCTATAATCAAACCATTAATATGGAGTAGTTCAAAAGTAGTCCTTAGTTGTTGTTATACTAGTTGTCATTGTAGCTAATGTGCCAGACAGCAGAAGTCTGCTGGCTATGCCTGGTACTGTTAGTTTGTAATAATAGTGGTGCTAGTTTTAGTTGTTGTAACTTAGTACAACTTTTGATGTTATATTTACAGGGCTATGGAGCTACTGCACAGACTGGCTATGGTCAGCAGGATGCTTCGACTGCATATGCACAGCAGCAGCAGAATGTCTACGCTGGCTACACCGGCCAACAGACCGGCACAGGTACTACTGCTGCTAGTGCTGCTACTCACTACATTAATTCAGTTCAGCCGACTATTAGTCCAGCGGTTTGAGTATTGAACTCCTAACTTTCAGGTTGCTGTTCGAAACCCCATGTGTTATTTGCAGGCAACCTTCACCGAGTTGCTATCCCATCATGTTCTCCTACCCTCTGGCATGGAAATGAGTAGTAGCTTGTGGACGTGTGTGGTGTGTTGGACCTGTCTGAGGATATTATGCGGCCATCTTCGAACCTTAACTAACCCTAACCCTGACCTTTCGCCTCTTGAGTTGAAAACTGGCACTTTCTACCAGTTCTGGTTTTTGCCCTTTTTTGGTTTAGAGTTTGGAACCCGTACAGGACTGATCAAAAGATTGTCAAGGTCCATCATGCAGCATACCGTATGACCGTGTAATAATCTTGTGTATATCAATCAATCAGTCACTGTTATAGTGCCCTATCTACAAACAATTAGACCGATAGTGCATTACAGTGTCAGCTGACACAGGTAAGTCTTGAGGGCTTTACGAAAAGCCAGAGTAGATTAAATGTTTCTGGTGTGGGGAGAAATCTGGTTCCAGATTTTTGGACCGCAGACAGAGAGAAGGTGCGTTTCCCGAACTGGGTCTGTTTTCACAACAACAGCTGCGTTTGTTGTAGAGGAAAGTGGCTGCTGGCATCCGGAATCTTTGCTCTTAAATTTTGTGATGTGTATGTAATCTGTAGAATACTACCAGACGGCTGCAGCATACCAGGCAGCAGCCAGCAATGCTGCCGGCCAGCAGATGACAGCACAACAGCAGCAGCAGCAACAGGCTGCACAGGCAGCAGCACAGGCGGCCTGGGGACAACAACAGCAGTACGCCTGGCCTACACAGCAGCAGACAGCTGCCTGGCCGACCACAGGTACACCCTGTAGTAGTAGTAATAGTAGTACTTAGCACTTGTGGTTGTAGTAATAGTTGATGTCGTGTGATAGTTTATTGCGTAGATTCCAGTGTGCAGGCTCAGGTTGCTGACACAAGAAGACTACTTAGTTGTTGTTGTAGTAGACATCATATGGACTGTGTGTGTACTGCAGATTGTAGGTCCCGATATGCAGGCTCAAATTTCTGTACTAGTATTAGTAGTAGATGTACTAGCATTAGTAGTAGTAAACATCATATGACTGTCTATTGTATATTGTAACTCTCAATGTGCATGCTAAAGTTGCTGACCCAAGTAGTAGTAGTTGTTGTAGTAGTAGATGTGGTAGTACTAGCAGTTAGACACTGTATTAACTGTGTGTATATTACATGCTGTAGATCCCAATGCGCAGGCTCAAGTCGCTGCTGACCCCAATGCTGCCGCAGCTGCTGCTGCTGCCTATGCTGCTGCATACAACTGGCCGGGCTGGAAATAGACAGAAACACAGGTTTGTGGTGGTATATTTCACAACTTACAGTTACAGCTTGGTTGGATATTTGACAGTCATGTTATTGCGGATTTTCTACGGAATATGCCGGTGAAATAATTTTGATAATTGCTCAATATTTAGTGATGGTGTGGACATATGTTTGGTGGCTTGTTTGAAATTTTAACTTGCAGTGGAGTAGTTTATTCTTTATTATGGTAATGTTCAGTGGACTTGTGGTGCCGGTGGTAAACAGCGTATACTAGGTTGACAAGATTGTGCATTTGTAGTGCATTGTTATACCGTTATAACGCATCATAAGGGTCATCTGCTTATTATGCAGGGTTACTAGCAGGCAGCAATACACGGTTGCGCATCTTGCATGTCTGTCCCATAACAGCTCCTTGCTTGATATCAGAAAGGTGTGGAAGACCAAAATTGTTGTGAACGTTCTATAGAGCAGGAGTGATTAACCAGTGTGCCAATATCAGGTTTAAGGTTAGGATTGCGCAAGTCTAGGTGGACAGCTGTGTAATATGTTGGCAGTGTGCTCCCCATAGATGAGTTACATCTGAAGTGTTCCTGTGTGATTTGTAGTGAGTGATGTCATCACTGCAAGTTGAACCACTGTTCCTGCCTCTGGTCGCTGCCGTTTCACTTGCAACACTTTCTAGTGAACTGCTAAAGACAGCATTGGACTGTGATTCTTGTGTTATACAGGATGTTATTTAATATTCACTATTTTGTCTGCAAGCATTTGTTTGTAATTGTACCAAACAACAGGGCAAGCTTTTTTCATTCCCGTAACTAGTTCTTTTATGAACTGTGGTTGCACTACGGTAAGTTACATGGCCTAAATCTGGCAAAAAGCAAAGTCCAATGAGTTCAGCAAGATGGTGTGTTTGTAGGATTTGATTTTCACAATCTGACAACAAAACTGTGTAAGAATTTGGACAACATCAGTCTGCTGAGCCCTGAATTCTGTCAGTCATCTGCTTGTAACTGCCACTAGCATCCTTGCATGGTTTTATTCACTGACATGAATTCCATAGGTGCACTCGGTTGCCAAGTCTTTTTCTTTAGCTGAAAATAACGAACACGTTTCACTGACAAAAATGCCGGATTTTCAACAGTCAAGTGTCGTATATGATAAAATCATTCATTAATGCCTAACTGTTGCCAAATTTTTCAGCTGAGTTCCTTTAAAATGCCATATTTTACACAGCTGGCAACCCTTGTGATGTTTTGGAGTTCCATCAGTGAAGAAAACACCATACATTACGAGATAGTATTTGGTGTCTGTCATGGGAGCTTGACTTTGTTGAAAGTGTTTTACTGGACTGGTGGAATAAAACAACATTGTCATAAAATTCCTGTGCTTCTGATAAATGATTAATGCCCGATAAATGGTTGTAGTAAAAAGGATGAAATGTTATGCAGTGTATCTTCACACAAATTCACCAAACAACTAGTATAGACATTGGACTAGCACTGATGTTTAAATCTGTTAGTTGTGGCCTTGGTTACATGTAAAACAAGAAGCCCAGTTGTGACTAAAATAGCTGACCGTACTGGTTGTTAGTGACCTTCAAGGTCATTCAAAGTCAATGGTTGTCATGTAATTTCAAAACCAATATGCATTAGTGATTAATAGTAACCTTGGCCGTATCTCTCACTGTTTCCGAGATATGGCCAGTTTTCCATTGAATTTCCTACCCCCATTCATTCAACCCCAAATATGGAAATGTTCCCCTTGCACTAGATGGCTGAAATTTTGCATGCCGAAGTTTCACACATGTTGCTAATTATTCCTGCAAAAAAGTTTTCCCTTGCGACTCAGTACGGTCGGCTAATAAAAGGACTACTTATGTTCAGTTTTTAGCCGACCGTACTTTAGTAAAGGTCGAGCTGTTGGCATGAGTTTTCACCCATCTGTCTGTCCATCACAGATGTACTGTGGCTAAATGGTGCAAGATAGGGCCTAGGTTGCTATTGATCACTAACAGCAAGTCACATATTGGTTTTCAAATGACATGAAAATCATTCACCTTGAATCACCTTGAAGGTCAGTACTGCAACAGCAACTGTATAGGCTGTAGCGTGTCTTCCCAAGCAAGGCATTTTTATTGTAAGAAATATTTGCAAAACCTGCATCTGATATTTTTCTTGTTCATTTACTCTGTAGCTATTTATATCACATGCCGAAATGACCACATGCATGGAACAATAGCTATTTGTGCAAAATGACCACGTGCAATATCTGTTATATTAGCAAAGCTTTCGAGACAGCGTTTCGTTAACATAGTGTGCATGGAACTGTCTCACTTCTGTCAAATCGCTTTCTCTCAGTGACTGGAAATCGGAGTGACTGGGCTTCAGACATAGGCAGTATGGTCAGCTTTTCCTAGCAATAGCTGGGCTTCTTGTTTAAGAATATATTCAACAGATTTTCAGGACATTAGCACCACCATAATTATACAGCTAAAAAGAAGCATGCATTGGTATAAACAGATTAACCATTTCTGCACATATTTTTAGATATTTATATTTTACATGTAACCACAGTCTTGCCTTAATGTGCTAAAGATTGGGCACCAAGATATGAGATTTGGACTGTAAAAAATACTGCCACCGCCATGTAGTAAATAATAAACAAATATGATACTGCACACTGGCTGACATGTAGCAAGTATGGCAAATTGTGTACAATTTTCAACATTGGCTTTTTGTACAACCACAGGTTTTTGCATTCCAAAGATTCCCATGAACCAAGAACATCATCAGAGGGGTTTTCTAGTTACTAGATGGGGCCAGTAAAGGGAAGATTCAGAGGGACAGAACCCCAGTATAAACCTGCACTCAATGTGTTACCTACAAATGCACTTGATGATACAGGGTGCGGCCAAAAAAGTGGACCCTTAAAGTTTTTCACTTTTTTCTCAGCAACCGTTTGGAATTTTAAATTGAAATTTTACAGTTTTATTGAGTAAAGCCTTCTACATATAACTGCCAATTTACATGCGATTCTGTTGAAAAGCAACGAAGTTATAAACTTTGTAACATAACCGCCTACCAATTTTTCACTATTAAAAATGTTCAAGCTACTGCACCAATGCAATAACATTGTTGAAACAACACAGTTAACTAATAATCAGATGCCAGAATTTCATTGTCAATGTGAATGTTTGCAGTGTCGACCACCACCTCCAAGCTCCAACACAAGCTTTCAGTCGCTTACTTTGATAAGTCTTTCACAGCCTTGTTGATCGGTCCTTGTGGCAGGTTGCCACAGATAACC
>Ga0209146_1000705_pt1 | contig 10074 bp, 6 predicted proteins | sample WorMetLIZAISLAND_2_FD_187402 | JGI IMG/M metagenome (GOLD analysis project Ga0209146, IMG submission 187402) | Marine gutless worms symbiont microbial communities from Max Planck institute for Marine Microbiology, Germany - Olavius geniculatus... | ecosystem: Host-associated > Annelida >...
TTTATGCTATCAGGGTTTATCAATAATAAGTCTTTTGTATTCGGCAGGTGGCAGAACAGTTCTCGACAGAGGTTTGAGACATCCGATCTCTTCTAGTGTCAGTAGTGAAGTAGAGAGAGAAAAGAAAAGAGACAGAGAAAGGTAGGGCTACATGTATCTTTCTGTGTGCAACAGTTATGCCAGCTGAACTCTAGTGACAACATGCTATGCGAAATGCCGGTGTTAAACCTCCCGGCCGAGTTTGTGTTGAGCAACGACACACGACGTGAGGGCACCGCCGTGTCCACGCTACGAGTTGACGATGACGTCGCTAACCTCTACATTGGCTTCATCCTCGACAATCTGCCGACATTCAAAAACGTTAGCAAGTCCCGTCCGGACATCACCTTTACTCTGAATCCGTTCAGGGATCCTTTTCCACTCCGCAGATCAGAGCCTGCCCAGTATGACCCGAGCATCAGCAAATATCTCTTTATTAAGGTACGTACGTTGCATTAACTTTCACTGTATTGCATGTTGCTTGGTTTTTGTGTCTTTTTAGCGTTTTACAAATATCGTGATATCGTAATCAAGTCTAGTTTTTCATCCTACACAATGTAAACTCGGCGACGCGCCCCGCCTTTAACTCCAGCCAAGCAGGTGCGTACTCATTTTCCTACTCTATAGAGATAGAAGACTGAGGGAACCTGGGTGGTTGATTGCATGTCGAGATGGTTTTCGTATCCACATGCACTGGCAGTCACCCATCCAAGTACTAAACGGACACGGAGTGGGCAGATACTACCTATATTGATTGGACACAACCACCGCTGACTTTCTCTGCATACTTGTTGCAGGGAAGTCGGCTGGACTATGGCTGTTCCGGTGCAGACTACCGGATTAAAGTCGGCGTCGGAAACTGCAGCATTGTTGACTTTTCCAGCAACCAGATCACGTGTGAGCCACCCACAGACAAGCCTCATGTCGATGAAACCTGGATCAGCTTCTGTAAGAACTCGACTAAACTGCTGGCGCTTACGGTTAGTGTGTATCATATAGTGATTGATCATTTCCTTGTCGCAGAAGTTTATAGGCAGGATTCTAGGCTTGGGTGATTTCGAATGTGTTCAATTAGTTTTTTGTCAATACGACAACAAAATTACTTTAATTGCAGCTGTATTTCTGAACAACGACACTTGAGACGACGAAATTCAGAACAGTAACGGCCAATTGTGTCGGGAACAATCTGTGAAAATAACCGTAAGCCCCCTACCGAAATAATACTAATTTTTCAATGGGATTTCTTATTGCCGTACACTGTACATAATAATTAATGATTAAGCCCAAGGGGGTATTCGTTGTTTTCAGGCGCAGATCGGCTTGTCCCCAAAAAACAAGTTGTTCATCTACTGCGTTCAGTACAAAGAAGTCGAACAGCCCGTGTGGCCGTACATCGTCGCTGGTGTGGTCAGTGGTGTAGCTCTACTGGTCGTTGTCATTATCGTCATCATAGTGGTGTGTCTCAGACGACGCAGACGCAAACAAAAACCTGACGCGGATGATAACTCACAGCAAAGGTGATCTACCGGTACTGCTTTTTAGGCGGAATTGCTTCTTGCAGCACAAGCATTTCCGCCTAATCCTACTACCTACAGATTGGTCATAGCGTTGTTTCTCTGTCGTCTGTCACATTCTTGCACCTTGCTTAAACCGTTCGACAACTTTATATGTCATTTGGCAGGTACAATGACACATTGTGGGAAGATTTGGAGGTTAAACGCCCATCCAAAACATGATATTGCCTACTTATGATTTCATCAGGTTGTAGCGGCACCGATCAGCTTTGTCGGTCAGCGATTTCGCGTTTTATCGAATTACTTCAGTCACTTTTCATAGTTCTCTAATCATATGCTAGGCTATTTTAACGTGTATTATTGCACAATTTGTGTAACATGAAGCGCGCTAAATCATGACTTATTAGTGTATAGATACAGACCTGTAAAATTTTACCCTGCTGTTCTTAAACACCTATAACGTCGTCAGAAAGCAACAAATTCAATTCCTAACATCAGATGTGTAGCTTAAAGATCAAAATGCATCAAAAGCAGTTTTTATCTTGACGTCTTTGGTGCCTCGCTTTCTGGCGTAATATCATCGATCGCTACGTTTTTGTATCTTTGAAAATTTTTTAGAATAGCTTAGAAACACTTTCTAAATAAACACAAAAGCAGAGAGACATACAAATAAAACACCAGAGCCAGCAGAATCATCGAAACTGGAAGTTCACTAACATTTATAATTAGCCGTAACTTATGTCTGCAGCTCGTGCGATCCTTGAGTATGCTCTGCCCAGTTTGGCATCACAGTTTTACTTAGGCCTACAGGCCGCGTGGCAGACTCGCCAAAATAATGTATTCAGAGTAGAGCTGTCGAAACGTTCATTTTTTAACGCATGCGTTACGCGTTAACAACGCATCATTAATATTGCTTACGTTTTTGGCTAGAATACATCGAGAGGGTGAAAGGAATGAAGCCCACGAAGTCGTGCTTGAATGTGTCGCAGGACCGTGACAGTAGTGTTGGCACGCCATGCAACAAAACAATTTTTACTCCTCGCGTGCTACGTTCCTAACGTAGCGAAGAGGAGTATATAAGATCAGTGTATACTGAGGACCGACCGACCGACCGACCAACGACCGACCTCTGTTCCTGGAAGAGCCTTCCTGGAAGAACTTTAAACGGCCATATCTCCATAACGGTGCTAGATAAACGCATGGTTTTGTCCATATTTACCATGCGTCTACGATGGAACATTTTTGTTTTAATCTAAATGTGCGATTGTGCGTTTCGTGTGCTGTTATCTTTTATACTGACACTGGTCTAACTTTAAACTCATCGTGTTTATAAACTGATGCAATCTAGCTCTTGTGTTACTAATCGTAGACCGATGTGGTTTTATAAGCTTGATCTGGTTTGCTTACAGAAAACTTATCCCGCCGCCGATGAGTTCGCTCGTGTATTATCCGGTCCATCAAATCCCGCGTCCGGTTGTCTACGGCTACGCGCGAACACTCAGCGGAATATCAGAGAACGACGAACCCGAAGCCGGGCCTAAGACTCTTCGTCAATATCAGAGAGACAGCGGAGTCTACTACAACACCAGCTCGCCTACTGCTCGAGATTCGAACTATCCGTACGTTAGTGACGAGCGCCACAACTATCTGAGCGTCCTCAATCAATATGACGTCGGAGACGGAAACCCACTTCGAAGCAGATCAAACCTCCGCCCCAGAGACAGCGCCACCTACTACAACTACAGCGGCCCGTTCCACATCAGGAATTCGCTGCAGTCGCTGTACGTCAACACCGAAGAGATTCCACTCTCTGAAACCAACACTTACCGGGGACCCAGAAAACAGGAGCCGGAGCGCGGCGAGGGAGGTGTGGCGGAGACTCGGTTTCGGAATTCCCCAGGTCTGCGTGTCTCTCAGTACCCGCCGGAAGAAGCGGCACCCCAAGCGACACCTCGAAGTCGAGTTGGTTTGACTCGCAGGCCGAACACATCGTCTATCTATCCGACCGATGACTGACACGGACTTGATTGATCGAATGATTGACTGAGTGTGTGTTCAGCATCATCATCGTCAGCATTCTTTTCTCGGCTACATCAAAATACAGGCAGTAATAGCACGTAGAAAGTATAAGCACGACAACTGGCGGTACAGCTGTAGTGGCGTCTCAGAATTTTATACAGGCTTATAAAGGTTTATTTTATGACTGATTGACTAACTGACTGACCGATTGACGCATTCATCTATTCATTTGCTGTTAATCTTATCGGATTATATGATGATTCGTACCACGTCGCGGGGTGCGGGCGCAGTTAGTGGGCCGGTACAGGGAGTGACACGTCGTGAACGAGTAGGCCTAAAGCAAGTTTAAAATTACAGCTTTTTGGGAGCCTCTTTCTAACATGTCTACTCACAAAATCATTTAGCTGATAGCAAAATGGTAGAGATATGCACATTCGATGTCGTCAAAGCTAAATTTTTGCAACCAATGTATGTTAAATGTATTCATGCATAAGTCCGGCTATGATTTTTCTGACGGCTGTGTAGCCAAAAACAAGCCGCTGCTCCCAACCTCAGCTCCCGCGCCGTGGTACGAAACGTCAAATTCCAAGAAACAAAGACGTGGTACAAATCGTCTGCTATGTTTATTGCCATGAAAACTTATTGCCTTAAGCAGTAAGTTTTACTTCTGTTCCATCTTTATGTCGCTCGTCATCGCACAGGAGACGATGAAGTTGATACAAGACGTTTCCAGACTCTTGCTGTCTGCACTGCTTCAACAACATAGCATGCCTATACGAGGGTTGTTCAAAAATTACTGAGAATTAATGTAGGCCTATTATTATTGACAATCTATATATCAGTAAAGTGTACATTTTCTTCTAGATACATTAGTTCTCAGTAATTATTGAACAACCTTCATAAATGTACCTGCCTCTATTTCTCCCTTTTCTTAGGCTCTTTCTCTCCACATCTCTCCGTTTCCTCTCCTTCCTTGTTTGTATCTTTTCTTGAATCTAGCTCGAGAGTCTGGTGTGCTGTAAACTCTTTAGCAAGTCCAAACAAATCCTGAACGTCAATCGTATGCATTGCATGGTTATACGTGCACGTTGATGTTAGAATTTAAAATACTAGTACTTAACACATGCACGCAAACGGATCTCCATTCGCCGAAAGAAGGTCGGCCCTGAAAGCAACCAGACAAAAATTAGAATACCTGCCTTATTATACTAGCTGCAATGTTTTTTTGCGAAAAAAATTGTCAACAATGCATAGGATAAATTTTCAACCGTCGTATACCATCAGAGGTCAGGTGCATTACTGTCCCACTTCCCATAGGTTGAAAGTGTGGACACGTCTCCTACTTACTCATGATACGTACACGACATGCTCCGTTAAAACTCATATCTACAAGAAGTCCGGATGTCGCTAAAGAAGGCCGACCGTACCGCCTATGTCCGAAGGCCAGCGTCCGACTTCAGTTGCGGAGAGAAAGCGATTTCCGAACTGAGTACAGTTTTATACACGCTATGTTAACGCTGCTATCGAATGCTACAAGTAACGCTAGAATACGCACGTGGATGATGGATGCAGGCAGAAAAGGGAAGAATAAAAAGAAGATTTCGCATAGGCAAAAAGTTAGCATTGAAAAATGCGGCTAAACCGCTAGAGATAGCGACTTGGTTTATACTATTGATAGCTATAGAAACTCGTCATCGCCCTATCTAGCAGTACCATCACCGACCATTTACGACATGCCGTTTAGCCACAAAACATTAGTTACAGATAAACGATAGGCAACAGTCACAATCTTGTACTAAAGGCGTTACCATAAGAACAGTCGACCAAAAACTACATCTAGCGCCTGTACACAACAATTCAGCTGGTTGTTCGCTTATATCGTGCGCTATATAAATTAGTTTGTACTTATTTGCCTACTAACTCAAAGACGACCGCTTATAGCGCCAAAAATGTGTCCCTTTCCGAAATAAGCCTCTAGGCCTGCACGTGACGTTACAATAAACATGCTGTCAACGAGCTGTGTCATTAACGAGCAACGTGTACTTGATCATCAAGTGAGATAGACAGTTCGCTGTTGTGTGGCAAAATGTGCACGGTGGTGCATAAATAGACTTCCAGCGCTGTTTTAATATTCATAGCTGCCAATTTGGATAAAATATGCATAGCAAAAGCCAATGTATTTACCTTTTATGAGAAATCACCAGATAATCAAAAACGGCAACTATACTCCAGTTTAGGCCCTACCAGAAAAGGCTATTTAGTCTATAAAGAACCATATTTTTGCTTAGGTTGCGCAGTTAAATTCGTTAATTTAAACGTATAAAACAACGATAACGTCAGTACAGTCACTGTGGGTTAAAATGATTTCATTAAGTAATGTGTCCAAAATTACTTGTGTAAAGCACACGTGCAGTTTTGGGCTTCAATTATGACGGACTAGGCCTATATGATATAACTCTTTATTCGCACAACTGCAGAGGAATAAAACACAAAATGAAAGAGACAGACAGATAGACAGACGGACAAACAGAACGACGGAAAGTATATTGTAGCTTTTGCTTTTAGTTATTTCATTTCAAACTTCTGCGTATGCGTACCCAAAAGCTGTTGTTTTCCTTATTTATTTATTTTAATCAATTCAAAATGTGCTCACAATGTTTCATAGGCCTATAGGCTATATTTGTGTATACGCTTATACGATGCAATGCAAAATACCATCAGTCGTCGAGCAAGAAAACAAAACTTTGCAGATGCCCTAAATATAGATAGAAACACAATGCTGCTTAAATCACCAAAATCACCAAACGGAATCATCAAAACCACAGATGTGTAAGACTTTTTGCCCACCCTGTACATACACTGAGAGAAAGAGCGATGTCAACTATCTGCTGTAAACCTACAGAGACAGTAAAACGCAGCCAGCGCAACAATATCGTGACGTAAGACGTTAGCGTTAGATTTTTTGGCCCACCTGGTAAGTCATAAATCGTCTCGATTCACGAAAGACAATGGAGATTCTGCTTTACTCCACTACTTCAATTAGGCGCGAATCTGTTGCACAGCTTATTGTCCAACAAATCCGCAATAAATCACAGCAGTGGAGTTTAGCCCACGCTACATTACTTCTCTCTGTTACGAAGCAGTTCAGTTAAAAACAAGCCGATATTTAAAACGTGGGACGGTTTTATCGGGGGGGGGAGTTATTTAAAGCGCTAGCGGGGTACAGGTGAGTGGCATTTTCATCAGTCACCCTCGAGGCGCTCCACACGTGTGTATGTGTGTGTCTTCAGCAGTCACACTGGTCTCGAAGTGTGGACTTCACACCGCCCTGGAGCGTCACGGAACTTCATGGGTGTGGACATTGCAGGCGGGGCCATCGATAAGTCAATCCAGCCACTGGCTGCCATAATGAAATAAACCGTTTATCTAAAGTCACATTCGGACACACTCCGTGGATCACAAGAAACAGATCCGCAACAGCAGAGTTTGGATTGGTCCGGTTTTTATAGCTTACGTTAGAGATCTGAGTGCTGCCAGTGTCTCCCAGCGGGGTTCAAGGGCAGAGGCCGCAGAGTCCTGGCGGACGGTCAGGGGTTACGCTCCCCAAAGCTGAAGATTATTTTGCACTAGGAAGACAGATTCTCACAGAAATGGGCACGCACCAATATTTCGCTTACGTCAAATGTTGAGAAAATTTAGACATGCGCCCGAACATTGGTCCGGCAGCTGCCGGAAGCCGACATTACGGCACGCAATCGTTTGCTCAGACGGACGACACAATAATGGGGTAGCTCTATATAGATCTGGATCCTCGGCCGTAAACTGAGGCCGTCGCGACATCTGTCGAGTGGCCAGTGCGTCGCTGCGAATCTCTACAATGATCACCAGCGGGAGGGTCAGGTTCACCGTATTGCGGCCATGACAGACGAGGTGTATTGTGATTTGTTTTCTCATTCTCTGTCCTGCTCGCTTCAATTGAGTTCCGCAAGTCAAGCGCATCAGAGCGTGCAGTACAGACAGCCACACACAGACATGCAGGGCTATAGAGAAAATCATTCACGATAAACCCGCACCGCTCCCGACAACACCCCCGTGACAAAAGTCCACATACGACGAAACCTCTTCTCTGTGCCATAATTCGTACTTACGGACAGAGTAGCCAGTGGTTAGTGATATTTGATAGCAAGAAGGGTTGAGGCTAAAATTAACTGCCTCGGTCATCAAACAAGTAGGCCTAATAAAGTCTAAATTCTGAACGACAGAAGGCGAACAGTCAAAAGCAAAGCAGTAGCAGATCGTAGCAAAGATGGGGAGGGCTAAACCAGAGCTAGTGGAAGGTTCAGCCTTAGCCTTCACACTCAGTATACTGGTGTTAGCTCAGCTGATCCGATTAGTTTTTGAAAGCTCACGTTACACATATGCTCGAAGGGGGTGGGATTTATCGCGGGTGGTTTGTCACAGAATCAGCCAAACACATCCACGCGTTCTGCTGACATCAATCTAATCTATCACTTACAATACACATTGCAAGCATCGGCGGGCGTCGCGTCGAACAATTTCATATTTCAACCCAATCAGGTCGAGGCTCGACCCAACCGTATACCTAGCATAAGTGACTACCGGTCCTTTCGTCGCACGTTGCGCTAGTTTTTATTGATACTGCACGCTCTCTCGGATATTAGCCACTGCGTCAGCGAGTGCGTATCCGCCGCAACAACAACAGAACTTCCGGCGCGCACTGACATCGTGAAGACGCGCTCGCCTTGGTCGGGTCGACTCGGTCTGAAATCTCTTGACTGAGTTCGTAGCCGTGGATGAGTTATTTTTGTCGGACCGCGCTGTTCGTTGTGTATTCTTCGCTTGACCGCCGTTGCCGCTGTGCTTATTACTCACTTCGAGTGCCTCGCTGCTGCGCAGTGCCGGTGGTGAGTTGAACGGTAGCCGCTCGTGTAGTGTGTAGGTTGTGTACGCGATGATAGGTGTCCGTCAGTAGGCTTGCAGGTAGATAGAAGTGATGATGGCTACGCAGTCGTACATCACAGCCGTGGTTATCACCGCTTTCTGGTGGCTGTTTGCCGCCACCGTCCTCGTCCCCGACATCGCGTACGGTGTCGCCATCACAGACCGGAAGTCGAACTATCTGAGCCGGTACTTCCAGCGCCTGCACCGTCGACAGCGGGAGTGCGATGAACCAGGGCTGGCGGATCGAGTGCGCGTTGCTGAGGTGATACTGACCGGGACTATCAGAGGTCTGGAACGTGACCCTCAGCGGCCGGGGGTCGAGATCGCTTGGGTGGAGGTCAAACGCGTCTTCAAACACCATCGCCAGGTTGCTGATCTGCTATGTCGGCCTAAACGTTTCATCACGGTTTAGAGAGGTATTACTCTAGTACAAACAAGTACAATACACTCTACGAAAATATGGAAGTGCAAAAAATAGCGATGTAAACGACAGAATGCGGTGATCAAGACCAAGGCTAAAACCTCGATACTATAGAGACGGAGCTCGATAGTATTAACACCAGAAGATTATTTTCATTAAACCCGTGCACAAGAGTACAATCAGTAATCAATTTAGCCAGTAATTATGCTTCACGTTGTATTGCAGTTTTATGCTCTGTTGCACATACGCTATCTCAACTTTGCCATTTGACTCGAATTTTGGAGGCGCTTTCCTCGACGACGTTAGGGATGCAAAGTGCGAAGGTTGTACTCTGTAGACTAATCATGTACTTGCTTTCGAAGTAGGCCTAACCCACTAGGCATGCGTGGTTCGTTTTTATATCTACGACATAGGTGTATTAACACCAGAAGATTATTTTCATTAAACCCGTGCACAAGAGTACAATCAGTAATCAATTTAGCCAGTAATTAAGCTTCTACACCTAGCCTATTGATACTATGCGATTGACAGTTCAGCGCTTCAACGTTAGTTAAATCACACTTAGCTCGCATTAGTATTGTTTTCACAACTTTCGGCTGCAGTTGTAAACCAGACGACCGACGGTGCACTGTAGGCTAGTCTATGCAATCTGAGCGTGGTTCATGTATGTTATAGCACTGTCTGGCGTGGTATAAGCTCGTACTGCCTACTTGTTGTAACTATACGAGTAATACTGACGGACGGACGGGCAGCACAACTGCGCATCGCGCCATAAAAAGCGGTGCTTTTTTCAGCCGTCAGTGCATTCATAGCTTACAGTCAATGCATGATAAACGCGACCGGTCAGCTGATAACTCAACGCTGCATGGTCGCCAGCTAGTTCTAGGCAAGTTTAATCACGTGGATGACGTACAAGTCACGTGATGTTATTGCCACGGTGGTGATCAGTATTCAGTCGTAACGTACTGGCACACAGCGACTTGCAAATACAAATCCTAGATGCACGTCGTTGCCAGGACATGAGAGACAGTTTATGTGCATTTATATGCATAAAATTTGTGCATCGCATACAGTTGTTGGCCGTCGTATGGACCTCTGCACAAGCGTTCAGACTGGGAC
>Ga0209146_1000711_pt1 | contig 10025 bp, 5 predicted proteins | sample WorMetLIZAISLAND_2_FD_187402 | JGI IMG/M metagenome (GOLD analysis project Ga0209146, IMG submission 187402) | Marine gutless worms symbiont microbial communities from Max Planck institute for Marine Microbiology, Germany - Olavius geniculatus... | ecosystem: Host-associated > Annelida >...
ACGATAAATAGACAGAAAAATAAACAGACACAAATACTCGTATATAACCTTCTTTTTGCAAAAACAAAATTATTAACCTATAGCTGCATTTATTGTAAGCTACGTGACATTTCTATCGATCTGATAACAGCAACTTGGAATATTGTCCTAATGGGGTTAAATAGGCAATGAGTGGAACAATAAATCATTATCTTTACATTGAGCATACTATTGTATTTGTTGCTTAAGTTGGGTTAACTGTAAATGTCCGTTCATGCTCATCTTTTAGCCAGAAAATAGCAGGGCTGCAGAATCAGATGGATCAGATGGCATCACCGAAATGTTGACATGCGCGGGAGAAAAAATGGTTTATCACGAGTTCCGCAGTTTATCGAGTCGAGTTTCGAGTTATTCGAAACTTCGAGTAACTCAAAACTCTACTGAAAACTCAAATAGATGATTTCTGACTCTCGTTTATTTGTCAATGCTTGTCAGTTTGCAAATGTTGACAGCTCATTGTGGAGATCGATGCAATCTTTAGGCCTCATAACCATTCAAACGCAGAAAAGTAAGTGACTGAGTGCGAGTTAACCGCAGTATGAAAATTGAACGATGAGATTTGTCGAAGAAGCTCCGTAATAAATGCGAGTGGCGCACTCACACTGGTCTAGTGTCTAGTCTGACAGTGACTGATAAATGAAAGAACCTGACGGCTGTTGCATTATTGATAGTCCACGCACTTACAACTACAGCGTGTAACTTAGCAGTTGATATATTTCTTCCACAACTCTGACAACAGAGGCAGTGTGCAATTTAACAAAACTGGGTAATTATCAACAGTAATTTTACGCATTTTTCCCTACGCATCTGGACCTGTCGCTGATTACAGATAGCAATGCAACACCTCGAACCACTGCAGAAAATACGGACATCTAGAGCACAAACAAACCTGCAAAAAATATTACATTAATATCCGACAATACTTTCTTTCTGTTCCGTCATACAAAATTACGCAAATAGCTAAAGCCACTTTGTTTTACGGTCTGTAATTTTAGAAGTATAGATGAGATTTGCACCAAATTTGGCACAAACAAATGTTATTCCATTCTTACATTAAATCGTAATTTATTTAAATTAATTTTGGAAAACAAAGTGGCGGCATTTAACGTAGGCCTAACATGCCGGCAAGTTGTAGTTTAACCATCCTTTTGACAGCCGATGTATTAATAGTTCAATATGCTACATTTTATAAAGCCACGGTTAAGTGCAAAAAAGGTAAACAGTGTAACGTTTTTATTTTACAAATAATCATTGCAGACTGAAAACAATCACAAAATCATCAGCGATCAATTACAAAAGGCACAACGACAGTTCGCATATATTGGCGGACCTCACATTAAGCCGGTGACGTGACGTAAGTATTGAAACATTGACATGTGATGGAATACCTCGATGGCGTACTTGATCTGCGGCCAATATTGCATTCAGCTATGGGATTAATTACTTTGACATTTAACAGCGTGACCGGTAAAGCTAATCGTTTGTTTATTTCTATTGCCTGCTAGCTACTCTTTTTTGGCATAGGGCCAATAATTAACTGATATCGTAATTTTGTTGACCTTTTACTGTAGGCCTACACGTTATCGTTATACGAATATTCGTAGGTAAGGTGCAACATACCACCGAGTTTTAAAACAGTAAGTTTATCGTTTATTTATCGATCGCTCTTTTCTGAAATTTCATTTAATACTTGACATAGATGCCACAGTAACACACGTGACCGAACGAAGATGTGCTGACGTTGTGACCTTAACCCTAAACTTTAGAGCTTCAGAACTTGCTCGCGAATTCTAAGTATCATGCGCAACTTTTCAGTGAAATCAATTTTGCATTTTTAGGGCTTTTGTGAAAAGAACGTTATACATTGTGTACTGTATCGTATAGAACTATAATAGCATTGCAGTTATACGCGAATAAAAATACAATACGTATTTACGCACATCAAAATCGCAAATGATGATTATTTGAAACGTTCAGTGAGTAACTCATTAGTACGGTTATCAGCAGTGCGAAATTAACAGAAACGGTTAAATTCAGGTTAGCACAGCAACGACTGGGCGATCGCGTATTCGATTGTGTCTCCGAGTAGATTTCTTGCATAGAACCAAGTCCATAAACGACCACAAACCTCCATTTTTTTTCAGTGCTTTAACCGGCGAGATTTTTTCTTAGTTTTTACACCACAGGTTACAGCTATGCAAAAACTCGCCGTTTCTTCCGTACAGATAGACACACAGCGAGTAAATAAGCTCGTAAACCCCAGTCACCATCGCCTTCTCACAGGTGTACGACTTAGGGTTGCGGTCCTCATTTCTGTTTTCAGATTTCAGTGCTGAATATTTTAAACATTTCCCTTCCATAACCTGCCGTAACGTTTCCGGTTTGCAAACGTGGTACCAAAGCACAGACCTACTGCTAGGTAACAGAAGCAGCAAATGCGAGTGAAGAACTTGCCCAGAATTGCCTTACGTTGTCTACATGGTAGCGACGTACGCGACGGAAGGGGGAGACTCAAACCCGCAACCTGTTGATTGCAAGTCGGACGCTCTGTAACCATCACCCTACCACGCCAGACAGTGGTGACGAGTGACTGAAATCAGCGAACGGCGAAGCAGTACGACAACGCGCCGACAACCAGCATCAACAGCAGAATGCAGGCGATGACGAGTAGAAGTAGGAACGTTGAGGCGGCGGTGTCGACGCTACTTGGCGGCTGACGCTCGGTCCGTCGCGGAGACGAGGCGGTCCCGCCGCCAGCGTCCAACCGTGACGGGTTGTAGTGTGATGGGTGTCCGGTCACACAGCATGGAACTCACTACCGACGTCTGTCTGTCCGTCCGAGACCTGTCAGAATCATCTTCTTTATGTCGCCAGCAGCTGAAGACTGAACTGTTCTGCAGAGCCTAGAGTGAACCGTCAGCACGTTCGTGATAACTTTCTGCTATTAGAATTGGCGAACGTAAAATATCGAGCCGAACTGAACTAAACTGAACCGAGTGGTTGTAGTGTGACGGTATGTATGTATAGTGTGACGGAATGTAATGTGACGGGTTGTAGTGGCGCCGATCGGACGGCAGTTTAAACGGCCGGCGTGCGTCTGTCGCTGAACCGGCCGCCCAGTCACCGACGTCGACCTCCAGCCCGGACAGTCGCTCGTCGTCATACAACGCAGTCGAGTCATCGTGCATCGGACACGAGTGATGCTCGATCAGCTTGGACCGCGACCTATTTGCTGCCAGCAGACACATCGCAAACACTTACTACACACTCACAGCATTTCCACTTGTTATGGATTCGTCTTACGACATGCATTAGCGCATTAGAAACTTTTGTAGATGCGCTCTGCATTAATGTATTTTTAGTAAAACCGGAAACGGAAACCGGAAACGTAATGGTAGATTATGGAAGGGAGACATCGAAAAATACGGAAACTACTGTACAAGAAATTTGCAACAAAAGGAAAGTCAACGGCAAACAAAAGAAGTTTACAACAAACTCGCTGTAAATCGAAAGCCCATCACAAATGCAAGTACGTTCTACCATTTGCTTTACGACTTGCTGTGCAACAGTTCTACAACATATCGAGATGGACTTTGTTTACATCGTAGCAATGTTGTCTCAATTTTGATGTTCAATTCCACTATAGAATCATTATTCGGTCCACGTTCTGTGAAGTTTTACAACATCTAAACGGTCATAAAATTTGCTATTCCTCCACAAACGTAAAATTAAAACACCAAAGTTACTGTCTGATCAGTAATTATAATATTTGTGCCAAATCGGTTAGATGCTACATGCACCGCACCAATGTGACAGATAAACGGACAGACAGAATGCAATACGTAGCGCGGCGAAACCAAATCTGCAGTCTTGTTGCCCTAAACCCATGTAAACATAAGAAGTTTATAAAGCGTGCATGTAATAAAGTCGTCGAGAAGCAAACGTACCGAAAAGCGCGGCGAACGAGTAGTACCGGCACGCGTTGTGACCGGAAGTCGCCGACCGGAAGTGAAACCGGCTGCCGACGGTGACGTTCGCCGGACTACGGACGTAGGCGTAGCGCTGCCTGGCGCCGCCGCAAGGCACGGCCGACCAACCGACGGGGTTGAACGACGGGAAGTAAAGTCCGAGCACGTCGCCGCGTCGGACTCCGATAAACTCGGAAGTCTGGAGAACGATTTGGTGGAAGCGGAGTTCGGTTGGCTGGACGTAGGTCTGTCCGACCAGCGTGTAGACTCCACCAAACAGCGACCCGTAGGACGTGCTGGCCGACGACGGTCTCCAGACCTGCAAAAAGGCAGCGCCGGCAGGTGCCCCGTTATAGTCTCCCCTGCCCGACAATTTACCGGCAAAAATTTTGCCGGTAAATTGTCGGCCGAGGGAGACTTTTCTGGGCAGCAATCCCCTATAATGGGGAGTAACTTCTATGGGAGACACCGGCAATGTTTGAATAAAGGGGAGACATATCAAATCCGTGACTATCTTTCCGCGGGCGGATTTATCAGAGGGACATTTTAATGTAGTCTCCTCCGAACAGTGACAAGTAAGATGTGCTGGCTGGGGAGGGTCTCCAGACCTGAAGAAAGACGCTGTGCTCGATGGAGACGATCTTAGCGTAGATCTGCCAGCCGGACAGGACGCCGTCCGCCAGCACGCTGTTTGTGGGGTCGCCGATGACGATTGCATTGCGAGCCGAGTCCTTGTTAGGTCGCAACGTCACAGCCGAACCGATACCGCGAGATTCTACATGTATACAGTATCCAGCGCATCGACTATACACGGTTTTCATAAAAAGCACCCCTTTCTTTCTTTCATAATTCACCCAAATGAGGATCAACTTACACGAAATTTTCACAGATGTAGCTGAAAAAACATTTATTCATAATATTTTGACCAAATATGGTTGTTAGTTAAATATTATTTGCTAGTCGTGATGTAATGCTAACGTGCCTTTTTATGAAACACCGTGTACATACCGCACTGCTGGAGTGGGTAAGCGAGTACGCAGTACGAGTTTATACCACTCCAGCAGTGCGGTATCGAACTTGAACCACGCTCAGATGGCACAGACTACATCGTCGTTTGGTTTATGATGCACGATAGATGCCAAAAATTGTGAAAACATTGTACCAGTTTCGCTGAGTGTGGTTTAACTAACCGCAGTTAATGTAATTGCAAATATATGTCTGCCATGCAACATTTTTTTCTAAAAATTAAAAAACATTTTTTTCTGAAATTAATATTTAGCTTCTCTACACATTAGATACATTTGTGTCAGTAGTAGTACTTATGACTTATTCCTACACCGTAAATTAGAAATTGAAACAGTATTCTGTTTCCTTAAGCCCAAATTCCATTAAGCCGACTTTCACTGAAACTTCCCCGCGGGAAAAGTCGTGGACACAAATCATGAAAGTCGCGGACACAAACCATCTCGACATGTCGAGATGTTTGCGACAAAATCCGTGACAAGTCCGCGACAAACCCGTTTGTGTCGCTTTGATGGAATTTAATCCGTTACAATGCATGGGGAAAATCGGCGACAAAGACCGCGACTTTGTCGCGGACACAAATCATGAAAGTCGACGACACGGTTTGTGTCGTGGACTTTTGTGATTTGTGTCTGCGGACTTTGTCGCAAAGTCGGCGTGATGGAATTTGGGCTCTACCGCGCTATGAGACAATTTGCCGTTTCGCTTCTGAAACTACCGCATTGAAACCATACAAATGCATTATGTTAAACCTTACTGCTTATAGTTTGTTTGCCTGTTTTCGTTAGCGTATCAGTCTGAGCAGTAACTAAGCAATCGTTCAACCTGTGGGCAGTGGACAGGACGCCATCTTAACGTAGGCGTAGTAGTAGGAGCCGGTAAACGTGTACCCGTTGAGTTGTTCCAGGCCGCTGCAGTACCAGTGGTCCGGGCCGTAAAGATCCATGCTGACGTACTTTACGAACCACGTGTCTGCTGTTAAGACAACGCCGGTGCCATTATAAAATCCCCCCCAGAAAAGTCTCCCACCGCCGACAATTTACCGGCAAATTTTTACCGGTAAATTGTCGACTTTTCTGGGGAGGGGAAGAGAAAGGGCGATCCTATAATGAAAAGACTTTTGGCTCTTGTCCGCTAATTCACCCGCACTCGAATTATTATTGTTAACGCTAACGATAACTTTTACCCTGACCCTAACCCTAACCTTAGCCCGAACTTTAACTTTAGCAGTTAATTCGGGTGCGGGTGAAATAACGGACAAGAACCGGAGTCCTTTTTATGTGGCCCGAGATATTTTAATAAGGGGGAGGGAGACATCAATTCCGTGATTATCTTTTCCTCCGCGGACAGATTTTTCATAGGGAAAACATTTTAATGTGGCACCGGCGGCGGACGACTGGGTGCGTCGCGGCGACGGCACGTTGCGCATCCCACAGCTGTTGCTGGTCGTCGGTGCGTCGCACGCAAGACGTTGCGTGTCCGCACTCAACGTCAGCGTCGCGTTGAAGCGGCAGTCGTTACGCGCGTTGCGCACGGAGACGATCCGGGTCTCGCGGTTGCGTGCACGCGCGGCGTCGATGAGAACGACGTAAGACGGGCTCCAGCCGGCGCGGACGCGGAGCTGTAGCCGGATGTCACTGAGTGCGCAGTAGTCGCTGTATGGCAGGACTTGGAGCGCCAAGACCGCATCGTCGTCGAGCAGGGCGGTCTGGATGCGTTTTCGACGCTCGTCAACCGACGTCCAGTCCATTGCCGATCGACCTACCCTAGCCCAGACCGAGCCGTCTCTCCAGACGCTGACGTGGACCGTGTGTCGTCGACCGTTGCGGTCGCTGATCGTCGTCGGACCGGAGTCCAGCTGACACCATCGCACCTTGGTTACGTCGTCCCTGCTCGCCTCTGTCAATCAAACCAGCAACTGACCTATCGTTATCATCATCATCATCATCAAACATTCGTTTAGTGTAAAGTTGACACACCCAACTTTTAACAACGCAAGCACAAGATACATTTGAAAGTATGCAAACGAAAAACGAAAACGTCTCATAGTTCGTCCGAAAGCTAAAGAACAACTTTAACCAAACTACCTTTAAAACAACTATCGTCTACAGACAACATATGCGTGGGTACGTAGTTAAAACACTAAAAACATACCAATTAAGTATCGTAATGTGTCCGTTGGCTAATAGCTGTAACTGACCCGAATTGATGCAATTCAGAATGCATAAAGTTCTACCCCGAACCTAAGAAACTAACCAGCCGAGTCCATCAACCGCACACAAGCAAACAGCGTAGCATCTATAACAGATAAAGATATCCTTTTAACAAAAGTTAACTAATTCCGGTTTGTGTAAACCGCTATCATAACCCTTGCAAAAGAGCAAACTGTTACAATTTTGCTTTGCTTACAGGTGCTTGATTTCTACAGCGTAACAGCACCTCTGAGAAACAAAAGGGGGGAGGCTATAGTAAAGCCTATTACATTAATTTAATATAATAGAGAAAAAAATTATTGCACGAATGCCGTCATTATCTGACAGTGTGAGTTTTATACGCGTAATGTTATTTTCGCTATACAATGCATGAAATTTTCCAGAACATATATTTCGAGTCGCTAGCTTCCGATGTTAACGTGACTATTTTTGTGGACATGAGCACGACGCCCTCTCTCTCTCTCCCCTTCTCTCTCTGTCCTTGTGTCTCTGCCTGTGTTCGTGTGTGTCTGGTCGGTCCACTGACGGCTAAGTTGCGCCGGTCGGCAGACTGAGGTTGATTTATTCGAGTTCATTTGCAGCGAAGAATCGGCCGTCCGTCGTAGTCGTCGTAGTCAGCGTAGCGTCACGTTCAATCAAAGCAGCGCTACCGGTGCCGCGCGGCGTGGCGCGATGCGGTGCCATGCGCTTTGATTGCTATCGGCGATTGATCGCCGCTATCAAAATCGCCGATCGGCCGACGCGAGGTTAATAGACGCTCGTAACGGGACTCCGGGCTTCCGAGGCGCCGGATAAATACGCTCGTAGAGCTCGGTGCGGACGACGGAAAAGGTGTTCACCGATGCGAGCGAGCGGCACCACGCCCAGAAGCAGCCCACGACGGACGTGTATCTTCGCCCGACTCGGGTCTCACGTACGTCCGGTGCGTGATCGCTTTGTTTACACACGCAGTCGACGTCGGCATTAAACTAAGTTTGCCGTCAACGACGAGCAACTGCCGGTGCCCCATTATAGGATCGTCCCCCCAGAAAAGTCTCCCCCGGCCGACAATTTACCGGCAAAAATCCGCCCTGCCCGGCGGCCGCCCGGGCGGGACGGATTTTTACCGGTAAATTGTCGGCCGGGGGATACTTTTCTGAAGGAGGAAGGCGATCCTATAATGGGGAGAGACTTTTTATGGAGCCAGCAATATTTTAATAAGGGGGAGACATAAATATCAATTTCGTGATTATATTTCGACAGGCGGATTTTTCATAGGGAAGACATTTTAATGACACACCGACAAGCCGTTCTCTCTCGCAGTGGCCCCGGGCACCGACCGATCGACCACACGGCAGTCTGTAATGACCGTCATAGGCCTACAGACGGACAAGAGCCCTTCGACCGACGGGCGTGGCAGAAATACACAATCGGCTTTGCTGCAATCATACACGAAAATATCTAGTCTAAATTTAACTCACCCAACTGTAGGCCTACATGTAGGCAAACTGGTACTCCACCTTTACTGGTGAAAGGGAGTCGCGACCTTTCCGTGAGGAGCGAGGGACTGCCAACAGTCGTTGTGGCATTGTGACTGTTGGCTTAACACGTCCTACACTTCACACTGTCAACTACCCGATTCTTCAACAAGTTGAAGTTTGACCATACTGAAGAAGAAGAACTTTATAGGACTCATATTTGTGAGAGACGCATACCGATTTAGATGCTACCAACATTTCACTGGCGACAACTGGCTAACGACAGCCAATGAACGACAATGAGCTTGTGCACAATAGGATACACGACATTTTGTCGTGCATATAACTGAAAAAACTAACTAGAGAAAATGATAAAATTACAACTTACAAGCACTGTACGCGGTTGATATTTACAGTACTGTTGTTAAGTGTGTGTAATGCCTCTTAAAAATTCAGCAAATGTACGATTCTTGTATAGTCTGCGACGACGTTGACTATTCTCTCATCTGAAATGCGGTAAACACGTTTCGGTTTGTGAGTTTGGCCAGCCAGCAACTGAATAACAATAAGTCTTGTGTAGTTCGTTTTTACGCATCGTTTGCTCTAGCAGTTTCCACAGAGTAGGATGTACGCAATGTACAAAACTCTGGAAATCACAGTGCCATTTTCGACACTATTATTCGTGTTAAATAATTTCAAAAAACGCTAATTTACGTTCTATGGAGTTGATGAAAAAACTGGATTTCTGCGGTTGTCTTTTCTGTCTGGTCGACCAATAAAGTTGTCTTCGTTCACGACTGGTTCCGCACGCGAAAGAAATGATTGACGTAACGGTAAGCAAAGTTATTGCAATGTTAATGTGTTGATGACGCTTGTAGCACATACTAAAAATAATACTAATGACGAAAAATTAATAGGGCTCGTGTTACAGATGTCCGAAATTGCAGGCATTGCCTCTGGTGGCTCACAGGTCTTCGAGGCATGTATGACCCACTTCCGCTATCTACTGACAGCTCTGTGCTGTTAAATTTAGTTGCATTGCACTGCATGTACTGCAAGTCTGTAATTAGTTGCAACTGTACCGAATGGACAGTAGACTAAAAAGTGGCATTTTTTTCAACGGCGTCAATGAAATAAGGTATCTGGGCATCTACATTGTTAGGTCGAGTAAACTAAAGTGTTCTCTGGACCATGCCAAACGTTCGTTTTACCGCTCAGTCAACTCCATTTTTGGTAAATTGGGAAGAACTGCATCCGAGGAGGTAATACTACATCTAGTTCACAGCAAATGTCTGCCTGCTCTGCTGTATGGTCTGGAGGTTTGT
>Ga0209146_1000713_pt1 | contig 10018 bp, 4 predicted proteins | sample WorMetLIZAISLAND_2_FD_187402 | JGI IMG/M metagenome (GOLD analysis project Ga0209146, IMG submission 187402) | Marine gutless worms symbiont microbial communities from Max Planck institute for Marine Microbiology, Germany - Olavius geniculatus... | ecosystem: Host-associated > Annelida >...
GCCTAGTAATTTGTTTCCGTGGTTTCAAAAGTGCCTCTTGAAGTTTTTGATGGAATTTTCGACGACTTTAAACGATTTTTAAATAAAAAAAAACGTTGAGGACAAAAGCGATAAAAACGTGAAAAACGTGGCAAGAATAAAAAAAAACGTAAAAAAACGTTTATTACATCTATGGTGTATAAGTCGACTTGCAGCTGAAATTCGACGTATAAATGAGTGCGTAATTAGTTATTGACGGATGGCCGCGTTTCACGTCGGCACGCAGTATGAGAGTTGTGAAGAAGCGGTTGCAGCGCGTTGCTGCAGTTAGTCCGCATGTGATGTTGCTGCATGCAGCAGGCGTCGTCGTTGTTGTCAAGTTTCATCAAACATTGATGACTTTGCTAGTGCTGGCGCTAGCACTAACTGCTGCTGATGTTGCTGATTCCTGGTAAGTGTCTGGCTGCATGTCTTCTTGCGTTGCCCGCGTGCCCAAAATTGCGTTAACAGTTTCGCTTTGCCACACCATGTCTGATTTGTGTGATCCATATTCCTGCCGGTTTTGCTTACGTTGCAACGTTTGTTACCGTGGTAATGCTATGCAAATGTGTCATTTTTAAAGCGTCGTAAGCAGAGGTAGCAACATTATAAACAATCAGTGTAGTAGGCCTATTGTTAGCTTCTTAATTTTTATCGCATGGTGTATATGTGCGGGTGTGATGAATGTACTGTGTATGTTGTAACTGTAGTTATGATTCGTGACTAAATAAAAGGTGCGTGTGCCATGTACTAATGTAAAAAATAATTCACACAGTCAGCGAGCTAGCCCTTGCTTTGGATCGCAGTGAGAATAAGAAAATCTTGCTGAAGAAGCAGCGTTTCTTGAGTTGTCGCTTGAACGCATACAACATTATCAGTGGTATGTCTGTTGTCAGCTTTGGGTGAGTTGCACGCAATGACCAATGACGGGAAACGCGAATTGCCAACGCATGACGGTACGTTAATGGGACAAATCTTGTAAGTACAAAAAGTTGTGGCAGGTGGTCTGTAGAAGGCAGTTGCTCACTTTAAATTTTTGGTCGTTGAAAATATGTCACATAAATCTTATTCTTGTCGTGAAATTTTCGTCAAAAATGCAAAATTTGGGGCCGAAACCTCCATTTTAAGGGGAATTTTTAGCAAAAATTAAAATCTTGAGCACCCATGATGTCCTCTGTCGGAAATTTGAAGTGTCTGTCAGAAAGTTGCAACTTCCTGCTCCGCCTGCTATTTTTTTCCTTGACTGATGATAAACATTTTCCACATCTGCGCCTTATAATGTGCGACTCGCTCAAGAAAGTCTTAATATATAGATAGCGGCGCTGCTATCTATGGAGAGTTCCATGGACTCGCTGATGTTTGGTGTCTGGTGGCGCCGCGTCTTCAGGTAATTACTCAGTATCGTGCGTATGTGTAGTCAGTCAGTGTTGTTGCGGTTTCCTGCAACTAATAATTGACGAGGCGCGTCATGACGTCTCGGCTACTAGTTTGCTGGACGTCGCGACGCTAAAATGACGTTAAGCCGGCGACAAATGATACCACCGCAGCGTCGCAGCTTCATTACCGTTCTACTACTTCTGCTGTTGCTTTGCCAGATAACTGCACCTCGAACTAGCTGCAGTTGAAGGATGTCTGCACAAAAACCCTCTCCTCTTTTGACAAAACCCCTCTAAGTGGTGAAACTGTATACTTTTAAAAACAGATGAGTACGGTACCGTTAGCAGCTTGGCTAACCCGTCTGTAGTTGAGCTGAAAGCAAGTCCACTGTTGTTGTTATATTTGAAGGCGAGTCTTTGCACGCCAAAGTCGCAGAGGGGGAGTTGTCACTAGGGGATTTTTTTCTGTTGAATGCGTGAACGGTTGCAGTCCGTGGTTGAAGGAAGCCAAACAGTCTGTCAGTATTTGCGCCGTTGTTGCCGTCAATAAAATTAAGAACATCGTTCCGCGCTTTCATGCAGTTATCGCTAGTCGGTATGTATGGCGTTTCGCGGCTTCCAAGGAAGTGGAAATGCTGTCAGGATAAATACACGTATACAGTGCGTGTATATGTGTCGTCCCACTGCCGTTCATATTGTTTTTGTTCGCGCCGATGTTGGTTACCTAAAGCGTTGGCACAGTGTGCGATAAAATTAAATAAAATAAAGTAAAACAGTCGCCGTTCACTTCGCTCACTGTTTATTACAGAACGAAACCTGGTACCACAGACTTAATTCAGAGTAGTTACATTTTATCACAGGAGTTTGCACGTATACTGCAATAAACAACGTAAGTTGTTTTATTGTAGTCTTATTGTAGTTAATTTATTATGTTGCGCATGTACGAGCCCTATTGCTAGCATATATTAGAGTAGGAAAAATGACGCTAGTCAGCTATTATTATACTGTATGCTACTGCGTTGCTTATGCTTTATGCTTCTCGGAACTTTTCTGATAGTCATGTTGGGAGTGCAGGCCTGGGATGCGGATGTATATGGATGTATCACGGTCCCACGATGCGTCAAGATATAGACAGCTACAGGCGAGCAGATAGTCCGAGATACGTGACGCGTGAAGAAGCGCCGGAGATTGCAACGCGTCGACGACCAGTAACGACACCATCGACATTCGAGTATCCAACAACACCCCCCCCCCCAAAGACAACCGATCCCCTTTCGCGAGATGAAACATCCACCGGTAAAATGTTTGGATAGAAAGTGTGTTTTGACGTAGCGGGGTTTTATATGTCGTTTACATGATGAAGCTGGCTCAACGAGCTGACTTGACGAGCGCGCGTCGTGCACTCATCGTGTAAATTGGGTATTAGCGGGCGTTTTGTCAGAAGTTGTTTTTGATGGTTTTTTTTCTGGGGGTTTTGTTCTGTGCTCAGTCAGTCTGTCAGAGATAGTGGCAGTCTCTATGTAGGCCTGCAGCCATACTGAACACATACCAGTTAGTTTATCTCAAGGACTCTTGTCCATAGGCGCCCACTTTGTGTGAAGACCACATTACGAAATACCCGTTCGACATAATTGTGACGAGAGATCTCATGCCATTTTAGCTCAAAAAGCATTGGACACTATTGGATGGGCGTGGACGGTCGGGCTTCTGTTGGACCTGCTGGGGAACGTTGTTCAGACCGCAAAATCCAAGGGGAAGAATAAAAGAAAGGAAGTTTAAGACGGGTCAGTTGGGAAAAAAGAAAGAAAGGGATGATATGGAGGGTAAGAAGAGGACGGAGAGTATAGCTCGTTTACAAAAGTTGTCGCCTATGCGCTGGTTGTTGCTAGTATACAGGAGCGGTTGATAGCATCAGCAAGCAAGCTAACAAGCAGTCGCAGACTCAGTCGTTGGTGCGCCTCACGGGACGAGTGACGACGACACACCGCACCGTTGACATGTTCCCGCGATACGACCGACCCTCGCTTGCCATTCAACGCTCAAACTCCACTGTTTCGATTTGTTGTGAAAGGTGTTGCTGTATAGCTTTTGATAGGAAACTTATTACAGAGCTACGGAGAGTCACTTGCCATATAGTATTACACGTTGTTAGCTGCTACCGGACACAGGTGAACGCGCCCCGCCTTACCACCATCCAGATAGGCCGGTGCTCGATTTTCTTACTCTGGAGGTATAGAAGACTGAGTTGTTGACTTGTTGTACAGCATGTTTGCAACGAATGGAAGCAAATGGAGTTTGGGTCTAAGCATTACAATGTTTGCCTCTGACGGTCATTCGGCCGGAGCACGGTGCTTTGCTGCTGTCTCAGTCGTCGTCCCGCGCCCGCCGATATTTTCTTCTTCTGTATCGATCGCTTGTCGCCGTCATCTCGCCGCGTTGGCGGCCGCTTCGTGTATCATCGGCGGCGACCTCTGCGGCAGCGGCGGAACAACATGGAGAATGACTAATCAGCGCAGGGTGCGGTGCGTGAGGGGTCGGACGTCAGAGCAGGTGTGACCGCGTGATGCTTGATGCATCGCACGGTCTCCGTGCAGACAAATTCTCTCACGACGGATAGAATTGCCTGCGACAAAACGTCCTCCGCAAGAAACCACACTGCAACAAAACTGCGATGTGGCAAAACCCCCTACGCTACAATCCCCTAAGACAGAACCCCATTCTTGTGCTCCTGGCGCTTTTCCGCGTGTGATTTCTGGTTCATCTGTTGATCATTTTCATTTGGTTCCTGTGGACTCATCTTGAGCGTCACTCTGTGACGCGGACAAGCTTTTTCCACACGGTGGCACACTTTTGGGTGAAAACGTGAAATCCACGTGAAAGTCTTAAAAGTATGTTGTGTTTCCAGCCAGTTTATCCAACTTTGACGTGCAGCAGAGATTCCAGTGTGTGCTTTCAACTTAACTTCAGACGGTTTAATTTGGCCCCTTTAATGTATCGGCTACTTGTTACTGTGATAAAGCATGGCATTGCTGCCGATTTACACATTTTGGTACACAGTTCGCCGTCTCAAGAAACGTCAAACTGAGGGGCGGTATGGCTATGGATTTCATGTAAAATATTCGTCGTACGATATGTACTGATCTAACCAGTTTCTCAAAGCACGTTTCATCAATGAATAGGGTCAGTACCGGATCATGATCTTTCCGGGCCCTGAAGCTTGAAAGCGACTGCGGGCCTTTCGTACATATATATTTGCAATATGTTGACTTGCCGCCTGGCAAAAGTTTTTGGTCTAGAAGGCCGCAAATTTTCTTTTTAAAGATTTCGGGCCCGCGATCCGGTCCCTATTGGGGCCCGGGCCCTTAGGCTTCAGTCTCATTAGCCTCATGGATGATCCGGCTCTGAGTAGAGTTTTGTAATAGGCGGGGGTTTGTCGTAGCGGGAGGGGGAGATCTTGTGGGGCATACTGGGACGGAGGGATGAACGCCCGGCGGTCGGTCAGTCAGTCGGGCGGCTATTGACTGCGGAGGCTGTGAAGTGCCGTGGCCGCCAAGTCTTCGTCGTCGCTGATTGCCTGATTTGCTGGGATCGGTCGGCGACCTGCTTGACTGTATAGCTGCTTGCTTCCGTTGCTGTATATAGCATCGGATTGTGGTCAGTGGTCAGTCTGGGTCGTCGGTCGTCTCACGTTGCAATAATTGATGCATTCGGTCGTCGTCGGTTTCTTAGCGTTGTCGTCACGTCGCAGCGATACACTGCAAGCGGACAAATCGTGCGATTCGTCTGAAAACCGCAGTGCGATCTCGCTATTGCAGCTCCGGCCCACACCTGCCTGTGTAAGCCTACTGACTGTCATTACTTCATCTGTTGGCCACAGTCCCGTCATATGCGCGTAAGAAAATCAGTGTCCTCGTGCAGGTCATAATGGTGGTCAGATACATAATAGGCCTAATAGAATATGCACCACCAAGTGATAACAAACGGTTCCTCCTCTTACTTCGTCAACCGCTGATTTTTAATTTCTACAAACAGAAATTGGTGTCATCGTTAACTTAGAACCAAAAGGCACATGTCATAGTGAGTGGTCGTTTACTTCAGAGTCTAAATGTGGGAAGGGGAGCAACAGGCTACACACGTTATACTGTAAAGATTGTTTATTAGGCAGGCACGAGAGGACGCCTGACTTTGATAGGGAGCGTTTACGTGTAAAACTAAAACTAGAAGTAAACTGAAACCTCTGTGCGATTTTGTTTCGAATAGTTTTTGGCAGTTGTACTGTTGTAGGCATGATCAAATGTCAAACAACTGTTCAAAGCAAAGTTGCGTGCGAGTTTTAATTTTGTGTCATTTTCACGTGTTATCACTCCCTTAGTGAAGAAGCCAACGATTTGCAGGAGACCTTTAGATTAATGAATAAAAATATGGTTATATGCATGACTGTTGCATTTAATGTGTGTGCAACAGAGAGACGTTTGTTGCTAGGTGCCATGATGTCACAACACCACAGTGTGTGTGGTCTAGTGTTGTGGCGGATGCTTAGAAGTGAACCTTTCCCACAGGAATGACCAGTGATAAAATATTGATGTGCATTTTAATGCCATGCAGTCTCTGTGCGTGTGTCCGACACAACTAAGTCCTTATCACACTGCTATTATTTCTGCCATATACCGCTGCTTATTATGCGAAGTATAAAGTCCTATCTGTATTATACGAGGGGCGGTCAAAAAGTTTTGAGACTCGATATATTAGACTAAAATTTTTGTTATTGTCTATGCATCAATAAAACACACCTTTTTTGTGTACTCGTGTGGGCCTGTTGAGGATGTGACCTCATTATAATTTATGACGTCATAGAGTATTAAAGCAAAACGATTTGGACTGCTGGCGCAAAAAGTGGAAAATCAGGCTCACTGTTGCATAACAATTTTCTGCTCTGTAGTTGGATTTACCAAAGCGGAGCCCCGGCGCATTTGATTTTGTGAATTCGCTAACAAATATGTTTCTGATTTTTTTTTATTTGCGTGTGAGAATATGCGATAGACAAAATTTGTGTTAACCGCAAATAGGAGCATTTGAGTGAATAACGACTTTATGCAAATATGAGTAGCGGTCAAATTTTTCAGCCTCAATATATCAGACTAAAACTTTTTATTGTCGACGAGCATCAGTAAAAATACCTGCCTTGCGTATTCGTGTGAGCAGTTTGCGGAAGTGACGTCATTGTAATGTATGACCTCAAAGCATTAAGTTGAAATGATTTGGCACGCTGACGCAAGCAGCATTTGAATCAGGCTAGCAGTTGCATGAAACTTTTAAAGTCTGTAGATGGATTTACCAAAGTGGGGCTTCGTAGGCTCGTGGCATCCGATTTTGTGAAAGCCTTGACAAATACGTTTATGTTTTTCTCATTTGCATGTGTGAATATACGACAGCCTAGTCTGCGGTATCCGCAAATAAGAGCATTTCAGCCAATTGCGATGTTAAGTAAGTAAGTAAGTAAGTATGTGAATATTTAAAGTGCACAATGTCAGCCAGTGGCCGAATCTGAGGTATCAAAAAAGTTTTAATAAAAAATTAACTGTTAATTATATCAGTTATGTTGATGAAGGACTAATCAAAATTTCTAACCTGTATTATGGGGCCCTTGTTGGGCAGGGGGCTAAAAACAAGCCCCGAGAACCTTCCGCCAAATTTGGCACTACGGTCCAGTGCTACGTCTACTATTACCCAGCCGGCTGTTCATGACTGTATTTTCGTACACCAAGATCATTCTGCAAAAAGTAACGACCGGCCCTCAGTGACTATTTTCTGTTTTGAAATCTAAAATATGATCACTGTGGTGTCCACTATCCAAGATGATAAATGACTCGAGACCTTTTCGTTTATGCTTCAGATTGTTTACCATTAATGCTCTGTGATGTCATAAATTACAATGACGTCATATCCGCAACAGACTCGTAGGAGTCTGTAAAGAATGCACGTTTTACTGATATATAAAATGTGGAAAAATTGTAGTCTAGTATGTTCGGGCTCAAAACTTTTTGATTGCCCCTCGTACATATAATGTACTAAAATTATTTTTTTTAGATATTTCGACAGCACAATAGCGAGAAACAGACAACAAGAAGCAGTTTTCAACGTACAATGAGCGTTAACGATTAACAACTTTAAGGATAGGCAGACTAAAGCAGAAACAGTCTGACAATGAGTGCAAGACATTGTGGAAGAGTTTCGTGGTAGAGCTGAGTGGTTGTGGACGTTGTGAGCAAATTGCGCCAGTAAAATGCGGGGTTTGCACATATGCATTACAGTTGCAATAAAATAACTGGAGACAGTCACCGTACGATTTCATTCGCTCGACAGTGAAACTGAGTGTATTTTTAACAAAGCCGAACATTGCTATATAGGCCTAAACTGGCAGAAAACTTAATGTTGTATTGCAAGCGTTCTTCTAGACAACAAAATTAAACGCAGTCGACAGTTGTTTAATTACAGTATTATTGTAGTATTAAAATTACGAATGTGCGTACCACATTAGCGTGATGTTGATTACATGTAGGCCTATAAAAATGCAGCCGGCCGGTGCGACGTTTTATATCAGCGATGGCGAGGGTAGAACATTGCGAGGGAGGGCATGCAGGATATAGTGTTCCAGTGCGGTTAACTGAGTGTGGTAATTCATGGAAGCGTGCGGCGGCTGCGCAGTTCATGGTGATTAGTTGGACCGTGCAGTCAGTCAAATAGGGTGACACAAGCCGCCCTGCCTAGTGGAACTAATTCCATCGTCGTCAGTAAGCACCCACTTTTATAAAACCACTCTAAAGGCATTTTCCCTTCATTTCTTACCTTTTTCTATTTTCCACCATTTTTCTTTCGTTCTCTTTTCTTTACCCTTACCTTCTTGTCTTGCGTAGTCTAGGAATTGCTGTGGGCTTCCCTGGCCCCGACTGCCAAACGATTTGTGACACATTTTAAGGCTGAAATTGTGGACTTTCTGACACTTGGACAATGCACAAACACACGATTGCACTTTTTGCAGTCCAGTCTGTAAGTGCAGTGTGACAATTTGCGTCAAGATCGAAGCAAACGCTGATATGTAAAAGTTCTCTCACCGTGCGGTCGTAAAGTGAAAATCAAACGCCATGTGCGGCGTCGAGTGTCGACCTCCGCCGAGCTTTTATCCGTGAGGGGCGACGATGCCATGAAGTGAGTGCCGTGCGTTTGTGCCGTAGTCACAATGTGCTGCTGCTGCTGTGGCTGTTAATCTGTCGTTCGTGATCAGGAATTGTTGCGGCTAACACGCACGCACCTGTGGTGTTATTACACTCCGCTTTGACTCAGCAGATTGCCTTGCCGCTGGCGTCATCTACTTCATTTACCACGTATATTATTTCCTGTGGACTTGTATACGCGGCCGTCCTGTCCGCGTTACGGCTCTTCATATTTATGTGATACCATTTCAAAGCATTTCCAAGAACACTTATGCAGTTTATTCAGTGCTTAATTTGTAGAGAGAGAACCAGCGGTACTGCCGATCGAAGCGCCAAAGCGTCGAGGGGAAAGAAATACCCCATCCTCAGCTGACTAGCTGCGAAGCGTCGTATATAGGCTAAACTCCCCGACGAGATCCGGGGCGGCAAAAACGAGTTTGGTGCATTTTGTACTTAACGCATTCTGTTGCGTAGAAACTAGTTTTTAGCCGACCGTACTTAAGTAACGGTCGAGCTATTGTCATGGTTGTCGTCTGTCCGTCCGTCTGTCTGTCTGTAACGAATGTACTGTGGCTAAAGGGTAGTGCGTAAGGGAAAACGTTTTACAGATAAATTAGATATGTGTTTAAACTCGAGCATGCAAAATTTCAGCCTTCTACTAGCTCCAAGGGAAATATTTTTAAAGTGGGGGTTGAATAAAAGGGGGAAGGGTAAGAAAAATGTGCGTTTTTCAACGGAAAAGTGGCCATATCTCAGAAACGGTGAGAGATACGGCTTAGGTTATTATTAATCACTAATAGGAAATAGCATACGCTCTGTCAGATTAGATCGAAATCATTTACCTTGGATGGCCTTGAAGGCCGTTACGCGCTATTGTGGCTAAACGGTACCAGATAGGGCTTAGGTTGCTAATGATCATTGATAGAAAGACGTATGTTGGCTTTCAAATGACATGAAGATCATCGACCTTAGATGACCTTGAAGGTTACTGACAATCAGTACGGTCGACTATTTTAGCGACAGCTGGGCTTCTTGTTGATATATTGATTTTCATCGTACTTTCCCTACAGCGTTTCACAGCGCCATTATGATTGCAAGAACTGCCGGTACAGCGTGTCTGTGCTAGTACGGCGTACCGGGCAGTAGACGTGCACAAATTAACTTCTGGGTTTATTACCAAAACCTCATTAGTTATCAGGTAATGAGATTTCGTGCTTCATAAAATAAGCGCTGCGTTGTAAGGGATTCGTCCTGTTTGTGTGTTATGAGAGGATAATAATTACCAACATGTCTGTACGTGAGGGCTTTAAATTATGAAATGTATAGGCTTAACTTAATACTTAATATAATCGACGACAACCGGATGCCTGAATGTGGCATGCTTAGGCCAGTTGCCTTAGAGCGGTATTAATT
>Ga0209146_1000716_pt1 | contig 9998 bp, 7 predicted proteins | sample WorMetLIZAISLAND_2_FD_187402 | JGI IMG/M metagenome (GOLD analysis project Ga0209146, IMG submission 187402) | Marine gutless worms symbiont microbial communities from Max Planck institute for Marine Microbiology, Germany - Olavius geniculatus... | ecosystem: Host-associated > Annelida > Digestive...
GCTTTCTTTTACCCACAAACACGTCGTCAAGCGCATGCTGATCGTGGCGGCTGGTCCGGCGTTCAACATTTTTCTGGCCATTCTCATCTTTTTTGTTTTTTTTGCCATTACCGGCATCGATGACATCAAACCCTACATCCGCCAGGTGCAGCCGGACAGCGTTGCCCGGAAGGCCGGCTTGCAGCTCAACGACCTGATTGTGTCGATTGACGGCATCGGCGTCGACGCCTGGTATGATGTCGATGAAGCCGTCACCCGCAGCCAAGGCAAAACCCTGACCCTGGGTATTGATCGGAACGGCAGCTTGCTTGAAATGGAGGTGACGCCGAGGCTCAAACAGGGCATGGACCTGCTGGGTGACAGCATATCATACTACGACATCGGCATATCCGCTTTTCCCGAACTGAAGGCTATTATAGGCGATGTCAGCGCGGGTTTCCCGGCCGAGGAGGCCGGCCTGAAAAAAGGCGATCAGATTGTCTCGATCAACGGCCTGCCCATTGAAAACTGGCAGCAGATGCAAACAATCATATCTTCTTCGGGTGGCGCCGAGCTCACCATCTCCGTGAAACGCGACGAAGAGATTTTCAAAGTCAATCTGACACCTCAACATGTCGAAACTAAAAACCATTTGGGGAAAGTTGAGAAACGCTACCTTATTGGAATATCCACCCAGCCACTGGATATACCGCAGGCCGATCTGGTTACCAAAAGGCTGAATCCGATCAATGCGGTCGTGAAAAGTCTCGAGCGCACCTATTCCGTCTGTGTCTTGATGGTCCGCAGTGTCGTCAAGATGATCGACGGGAGCATTCCAAAGGAAAACCTGGGTGGCCCCATAATGATTGCCAAGATGGCAGGGGATCAGGCCAAACAGGGGTTTGACAAACTGGTCCAGTTTATCGCCTTTATCAGTATCAATCTGGCCATTATCAACCTGCTGCCCATACCGGTGTTGGATGGCGGGCATTTGCTGTTTTTTTCCATTGAAGCCATAAAAAGGCGCCCGGTAAGCATCAAGATAAGAGAGGTGGCCCAGCAGGTTGGCTTGTTTATCCTGATAATGTTGATGATTCTTGTGTTTTATAACGATATAACCCGGTTTTTTCCCTTCTAACAGCGCAATTATCCGAAAGTAGGACATCATGCCGCATAGACTCGAGATTGCCTTAAAAGAAAACCTGATAGATGCCGAAGGGCAGGGGATTTGTCAAAAGGCCGATTCCTATTTCGACATCGAGCTGCACCGGGTGCGCACCGTACATGTGGTTACCATCGACGCCGATCTTTCCGATGATCAGCTGAGCGACGTTCGGACTGAGATTTTTACCAACCCCGTAACCCAGATTTCGTCATACCATCCGCTGGCCATCGAATTTGACTGGATCATCTGGGTCGGATTCCGGCCCGGCGTCAGGGACAATCCCGGAAGCACCGCGATCGAGGCCATCGAGGATCTGACGGGGCGCCGGTTCAGTGCCGATGAGTCGGTCTACACCTCCAAGCGTCACTGCATCCAGGGGCGCGGGCTGACCGCCGGCGATATGGATAAGATCGCCGGGGAATTGCTGGCCAATAACATCATTCAGCAGTGGAAAATTTTTTCCAGCCGGCACTGGGATCCGGCCGAGGGTGTCGGATTCATAATACCCAAGGTCATCCTCGATCATGTTCCGACAGTCGCCGGCATTCCGATTGACAGCGACCGTACCCTGGAAAGAATCAGTGATAAGCGTAACCTGGCGCTCAATCCCAAAGATATTCCCACGATTCGTTCCTATTTTCTAGACGCCGACACCCGGGCGCAGCGGGCCGCGGTGGATCTGGACGAACCCACGGACGTCGAACTCGAGTATATCTCCCAGGCCCGCAGCGATCACTGCAACCATAACACCTTTCGCGGCTTGTTCCGTTATCACGACCGCAGCACGGGTCAGACCGAAATAGTCGACAACCTTTTCAAAACCTGCATTGAAGCGCCGACCCTGGATTTAAAAAAGCGCAAACCATGGGTGGTATCCGTTTTATGGGACAATGCCGGCGCCGGACGCTTTGACGACAGCCACTATTACGTGATTACCGGGGAGACGCATAACTCCCCCTCCAACATGGAAGCCTATGGCGGTGCCATTACCGGAATCGTGGGGGTTTACCGCGATCCGCTGGGTACCGGCAAAGGCTCAAAACTGGTGATGGGCAGCTACGGCTTTTGCGTGGGTGCGCGCGATTATAGCGGGGACCTCAAGCCCCATCTGCATCCCCGGCGTCTGCTGGACGGTGTGATTGAAGGGGTGCGCGACGGCGGCAATAAAAGCGGCATCCCCACCACTTTCGGACAGGTGTTGTTCCATCCGGGGTATTTGGGAAAATGCCTGGTATTTGTGACGGCGGTCGGCATCATGCCGTCTGCGATCGACGGGGAACCCGCCGAGAAAAAGCTTACCTCACCCGGCGAGCTTTTGGTCATGTGCGGCGGAAGGGTCGGCAAAGACGGCATTCACGGCGTCACCGCAGCCTCGGAGACATTTTCCGAAAACACGCCCGCCGGGCATGTACAGATCGGAGATCCCTACACCCAGAAGAAAATGCATGACTTTTTGCTGCAGGCCCGCGACGAGGGGTTGATCCGATTTATCACGGATAACGGCGGCGGCGGCCTGTCGTCTTCGGTGGGTGAATCGGCCCACTTTTCCAACGGGTGTATCGTCGAACTCGAGAAAGTACCTTTGAAATATGAAGGACTGGATCAATGGGAAATCTGGGTGTCGGAATCCCAGGAGCGCATGACGGTGGCCATCCACCCTGACGATCGCGACCGTTTCTTTGAGCTGTCGACCAGGCATGCCGTTGAAAGCACCGTGATCGGCCGCTATACGGATACCGGCAAACTCCACATCACCTATGACGGCCGGACCTGTGCCTATGTGGACCTCGATCTGCTCGAGTCGGGATTTCCCCAGTGGGAATTCGATGCCGAATGGATTCCGCCCGAGCAGCGCGGTATGCGCGAGCCGGTGCTCGGTTCGCCGCGGGATTTTTCGGATTTGCTGACGGATCTTCTGGCCCGGCCCAATATCAGCTCGACCGAATGGATTACGCGGCAGTATGACCATGAAGTCCAGGGGACCAGCGTGATCAAACCCCTGGTCGGTGCCGAGCGTGACGTGGACAGCGATGCGGCCGTCATCCGGCCGGTGCTGGGCTCCGCAAAAGGCCTGGCATTTGCCCAGGCCCTGCTGCCGGAATACTCCGCCATCGATGCCTATCATATGACAACCTGCAGCATCGATGAAGCCGTGCGCCGGATCATCGCCGTGGGCGGCAGCTTCGATCACATCGGCGGGGTGGACAATTTTTGCTGGCCCAGTATTCAGTTCGATTCCCGGCAAAACCCCGACGGCAAATTTAAAGCCGCCCAACTGGTGCGCTCCTGTCGGGCTTTGCGTGATCTATGCATGGCCTATGAGATCCCCTTGCTGTCGGGCAAGGACAGCATGTATGTCGATGGCAATTTGCCGGGGCGATACGGTGAAACCCATAAGGTGTCGGCTCTTGAAACCCTGCAGTTTGCCACCATTTCGGTCGTCGACGACGTCACCCGTTGTGTGACCATGGACAGCAAGGTCGCCGGCGACCTGGTCTATGTTTTGGGGGAAACCCGCAACGAACTCGGGGCATCGGAGTATTATGCGCACCTGGGTTACATCGGGAGAAATGTTCCTGAAGTCAGAGCCCAAACTTTCATCCCGGTTTATCGCCGTCTGATGCGCGCCGTCGAACAAGGGTTGGTAGCCTCGGCCCATGGGATCTACCGCGGCGGATTGGCTGTACACCTGGCCATGGTGGCCATGGGAGGCAACCTGGGTTTGCAGGCGGATCTGGCAAATCTTCCCGGCGGCGCGGAGATGCGCGACGATGTCCGGCTGTTTTCCGAATCGCCCGGCCGTTTTATTGTAACCATAGATCCGGATAAACGCGCGCCGTTTGAAACCCTGTTCGGCGACGGTCCCTGCGCCTGCATCGGCAGCGTCACCGACAGTTCTGACTTGATAATAGAGGGAAGGGGACCGCAACCCGTGGTGGCGGTTTCCATCGCAGACCTCAAAGCGGCCTGGAAAAGACCCTTCGGGGACCTGATTTGATGACGGATGACTGAAGACGGATGACGGAAGACGGATGACGGAAGACGGATGACGGACGACGGATGACAGATGACGGAAGACAGATGACAGATGACGGATGACAGAAGACGGATGACGGATGACTGAAGACAGATAACGGAAGACTGAAGACAGATGAGCGATGACGGATGACAGATGACGGAAGACAGATGACAGATGACGGATGACAGATGACTGAAAACGGATGACGCATGACGGAAAACTGGTGACAGATCGTAGTGGAAGAAAATAATTTCATTTTTCTGTCTTCTGTTTCTGTCTTCTGTTCTCTGCCTTCTGTCCTCTGTTTTCTGACCTCTGTCGCCTGACTTCTGTCCTCTGTAAAAAAGGAGAACGCGAGTGGGTCAAGCTAATGTATTGGTACTGACCGGATACGGTTTGAATTGCGATAATGAGACGGCTTATGCGTTTGAGCTGATCGGTGCCAAGGCCGCCAAGGTTCATATCAATTCCCTGATTGACGGCAGCGCCAATCTGGAAAAGTTCCAGATATTGGTGTTCATCGGGGGATTCAGCTGGGGCGACGACCATGGTGCCGGCGTCATTCAGTCGGTCCGTTTGAAGACCAATATCGGTGAGCAAATTCTCGACTTTGTCGCCCGAGGCAACCTGGTACTGGGGATCTGCAACGGTTTCCAGACCCTGGCCAATTTAGGCTTGCTGCCGGGGTTGGCGCTGGATTATCAAAAGCGGTCGGTCGCTTTGACCTACAATGACTGCGGCAATTTCAGAGACCAATGGGTGAACCTCAGGGCAAATCCGGATTCTCCCTGTATTTTCACCCGGGGTATCGATGTGGTCGAACTACCGGTGCGACACGGAGAAGGAAAATTTTTCACCGACACCGCTACCCTGACTCACCTAATGGACAACCACCAGGTAGCCCTCCAATATGCCCTGCCCGACGGCCGTCCGGCTGACGGCAGCTTTCCTCACAATCCCAATGGCTCGATCGCCGATGTCGCCGGCATCTGCGATCCCACCGGGAGAATATTCGGCCTGATGCCGCACCCTGAAGCCTACAATCACTGGACCAATCACCCGGATTGGACCCGCCGGCTGGCTCTGCGAAGACGCGGCGGCGTGCCCCTGCCGGCTGACCATCCCCCCGGCCTCCGATTTTTTCAAAACGCCGTTGATTTTGTATCCTCTTAATTACAGTTTGGAATTTAAAATTTCCCAACTGTATACAAAATCATAATCTATTTCCCGCCGATCAGGGTATCAGATTGTGTGGACCCGGACCTAGCGGCGGTCAGCCGCAACCCTGAGAAAACCAGACAAACCCCCGCTGTCGGAACGTTATCATGATAAACGCCGTAGATCCGAATACCGGGGAAAACCACCGAATCCTGCCCTCCAGTCGATATTGGTTATCGGGGCCGGTAATTCCCATAGAATATCGAATTTTACCCGTGCGCTGACGTCTGATTGTCAACGCGATGTTTGAAACGGTCGTGGCATCAGTCTTGCACTCCAGGTTGTTGAATAATCGCAGGGACTGATAAGGATGAAGGGACATTCAGGTTTTACTGCATTTGAGCTCGCTGTTACCCTGGCAGTTGTCGCGCTGATCGCATCCCTTGCGCTGCCGCCCTATTTGAAGTGGCTTAGAGAACATCGCCTCAGAGGAGCGGTGACCAATTTGAAGGCCGATCTGGAAATGGCCAAGATCAAAGCGATTCGGCAGAACTCGCTGGTTGCGGTGCAGTTATGCCGGGACAGCTATACCATTTTCAACGAAAACGGCGATACGAACTACACCTGCAAACGAGGCGGCCGGGAGGTCTACCGCACGCGAAAGCTGCCGGCCGGCGTTAAAATCGATCTGGAGAATTTAACCTTCTCCGACGATCGGATCCGGTTCAACGGTCGGGGCCTTCCGGATGGAATGATCGCCAGCAAAAAAATCTTGATCAAAAACCCGGACAGCGGACAGGAGATCACCATCAACCGTCTGGGACACATGGAGGTGCAATAGGCGTTGTGGATTCGATGCGATTGGAATTTTTAAGGGAGGCCGCCACCGACCGAGGCGGCTTTTCGTTAATTGAGATCCTGATCGCCATGGCTATTCTGGCTTTAGCCATGCTGGCGGCGGGCTCCATGCAGTTTGGCTCCATCCGCAACAACGCCAGCGGCAACATGGTTACCCAAGCGAGCATGTTGGCCAAAGCTCAGATCGAAGTACTAAAAAACACCGATAATGTGGCGGCGCTGGTCGACGATTCGGAACTCAATATTAATGCCGCCGGTGATCCCGGTGGCATTTTCAGCCGTTCCTGGGAAATTACCAACTTGGGAACAGATGCGCGGCGCATTACAGTCAGGGTGCAATGGCGCAAAAGAGGACGAATACGCGAGATCGTTCTGTCATCCAACACCCGGGGAAATGGGATATGAGGGCCAAGTCGATAAATAGGGCACCCCCTAAGGTTCATGACGGACCGTCTGAGCCGTCGATGGGCTTTACAGTGGTGGAGCTGCTGGTTGCCCTGGCCATATTTTCGATTGCCTTCGGTACGATATACAAAAGCTTCGAGCACTTGAGCCGTTCGACAACCACGGAAAATGTCAAAGCTGGGATTCAGCAGGGGACAAGAATCGCAGTGGATTTTATAGTTCAGGACATTCGATTGGCAGGGCTGAATCCGATGGGAACTCCCGGGATCGGCATTTTGGCGGCCACATCCGACAGCATCCGGTTTTCGATGGATACCAATTATGACGGTGACGCCAACGACCCTTTCGAGGATATAACCTACGCGTTTAATTCCGCCGACGGCACCCTTATGCAAACCAATCACCTGGGTGCCGAAGTACTGATGGATAACGTCACCGGCGTAATTTTCACCTACCTGGACAGCGACGATCAAACCACCGGCGAATCGAGTGAAATCAGGTCGGTGATCGTCTCTTTGACCGCAGACCGGAAGGCCGGTCGCGATAAGGCGGTTTCCAGAACCTATACCACCCGGGTGCGCTGTCGCAATCTGTAAAACAGGCAAAGACATGCCCAAGAAACTTTTGTTTCCGATAAGTGGCGAAGACGGCGTTGCGCTCGGCGGGGCTATACTCCTGTCGGCCATACTCATTCTGGCCGGCTTGCTGGGGCTATGGACTTCCACCACCGAAGTCCAGGTAGTACGCAACGAAGCGTTGATGATCCAGGAGTTTTATGATGCCGAAGGCGGGGTTGTCGATGCCATGGCGAATTACAACAGCGGATCAACGGACTGGCTGACCAACGATTTTCTGATAACCGGACCGACCAAGGCACACAACATTGTTACGTCTTTTGATCAAAACGGTCAACCGATCGGCGAAATACAGGTGCGCTGTATCAGAGAGGATTACGGCGACGATGATCCCGAGCTCTCGGAGGAATTGAGTGCCGCGGCGAATGCGTTGCCGCGACAGTCCCACATCGGTCCACCGCCGGAGGGCTCCGGTTACAGCCTGAGATTTTTTGAAGTCCGCAGATACGGACTTACCGGCAAGTCGATCGATGGGAACACGACCATTCAGATGGGGATTTGGAAGGCCTTTAACAAGTATTAGAGATGGGACCACCGGATGATACCCGGGTGTGTTCTGCATGAGTCACCGATAGGTTGCGGACATGCAAAGATGGTTATGGCCGATTATGGTGCTGGTCATTGGCGTCCCGGGTCTGGGGCAGGCTGATGACACAGAAATCTACGGAACGGTAAGCGACGTTTCGCTGGCGCCAAATATTCTGATCATTTTTGACTCATCAGGAAGCATGGACACGGCCGACGTTCCCGGTGATCCTTATAACTCGGCGACAAGCTATACCGGTTCTTATGCCTCCGAAGCGGTCTACCTGCGCAAACGGCACTGGTGGTGGTATTATTGGGAATTTTTCTCAGCGGACGTCAATGCACTCGGCTGTGGTACCATAAAAAGCGAACTGCTGACACAAGGTTTTTCGCGGGGAAATATCAACGGCTCTTTTCCATATAATTGCGGTGGAACGGTCAAGAGGCTCAGGACGGGCAACTACATGAACTATATCGAATCCGGTGTGGGAACTCCTCGCAAGCGCATTGATGTTGCCAAAGAGGTGATCACTGATTTGATCAGTACGACCACGGGGGTGCGCTTCGGAATTATGCGATTCAACCACTCCGATGGCGGCCGGGTGGTGGCCGAATGCGGTACCGACAATGATACCCTGATATCCGTGGTCAATGACATTAGTGCGTCCGGTTGGACCCCGTTGGCGGAAACCTTGGCGGAAGCCGGGTTGTACTTTGCCGGCGAAGACAGCTGGTTTAATTCCGGCCTCAGCTACACTTCACCCATGCAGGAGCGCTGTCAGCGAAACTACATTATCATAATGACGGACGGGGAACCCACCGAGGATAAAGATTCGAAGCTGGCCTCCGCAAGCTATATCAATAACGATGCCATCGGTGACTATGACAACGACGGCGCAGACCCGGGCAGCTATAGCAGCAACGGCTCGGATTACCTTGACGATGTGGCCAAGTATCTGTATGAAAACGACTGCCATCCAGCCCTGGGTGACGGAACATCTTTTGACAAGCAAAACATCATCACTTACACCATCGGTTTTCAGCTCACCCATGAGCTTTTGCAAGACACCGCGACCAACGGCGGGGGAGAGTATTATACGGCCACCAACTATTCCGAATTGAGCGAGGCATTCTTCCATATCATGTCCAGCATTTCGGAGGAAAACGCGGTTTTTGTTGCCCCCGTGGTACCTATCAGCCGTATGAACCGTGCCTATGCCGGGGACAGGATATATCTGGGTTTTTTCAAACCTCAGCAAAGCGGCCGCTGGATCGGCAACATCAAGCGCTACGCTCTGGACGAATACGGCACACTCTACGATGCCAACAACGTTGTGGCCACCACACCCGATGGCCTGATTAAAAGCAACGCCCTGTCTTTCTGGACTACATTGGGCAATGACGGTCCGGATGTGGCCGCGGGAGGTGCCGCCGAAGTCCTGAATTTGATGATCGAGGATTCGACGCCGCGGGAGTTATATACTTACACGGGCAGCGATGCTTTGCTCACGGATTCCTCTAATGCCTTTGTGAATGGCAACTCGGCGATAACCAATGCCGATCTCGACGTTGCTGATGCAGCCGAGCGGCAGGAACTGTTTGACACAGTTCATAGCGGGACTTTCGGAGATATTATCCATGCGGAGCCCGTGGTGGTCTATTACCCCGATCCGGACAACGACCCGGACACCAGCGATCAGAGGACCATGATATATGCCGGTGCCAATGACGGCATCCTGCACGCCATCGATGACGATTCCGGCAGCGAAGAATGGGGATTCATTCCACCGCATCAGTTGCCGAGATTGTCCCTGTTGAACGACAATGATCATGACTACTTTCTAGACGGTTCGCCGGCAATCTACTACGGTTCCGACCAATGGGTTCTCATAGCCGGGGAACGACGCGGCGGCAGCAATTATACTGCCATCGACATCACATTGCCGACCGCTCCCCGCTGGCTTTACAGCATAGGGCGAAATTTTTTGGATCCCAATCCCGGCAACCACCCGGACAGCGATGCTTATGAGCGCCTGGGGCAGTCCTGGGCCAGACCGATAAATGCCACCATCGCCACCGGTATCACTGCCGATGATAAGGATTGCGTTCTTACAATCGATACCACGACCGCAGATGTTTTCCTGCTTGCCGGAGGTTACGATAACGAATAAGGATAGATTGTGAGAGCGAAGCGAACCACAATCTTATCCTGTAGTTGGACAAGCCCGATATGGGAAGCACGGATCCTATATAT
>Ga0209146_1000718_pt1 | contig 9992 bp, 4 predicted proteins | sample WorMetLIZAISLAND_2_FD_187402 | JGI IMG/M metagenome (GOLD analysis project Ga0209146, IMG submission 187402) | Marine gutless worms symbiont microbial communities from Max Planck institute for Marine Microbiology, Germany - Olavius geniculatus... | ecosystem: Host-associated > Annelida > Digestive...
TTCCTGAAACTAGAGTCTTCCAGGCAGCCGACGGTGAAGATTTGGTGATTCTAGCTTGCACCGTTGGTGACTGATCCACCCGTGTGACAGACGGACAGATGGACGGACAGAATTGTGATGGCTAAGACGCGCTGAAAGCAGTAGCTGCTTTTGCACGTAAAAAGAAAAGGAATTCATGTTCACAATACACAAAATATTGGATTAGAGTGTACAACAAGAAAAAGGTGTCAGAATGGTAAACAAAAATGGCAAGTGGTCACAAAAAAAGCTTTAGCCCCTATGCCTTCATAATGACAAAAATCTTCGTCTATTGCAAAATTTGCCAAAAGCTGAGATTATGTAATTATACACTGTGTCTCAAAAAACATCCCCGACATTTTCGACTGTCACTTGAAAAACAGTTATCAGATTTTGATAATTTTTGGTACCAATATTCCGTTCACAACTTGCTATCAAATGACCATTCAGTTTCCCACTTCACCCATTGTCCGCTTTTGCATTAACTAGGGAAAGCAGATCAAGCAAAATATACCTTTGAAATAAACAGAAAACGTGAAAAAACATTTCTGACATTTTCAACTGTAACTCAAAGAAAGATTAGCAGATTTCAATAATTTCGTGCAAAAAATATTTCTGACACATTCAGCTATTAAATCATTGTTCAAGTTTCCACCACACTAACGTCTGCTTCTGCACTACCTGGGGACAGCAGACCAAGCATAATGTGTTGAAATGAATGAAAAACTTCACTAAATTTTATCTATCCAAATCTGTGGGCCCCAACAGCCGGTCTATTACAGAATTTGATTTGACTCAATATTTGACTGCTGGCCAACGCCAGCGTTGACTGCCAACAGAAGTATTTGACTGTTAGCAGTGTCTATACCAGATAACGTTCAGGAATGTTTATGAACTTAAGAAGCGAATGGTAAAGTCAGGATTGGTCTAACGCAGAACATTATCGATACCTCTGTCACTGAATAGAAAAAGCATCTCCATGCTTATGTTCACATAATGGGGCAACGCTTCAAGCAATTTTACTGTAGGCAGTTGAAAAATGAACAACTGGATAAAGTGTCAGCCAAAAAGTCAGAAATGTAAACAAAATGTGTTTTCATGTGTTATGTTAATTAAGTAATCATACCGCATTAGATAAAAATGTAATATTTTGTTCGTTCTGTTTTCCACAGATAGTGCAGAAACAGACATTAAGTGAGGTGGGAAAATAAATAATTACTTAATGGCCAGTTGTCCCAGAAATATTTGCACCAAAAATTATTAAAATCTGATAATCCTTCTTAAAGTTACAATCAAAAATGTCGGGGATGTTTTTTGAGACACAGTGTATATTTCACATTCACGTGTTTTGTGCAACATGTACACATTGTACAGGTGTACCTGTGAACAGTGAGCACTTCACCGTCAACACACCGACACCAAGTCATCCTCAGACTACAACAGATGTTGAGCGTCATGGCATAGGCTGTTTTGTCAGAGATTAAACTACTACTAGTAGTTCTGTCCCCATTGCGGCTCCACCTGCTATTGATCGAGTAGGCTAGTTTGCTGCAGCAGTAGAGTGCAGCTACACCTGTTGTTAACCAAGTAGACACTACTGGCCTTGTCACTAAGACACCATCTGTTGTTCAGGTAGGCAGCCACAGTATCACAACACAACACACAATACATTTACTTAAGTCCAAAAACACTGATACAGCACTGCAGTCACAGTCCTCAATAACAAGCACTCTCACAGCACTGCATTTTTCTATGTAGACTAGCTAAAATGAACAATTCCTACTTAAGCCTGAATTTGCAAGTGCCCAGATAGTCTGCAGAGAGTTGACTATGAGAAGCGATAAGACACAAAAGAAGAAGTAGTAAATGTAGCTTAGTACACAGTGCAGACGAATGTAGTGCCGAGAGCTACGCATGCCAGTTGTCCGACACTCTTTGCATTGAAGGTAACAATCACCAGCTCGAAAACAACTCATTATCTCAAAGGAAGCCAAGGAAGTTCATGCCACAAGACAGTAGCACTCGCTGACAGTTCAGCCTGTAGGACGGTACTAATCAAGTTGGTCTGCGGTCACTGTAGTAGAACTCAGTTCCATTCTATTGAAGCAAGCAGGCAACTGTTACAAGAGAAGACAGTCCTAGACTGTTGGTTGTCGAGGCCCTAGACTGTCAGTTGTCACAGCCCTAAACTATCATTTGTCGTCGGCCTAGACTGTTGGTTGTCGTAGTCCTAGACTGACAGTTGTTGTCGGCCCTTGACTGTGGCGGTTGTTGTCAGCCTTTGACTGCTAGTTGTCGTCAGACCTAGACTGACAGTTGTTGTCGGCCCTTGAATGTGGCGGGTTGTTGTCGGCCTTTGACTGTTATTTGTCGTTCAGCCTAGACTGTTGCTTGTCGTCGATCCTGGAGTGTCAGCTGTTGTCGACCCTTGACTGTGGCGTTTGTTGTCGCCAGTCCTACACTGCCAGTTGTTGTCGGCCCCTTGACTGTGACAGATTGTTGTCGTCGAGCCAATAATGTTGGGTGTCGTTGGTCCTAGACAGACAGTTGTTGTCGGCCCTTGACTGTTAGCTGTCGTCGGGCCTAGACTGTTGGTCGTTGTCGGCCCTTGACCGTGGCCATTGTTGTCATCGCCCCTAGACTGTCAGTTGTCATCAGCCCTTGACCGCCACAGCTGTTGTCACTGGCCCTGAGTGTATCAACTGTTGTTTATCCCAGATCGTATTCATTGTCGCTGGCCCTTGACTGTGTCATCGTTAAACCTGGCCTGTATCTACTGCTTACAGACCACATTGGTTGTTGTGCAGTTTGTATCACTGTTCATCCAACATACCATGTGAACTGTCTTACAACTACAAATCATGTCAGAAGTTGGTACACAGTAAACTCCTGACAAAATGCCATCAAAAGCCAAAATAATTCGACAGAGAAGAAAAGTGAAATGTGCTAGGACAAAGAATAAGAGCAAAGCAAGAACATCTAAGAACTATAAGCAAAACGTCACCTCCGTCAAACAGAGAAGTCGCTCCAGAGCAGCCACTGATAAAACATTTCGACAAAAGAAACTCTCAGCTCAGAAACAGAGACTATGTTGTGATAAAAATTATGCAGCAAAAAACAGAATGACTGCATGACACAATACTAAAAAACGCCTGAAGGAAAATGAAGAATACGCTGACAAAAACAGAAAAATGGCTAGGGTCAACACACGTCAGCGTCTGATAGAAAATAGCACATATGTCGAGAAGAACAAAATTGCAGCTAAAGTTAATAGCAAACGCCGATTGGATACGGATGAAAACTACCGAACCAAAAGAAAAAAGCCATGAGAGAAAAGTGGAAGAAAAGATGGGATACAGACAGCAAGTATAGGGAAATAAAAAAAACAAAAAAAGCAAACTACAGAAAGATGAAGATAAAACAAAGAAAACAAAAGCCAGGAAACAAAGTGGTACAAACCGCTCAGCAGCGTTACTGGAGGCGACGAGCTCGGCTGTTAGCAGAAGCAAAAGAACGCCGCCTTGACCACGCACTAAAGCAGAAAATGCCACTGAACTCACATATGGCATCACTGGATGTCGACATCATTTTTATGACATCTAACAGAACAGAAAAGAAAGCAGCAAAAACTGTGAAACATTATCACCTAAAACTATCTCAGTACACCAGCAATGCACTGAAAAAAGCAACAAATAAGAACTTGTTAAATGAATCAGACCTTGAAGCTGCATTCGGTTCTCAGAAACATACTTCATCATCTGAAGCATATTACTCAGAACAAATATACTACGTGCACAACAACCAAGATACCATACCAATGGATGCAAATGGTCAGGCGCGCATTTTCACGTTGATTGAAAAGCAAATTGCTGAGCCACAGGAACCAGACCAGCCAAAAGTCACACAGCATGAGTCACCGCAGCAACAGGACAACAGACCAGTTGTATGTCCACCAGCAAAGCGTTCATCACCTGCATCAACATCCACACAGTGGCAGTGTAACAGCAAACTGTGTAAGATTGATGAAGAGACAATTCGATCCACAGACGAGCTGCTGCAGAAAATAGTCACCACAGACTCACTCCGATGAACTCATCTGTATCAGAACATAAACACTTGTCTATACACAGACAAAAACCCAGACAAACTCGGCCACAGTCTATCCTGTTCACACGAAAATGGCTGCAACAGCTTACTCAGACACATTCGTCTTGTATCATGCCATTTTCCAGCAATACGATCTCTCGTAGTCAAAATCTATAAACTGCGTCGGCTGATTCGGCTGAGTTTATGTATACAATCTGTACAACAAGCAAAACGCAGTGGTGATTTCGTCAGGTTGAAGTTAGCACTGCAAGCTCTGAACGAAGCTGAGTCAGCAATGTGGGGTGGAAGAAAAGATGAGGGCTTTCATGAAAAAGTTAACAGCGAAATCAACCGCAATGGCATGCAAGCCGATGAGACAGCCATATTGGAACGCTTTGGCACACAACTGCGGGAAGTTGCTAAACAGCGAGACACCTACACCACATCTGCATGTTCAATGTGTGAGCAAATAAAACCAAATCTGAAAACGTTAAAGTCACTCGAAAACAAAAAGGGATTTGACTCAGAGAAAATGACAGAAGCGTTAGACAAATTGTACCAAAATAAAACCAGGTATGAAAACATAGAGCACCCTGACAAAGTCAAACGATACCTGAAACCCATTCATGACCTCAAAAGAATTGTCGAAAACAATCTAGAATCCAACAATGTATTTAAACCACACTGGGTACTGGACATCTACACTGACCAGCCGGACGAGCTTGAGACCACCAGCCTGTACGAGCTGCTCAGCTGGTATGAGAAAGAGCGGCTTTTGCCTGACAGCACAAAACCACTGCAGCTGAAACACTTGCCATTCTGGCTGCGTCGCAGAAAGAAAACTCCGTACATTGTGACTCACCAAACTATAAATCCAAACCAATCTGAAGAAAAGAAAGAACTGTACTACTACCAGCTCCTAAAATTATTCAAGCCATGGCGAACTGAACAAGATCTCTCTTTTCCTGGCCTGACTTTTCATGAAGCATACATGACAGAATCTGCCAGTTTGCCAGACATGATTCAATACCACACAAGCAACATACATACCACTGAACAAGATGAGCAGCTGGATGCAGCAATCAAAAAAAGAGCTAAGCAGCTGGAGACTGCTCCTGTTGAGGAAGATGAGCTTGATGCATTCGCTGGATGTGCTACTGACAATCTCCAGTCTGCTATGCAGGACCTCGTTAATGCTCAGTCTGCTGCAACACACAAAGATCAACTGAACACTACAGAACTTATCGATGACTACAACAAACTCAACTGTGCCCAGAAGCGCATAGTTAACAAAGCAGTAACAGCGATCTTTGATCAGTCAGAGCCAATACGACTAGTGGTCAGTGGCCAAGGAGGCACCGGGAAAAGCCGTGTCATCGACATCCTGCAGCGTACGATATGTGCCAAGTCAACATCAAACGGTGTGTCTGCAGTTGTTGCTGCACCCACTGGCCTCGCAGCCCACAGCATAAATGGCATTACTCTACACAAAGTCCTTTGCCTGCCCGTCGAACATGGTAAACCAGCAGACTACAACAAGCTAAGCCAAGACCAGATCAAGACGATCCGAGCAATACTGAAGGACTTGAGGCTGCTAATAGTAGATGAAATCAGCATGGTGTCATCACTGACTCTGCTCTATATCCACCTCAGACTGACCGAAATAATGAACAATGATGACTATTTTGAGGGTCTGAGCGTGGTATTCTTTAGAGACTTTCTACAACTACCACCAGTTAAAGGCAACCAGCCTTTCATACAAGTCACACCACATGAAGCCAAAGAAAGGACAGGTGCCATTGGCACAATCAACCTGTGGGAAAGTCTCCAATATGACGAGCTGACTATTAATATGCAACAGAGTGGTGACCAGGATTACGCATTAGTGTTAGCCGATCTACGCACAGGTCACATCTCCGACCAGCAGTACACAATGCTCACTGAGCGATTAATAACTCATGGCCGTCCTGCGACAGTCGATGAAATTTGCAACAAATACTTGGAGCTGGTGAGCAGTGGTCAGTCTCCAGTCATCCTACTGCCAAGAACAGCCATGTGTGATGAAGTAAACAACGCAATGTTGCAACGCATTGGAACTGAAATTCACAGCTTGAGTGCCTCGGACAAATTAGAGACCATTGTAGACAAAAAAACTTTTCCCCAAAATTGATAAAGCACTCAAAACGATGGAAAATGACACAACAAGAACTGCTGGACTAGAGAAGTGTGTACAGCTGTGCATTGGGGCTAAACTAATGTTGAAGAGAAACAAGGATGTAGAGGCAGGGCTGGTCAATGGATCAGTCGGTACGGTAGAAGGCTTCAAATACACATCAAATGAGGCCGGTGCACCTGTTCATGCTGTCATGATCCAATTCAAGAACAGAGATGGTCTGGTCTCAGTCGAGAGAGAGTCATGCAGCTTTGAAGTGCTCAAAGGAGTCTTCTACACGAGGAAACAATTTTCATTAATGCCAGCCTTTGGTATAACAATTCACAAGTCACAAGGTCTGAGTCTAAGCTCAGTCATAGTGGATGCTGGCGCGAGCATATTTAGCTGCGGCATGATTTATGTCGCTCTATCTAGAGTAACAACAATGGCAGGACTCCATCTCATTGACCTAGACAGGAACAAAATTCAGTGCAACAAAAAAGCTGTAGCCGAATACGACAGACTGCACAAGCTGTATGCACCACATCTCAGTATAATAACAACAGAAACCATGACAAACATCTTCAAGAACTGCAGCATTGAGTCACTTAACAGTGAACATCAAGAAAAAAATTTACAGAACTTGAATTTACCTCAGCATTCTCTCCGTAGAGCAGCAGTTGACACTCAGTCATTCACAGCAACTGCGATTCAGCAACTTATCTGCAACCACACAGAACAGCACATGAATGTTACTGTACACAAGATTATTGGTGATGGCAACTGCCTGTTTAGGGCAATTGCACTTGCACTGACAAACAGTTAAGAGCACCACAGTGTCATTCGTAAGAAGGTTACAGACCACATGCTAGATGATGCAGTCAGGAATCACCTGCAGCCGATGTTTAATGACAGTGCAACCTACACTAGCCATGTACAAACCATGCAACAAAATGGTACATGGAGTACTGAGCAAGAAATTTTTGCTGCAGCAAATTTGTTCAACTGCTTAGTCATTTGTCTCAGTCAATCAAACACTTATTACTTGCAACATTTTCCACCACACTTTCTTACCCATTGCAATAGTACATGTTCACACAAAACAATATACATAATAAACACAACTGGCACACATGACCAGGCGACTGCTATGCTTCTCGACGATTTGGAAGAATAAGACAAAGACAAATGATTGAACTCATCTTTGACCACCTTTCAAAACACAGAATTCCCAACTTTTCCAGTGAAGCAGATATACTGTGATACTCCGTAACATTAAATGTTGACAGTAGATTCTGACTGCATCAGTCAGTGTTTTTGACTGTGTTACTCTTGACTTTGTCAGTCATTGTTTTGACTGTATTAGTTGTTATCGATATATTGTGACTGTGCCGGTCATCGTTCCTCACTGGGACTGTTGACCGACTGTGTCAGTCATCGTTCTTGACTGTGTAAGTGGCAGTGGTACATTGTGACTGTATCAGTCGTCATTTTTGAATGTATTGGTTGTTGTTGATATACTGTGACTGAGTCAGTCGTCGTTCCTCACTGGGACTGTAGATGGTGACTGGTCAGTCGTCGTCCCTGACTACGTCAGTAATTGTTCATAGACTGTGACCTGTTATCCCACAAACTGCATCAGTTGCCAAATGGTTAGTTTAATACAATGCTATCAAAACACAAAAGTAAGCAAATGAAAAGCAAATCGAAACACGTCAGATGAAAAAATACATGCATAGCAAGATCACACACAGCTACCAGCAAAATACTAGTTCTGTCAATTCCACGTTAATTAAAAACAGACTAGGTAGCCCTGTGCTTTCAAAATTCATCACATAATGAACTGTGTCTGCCACTGTATTCTGCAACAGCTGCAAATGACACATAAACATAATGAGGAAAAAACTTTCTGTAATCAAAATGTCAAGTTTTACAATTCTTAGGAAAGTTTTGGGCAATTTTCCATGACAAAGTTTTCCGTGACAATTCCCTGATTTTTACTAAAATCCCTGAAATTTCCAAGCTTCCAAGTTTTCTACACAAGTGGTCACCATGCGGTGATCATCAGCCTCACCCGACAACTGTCAGCTGCATAGTATTTTCCATGTAAATTGGCAGTTAGCTGCATTGTATCTTCAGTACAAATAGCTCTGTGTTTGCAATACCGGTGCCTCCAGTGGTCAGCTGTACTACTGTGTGCAAATAGTTTGGTTTGTGGAACCAATGAGTAACTTGTCTCCAGTGTTCTATTGTACTAATGTAGTAATGTTCAAATGACTGAATGCACCAGTCCCTGCTAGGTGGAGCCACAATGTAGCAGTTTGTGTCAACAATTGTTGCTAGGGTGAGCTACAATGTACAGGGTGTGGCAAAAAAGTATACTCTAAATTGCTTTGTCATTTTCTTATCAATCGCTGAGAAAATGTCAATAAAGTGCACAGACTTTGTTCGTAAAGTTTACTTCTATTTGACGACACTAGACGAACACAGTTGTTTTCAATATGCGTTACTCGTTACAACGCAAAGGTTTTGAGTGTGCAGAATCACAATGTTGTCTTGTAATAAAATTCATCATTTTGCAACAGTAAAAAAATATTGAATGCTGCTTGGTTTTTTATGTAGATGAGAACTGGTAATAAGAATGTAAAATCGTGAGTTAAAATTTCGAGTGGTTACCGAGAATATGGCAAACAACTTCAGGGGATACTTCTTTTGCCGCACCCTGTATATAAACAGAAATTTGCCTTCATGGCACTGTCGATCCAGTCGTTCATGTACTGAGCTGCAGTGTAGTAGTGTATCAGGGGCATTCAGAAAGTTGCAAGCTAGGTATAGATACTCAGAAGTTCTGTACCATTTGGTCATTTTGAACATAATTACCTGCAACTGAAAAGCATCAGCTGCAGTGTTTCTCCAAACATTAGGTTCCATTGTAAAAGAAATGTTGATCTTGGACTATGGACTTCCAGTCAGCCATTTGCCACGCAGTTTCCTCAGGAAATTTGCATACTTTCATGAAATCATCCTAAAGCCCAATAGTAAATTGAGCAATATTCTAGTGCCCTGGTATTAACCAGTAATGCAATGTCAGGGACATTTGTAACATTCATCTTTATCAGACTATGAACTTTTTAAATGTCCCTCATAATTTGCTAGTGTGTGCCAACTTTTGTTTTCAATGTGCTGTTTGAAGTTGTTGCTGAATGTGCTGAGTTGTGCATTAGCAATGCATGTCATCAACTTAGTGACAGTCAATTCATGATATCTGAGTAACTAAGTTATACTCCATTGCCTCCGAACTATTTTATTAGTTATGGAGATATATTTCACTGCTGCTTACTATATAGTCTGTGGCCCTGTGAAATAACACAAGTCATGCAGCTCGTTGATAAATAACAGAAATGACAGTGACTGTCAGAGAGCATACCGATATTGCAAAAATCACTATAAAACAGCTTCTATCACTGTTCAGTTACAGTTCCATTGTTCCATGCATGCAGCTGACTAAATTTGGCATTCCTTAGTACTAAATATGGAACACAACACACAACAACTTTTATTTCATTGCTTATCATTATCTATAACTTATTCTTATATGTCTCTATGGTGACTAGATATAGCCAGTCACTGTGAAAAACTTTCACCATAAGTACAGTTTTAAGTTTAATGGAGTTGAGCAGAATGTGCAAATGTAGGCGAACATGTACCATATCAGTTATATTAAATTGTACTGTTT
>Ga0209146_1000723_pt1 | contig 9953 bp, 8 predicted proteins | sample WorMetLIZAISLAND_2_FD_187402 | JGI IMG/M metagenome (GOLD analysis project Ga0209146, IMG submission 187402) | Marine gutless worms symbiont microbial communities from Max Planck institute for Marine Microbiology, Germany - Olavius geniculatus... | ecosystem: Host-associated > Annelida > Digestive...
TCCCATATCGGGCTTGTCCAACTACAGGATAAGATTGTGGTTCGCTTCGCTCTCACAATCTATCCTTATTCGTTATTTGCTATTTGGTGTTTGGGATTTTTTTTTTGCTTCAAGGATCCTGATCGACTAATTCACACTGCTGAAGCCTATAAAATGTTTTTAGGACTCGACACAGACCTCAAACTCCTTTGAAAATGACGTCCTCGTTTACTTCCTTTAAAACGTTCAGGACCTTGCGGATATCGCCGTCCGTGATGCAGGCATACATATAGGCCTTTTCACGCTCCAGCCGGAACCTGATGAATCCGTATTTTATGAGGGCCCATTTCGGCCCTTCCACCATCCCGATGACTTCTGCATTCACGCGCACAACCCGCCTGAAACTGGTCAACTCAATGTCACCGTCTGAGGTAATACGGATCGTGTATGAAATTGCCAGGGCAAAATACCAGGTGTATGCCATAATGAACGAGACCATCAGCGAACGGGCCAGCGGCCAGCCCGGTGTGAACCCGAGAGACCCGATCAGCAAAAGACATATGACGGTCCATATGATTAAAACCACAAAAAAAATCCCCACAAACATGACCGGAGAATGGTATACATAATGTTTTTGAGATGTTGCGGATTGGCTCATCATTTTCTTCCTGATAGCGCCATTGCCGGGCAGATAAGGTCAGATCTGGACTGACCATCATACCGATGAATTTAACCAACTAAATAATCGCAATCAATTGGCTTGACACCAGAGGGAAAACCGCTAATCAGCGGCTTTCGATCTGCTAACTCAAGGAAATCGTAAACTATAATTACGACAACCCTTTGTCAAGCCCAAAGTCCCGATGAGAAAAAAACCTTGACACGTTTTCTTAATTATGTTTAATGGATAGCTGGTCTTACCATCTGTGAGCCCAGTGCTTTGAGGTGGTTCAAGACCACTTGTCCGCAAAAGGGACGGTGGTCTGTGGGCTGAAGATAGAGGAACATGCCTTTGATCTCCCGCCATTTGCCGGAATCTGGGGAAACGGGGATGAGTACCCGCCGGCAGATACCGTTATCTTGACACTTTAGTTTTATCTTTGATAGAGAGGTAGAAACCGTATTGTAGAAAGGTCTTCTACAATGCGAAATACAAATGTGAGCCCTTTTTATCACACGGCCAATGACGGTTCCGCTGCTGAGATTCAGCACCGGGGCAATCGGATAGCCGTAGCAGGGTATCACCATTTGTCGTCCGGTATGTATGGTTGCCGGGGATTTCTCGATGGAGTTGCCCCACTGAATCTGTTGGGCCCGGGAAAGCGGCTTTACGGCTGACGGCGGGGGAGATCCATCATAACTTTTTCAGAGGAGGAAGAGACTATGAAGCAGGACAAGACGGAAAAAGTTAAAAAAACCACTCGATGAAGTTTCCTGAAAAAGACCGCGGCGGCCGGAGTCGGCGCAGCCGTGGCAGCTCCCACTCTTTTTAATATCCGCACCGCGGCGGCCAAGGGTACTACCTGGCGCATCCAGACCTCCTGGCCCGGTGGTATCGGTCTGGAGATTTTCAGAAACTGGTGTAACGGTATCCAGGAGAAAAGCGGCGGTGAATTGATCTTCAAACCCTTTACCGCCAAAGACGTGGTCGGCGACTTCCAGATGTTCGATGCCGTTAAAAACGGCGTTCTGGAAGGCATGAACCCGTTTACCCTTTACTGGGCCGGCCGCATGCCCGCCTCGGTGTTCTTCAGCTCCTATCCCATGGGGCTGCGCAATCCCCATGAATGGGATGTCTTTTACTACGGCCTGGGCGGCATCGAACTGGCCCGTGAATTGTTCGCCGAGCACGGCATGTACTACGTGGGCCCGATCCATCACGGCCCCAACATCATTCACTCCAAGGTGCCCATCCGGTCAATTGAAGACTTCCGCGGCCGCAAGATGCGCGTACCCGGCGGCATGGTCGCCGAGCTGTTCACCGCGGCCGGCGCCAAAACCACCCTGCTGCCCGGCCCTGGAAAAAGGCACCATCGACGTGGCCGACTACGTCGGTCCGGCGGTCAACTACGCCCTGGGCTTCCACCAGGTCACCAAGTACATCTCCATGGGGCCGGCCGGCTTCATGTCGATCTACCAGCCTGTCGACCTGATGGACCTCACCGTGGGCATGAAAGTATGGAATGCGCTGCCCAAGCACCTCAAGACCTTCGTGGAGATGGAAGTCCATGTCTATTCCGACATGCATCACGCCGCCATCCAGAAGGCCGACCAGGAAGCCTGGAAGGGTTTCGAGGAAGCCGGTTCGGTGGTAACGCGGCTGAGTGAAGAAGACGTCGAGGCCTTTACCGCGCTGGCCGTGCCGCTGTGGTACAAATGGGCCAACAAAGACGCGGGCGCGGCCCGGGCCTTCAAGATCCAGCTCGACTACATGATGTCTGGCAGCCTCGGCTATGCCAACCCCGATATGATCGCGGGTCAGACGCTCAAGCATGTCTAAATTATAGTTAAACCTAAAGTCGCTGGCTGTTTAGCAGCGGATAGGAACCGCCCCCGTGGCGGTTCCTATTTTAATAAATCGACTCAAACAGAATTCTAATGGCCGGGATTTGCCGCCATCCCGAATGGGGCCTGTCGAAAATCTCCGGCCTTTTAAGTTTTAATACAATCTCAGAGTTAGGATAGATTCATGCCACACATCACTTTTGTATTACCTCACTGGCTTTACTGGGGCGGATTAATTGTCGTACCCTTGATCGCCATGTACATCGTTCGCCAGCAGAGAGGCAAGGAAGTAGACGGCACCTTATCCAAACGAATTGCCTATCTGCTCTGGCTCTGCGGCGGATTTATCGGACTCCATCGGTTTTATGTCAAAAACGCCCTGGGTTTCGTCTATATCCCCATTTTTATCGCCCTGCTGATGTTCAACGTCCAGGTTCGGGAAGCGGTCGAACACATTTCAGATGCCAAAAATGCCATCAGCATCGCCGAATTCGACGTGGAGCGTGCCCAAAAGTCAGTCGACAAAGGTCGCAAAGGCGCCCAGGAAAAGCTGGAGAAGGCCAAACAGGCCCTGGCGCCCGCCCAGCAGAATCTGGATGAAAAACAGGGCCTCCACGACAAATGGTTCCGCTACACCAGTATCTCGGCCATCATCATCGGCATATTTCTGTTGATCGATGCCTTTTTGCTGCCGGGGCTGGTAAGGAAATGCGCGGAGCGGGAGAAGCCTACCGAAGAAGAGCTTGCCCTAGCCAAGGCCAAAAAAGAAGAGTTCGAAAGGCTTGGCAAGGCTGATGCCACGATCGAAGTCCAGGTCACCAATCCGTTTTTTCACTGGGTCGACAAGATCAACGGTTACGTCGGAGAGTATGTCAGTTTCTGGTCGATCATCGCCGTATTCGTCTATTATTATGAAGTTCTGGCCCGCTATCTATTTAATTCACCCACCAACTGGGCCCATGAAAGCATGTTTCTGATGTTCGGCATGCAGTATGTCATGGCCGCCGGCTTTACCCACCGTGAGCACGCCCACGTCCACGTGGATGTCATTTACCAGTATTTTCCGGTCAAGATCAAAGCCGCCATCAACGTGTTTACATCGATTTTCTTTTTCATTTTCTGCATTGTTTTATTCTGGACCGGCTGGGTGTTCGCGGCGGATTCAATCAGCGTGTGGGAGGTGTCGTTTACCGAGTGGGCCATTCAGTACTGGCCGGTAAAATGCACATTGGCAGCGGGTGCGATACTGCTGTTGTTCGACGGGATAACCAAATTGCTCAAGGATCTGATCGTCCTTTTTGGAAAGAGGGTATAAATTATGGGTTTGGAAATAACTATTGGCTGGCTTACATTTTGGATGTTTAGTACGTTGATATTCCTGCTCCTGCTGGGTTTGCCGCTGGCCTTTGTCACCGGCGGGCTCGGAGTGGTATTCTTGTTTTTATTCGGGGATGCACAGATGCTGCACATTCTGCCGTCGCGCATCTTTCCCTTTATGACCGACTACCAGCTATCGGCCATACCGCTGTTTATTTTTATGGCTTCGGTGCTGGCAGCGGCCGGTTTGATCGAAGAGCTGTTCGATGTGGTCTACCAGATTCTGGGCGGCTTGAAGGGCGGTCTGGCCACCGCCACCATCATCGCCGCAACCATTCTGGCCGCCATGGTGGGGGTAATCGGTGCAGCCGAAGTGACCATGGGGATTGTGGCCCTGCCGGCCATGCTCAAACGCAAATACAACCCGGTGATGGCCTGCGGAGCCATCCTGGCCGGCGGTACCCTGGGAATTCTGATCCCGCCGTCGATTCTGGCCATTATCTTTGCGGTGGTTGCCCAGCAGTCGGTGGGCGAGCTGTTTATCGGCGCCTTTTTCCCGGGCTTCCTGCTTTCGGGCATGTACATCCTTTACGTCACCGGACTTAGCTACATAAAAGACGGCTACGGACCGGCCCTGCCCAAGGAAGAGCGGCTCAGCGTGGCGGAAAAACTCAAGCTGCTCAAAGGCATCATCGCCCCGATCCTGCTGGTGTGCCTGGTGCTGGGAGTTATCTTTACCGGAGTGGCCACACCGGTGGAGGCCGCCGGTATCGGAACATTCGGCGCCCTGGTGGTGGCCGCGTTGTCCCGCAAGCTGTCCTGGACCAATATCGGCACTGCCGCCATCACCACCCTCAAGGCCTCTACCATGGTGCTGTGGATCATGTTCGGCGCCAGCATCTTCGTCGGCTTCTACATCGTCAACGGCGGTCAGCAGTTTGTCACCGAATCCCTGCTGGGCACCGGCCTGGGGCCCTACGGCATCCTGATGATCATGATGGTTCTGCTGGTTTTGCTCGGCATGTTCCTGGACTGGGTGGGCATTTTGCTGCTGGCGGTGCCGATTTTTGCCCCGATCATGCGTTCTTTGCCCTGGGACGGGGTGTTCGGGTTTCCGGGAGTCCCCCCGGGGGAGGTATCCCTGTGGTTCGGGGTGGTCTATATGGTGAACATGCAGATGTCATTTTTGAGCCCGCCATTCGGATACGCGCTCTTCTATCTAAAGAGCGTGGCGCCGCCCGAAATCACCATGGGCATCATATTCAGGGCGGCCATACCGTTTTTGTTTTTGCAGGCGATCGGTCTGGCCCTGGTTGTGATCTTTCCTGAAATTATTCTGTGGCTGCCGAGACTCGTCTACGGCAACTAGCTCAGGGACTGCCGGGTCAGAGGATTTAACACTGTCCCGGCAGTCCTTTTCTTAAAACACGGGTATAACTCCTTCGCCCCGACTGTATGTAACAAATTCTGACTGTTTGTTCTGGCTTAACGATCTCCGAAGCTGATTCCACCTGCGCCTCTTAGTATGTATTCCCATCCTTATATGAAACTATCTTAAAAAGCGAACCGCAGAACCGCAGAATATCGAATGTCGAATTTCGAAGGTTTGTTTCGCTTCAGGCTTGGGGCTTCGCTCTTCGAGCTACGACCCCACAGGTCGCCTGCGGCTACGACCCGACAAGTCGCTCGAGCTTTTTTTAAATTAGACAGGATACATTCCTTCGACATTCGACATTCATTATTCGACATTCGATATTCTTTTCTTCAAAGTATCTTTTCCGATCAGTCCGGCTGGGGTTTGTGCTCGGACCGGTCGTAACAAATCCTTAGTTGACTTTTCGACGTTGATATTTTAGTTTTCCGGTTTCGCCTGATCTTATATCGCTTTTCAAAAAAATGTTCCGAAATACTGAAGGGAGGTATAAGCGGTTGTAGAAAAAATCATCCCGATACTTCGGGATAACGGAACTTTTTTTTGACAACTTCGATATCGAACTTTGCGAAGGCAACGCGCCGATGGCCGATCCCGTCAACCAAAACTCTTTAAATAACGACTACCAGGCGCCGGCCCTGTGGGGCTGGCCCACCTATCTAAGCATCATGATTGCGATTATCATCTTGATTTTCGCGGCGATCATGGTGGATCTAGAGAAAATCTGGCAGGAAATCGCCGCCTGCGACAAACGCTGGGTGCTCTTCGGAGCCCTGTCCCATTATGCAACCTATCTGGTACGCGGCATGCGTTGGCGCCGGTGCCTGATCCACCTGCAGGTGACGGCCGGCAGCGGTAGATTCGGCTTGCTGGTCTTTTTTTATAATTTCGTGGACAACCTGGTGCCGGCCAAGCTGGGGGATGTATATGCAGCCCATCTGGCCCGCATAAATTTTAAAATCCGCCGCTCCGCCGCCATGGGCTCGATTGTTTTTTTACGCATGGTCGATGCCTGGATTATTCTGGTGCTGGCCTCGCTGGCCTCCTGGATCCTGTTTGCAGCCCACCTGCCCCGGGCGGTCACCTGGAGTTTGATCGGCGGCGGTATTATCGCCGTGGGGGCCACATCCATCATGCTGGTGTTTTTTTTATTCAGGAAGAAACTTCCCGGCTGGATACCTGAAAAAGTTCAGCGGATGATCCAGGCCTTTCACACCGGCATGTGGCCCAGACCCAAAGAATTACTGCCCATCGCCGCGTTAACGCTGACTATTTGGCTGTTGGAAACCATGTGGATCTTCTGCCTGGTCCTGGCCTTTAAACTCCACGTCGGTCCGGCCGAAGCAATATTCCTGACCATGATTCCGCTGTTGGCCTCAGCCTTTCCATTTACACCCTCCGGTGCCGGGGTGGTGGAAATCACCCTGTACAGCTGTCTGCGCGTATTGGGCGTGGCAAGCCCGACAGCCGGCTCGTTGACCGTGGTTAATCGCTTTATTGATTACTGGATGCACATTGGCGTCGGTGTCATTGTCTGGGCCCTGCGTCGCCTGGTCGGTCTGAGGACCTGGCGCGATGTGCCCCTCAATGACCTTCGGGAAAATGGTGAGGCTAATGATTTAAATCCGAAATACGAAGCACGAAACACGAAACAAATTCCAATGACATAAATACCAATGACAAATACATTGTCGAGCCAATGGGCAGTATCGCCATAAGAACGTCGAGCCATTTTACGCAATGCTTATATCACTGGCCTTGAGCGTTTTGAACATTTGAACATTCGGATTTGAGATTTGTTTCGAATTTCGATTTTCGGGTTTCGTATTTTTGCAAGCCGCATGGGTCAAACACCACATCGGTAGAACCTTTCCGGATCCACCACTGGAAGTGGTGGCTTAATGCCGGAGTTAATGATAGAGTCCCTAATGGGAAAAGGAATATCAACATGGCCATCATCGGTTCCGCTCCACGCAGATGTGTCAATTTGCCCCCCGGCAGCCTGGGAAACCTGATTCGCTGCCTTGCCACCAATCAGGTACAGAAAGGTCCGGCGATCGAGGAATTTTACCGCAAGTTCGGTCAATGGCTCGGCGTACCCCATGTATTTGGTGCGGCCTCCGGCCGCACGGCCTTTCAGCTGGCCCTGGAATCATTAAACCTGGCAGACGGCGCTGAGATAATCTTCCCGGTGTTTACCTTCCCGGTCATTCCCATGATGGCCAAAATGCTGGGCTACAAGCCGGTCTTCTGTGATGTCGATCCCGGGACTTACAACTCCGGTCCGGAGCACATCGAGCCGAAGATAACGCAGAAAACCGGTGCCATTCTGGCCACCCACCTTTTCGGGCAGCCCTGCCCCATCGGCCCCATAGCAGATCTGGCGCAGCAACGCGGCGTGCGCCTGCTGGAAGATTGTGCCCATGCCTGCGGTGTTCGGATCGACGGCCGTCAGGCCGGCACTTTCGGTGATATTGGCATTTTCAGTTTCGCCGAAGGAAAAAACATGCCTTGTTTCGGTGGCGGCGCCATCGTGACCTCCGACGACGACATCGCCGCCTGCGCTGCCAAGATCCTGTCCGAATCCCCCGTTGCGGAGACAAAGGCCATTGCCAAAAAAGCCCTGTCGATCTGGGTGATGTGGCTGGTGACGCGACCCTTTGTCTTCGGGATTTCGGCCTACCAGATCCTGAAGCTCAAGCAATTGCTGGGGCAGCCTTTAATGGATTCCGCCGTGGGGGACGATCTGCTGGAAACGTTTCAAAAATCAAACCCGCACGTCAGCCGCCTGTCCAATCTCCAGGCTGCCACCGGCCTGCTTCAACTCGATCACATCGATGCTTTCAACGAAGGCGCCCGGCAGAATGCCCGCATCCTGACCGAAAACCTCGGCGACGTGCCCGGCATAAAGGCGCCGGATAGCGTCGAAGGCGATCATATATATGTTTACTATCCTCTCACCGTGGATGCGTCCCGGCGCGATGACCTGCGGCATTATCTCCTGAAAAAAGGCTTTGACACCAAAACGACGGACATGTCCGATTGCACGGCCCTCGGCCCTTTCCGGGAAGGGGATGCCTCCAGCGATCGACCGGCCGCAGCCAAAGAGGCCTCCATTCTGGAAATCTGTGTCTACCCGGTCATATCGAAGGAGAAGATGCGACGGTTGGCTGGGGACATACGATCATGGGCGAACAAAACGAATATATAGGTGGATGGCGGCCTCTTGTCCCTGGTTACTTGTCACTGGCTACCACCTAAAGAGGAATTTTAGTGCAGGAATTAGGATAAAGAAAATACAAAAGCAGCCTATAGGAAAGACAATCGGATGACTACTGATCGATAGCCGGCAAGGAGGTAATCCTTTAGACGGTTGATGCTAACATCTCCCTTGGGATCTCACTGAAAGATAAAGGCACACCGCCATGTTTAAAGGGCAAAAGAGAGATGATCGCATCAAAACTCCAATGACAAGGTCCCAAATACAAGTGGCCAGAAATCAGTGACCAGTAACCAGAAGCCAGCGACTAGAGGCCAGTAGCCAGAGACCAGCGACCAGGGACCAGGGACCAGTGACCAGCGACCCAGCGACCAGTGACCAGCGACCCAGCGACCAGTGACCAGAACCCAGAAGCAAGCACAGACATTCTCCTGTTTCTCAAATAAAAAGGTAACGATGCGATGCCGGTTCTAGACAATTTGAATGTAGAAATCAGCCTGAAGCAGGTTTGCAGGCGACTTCATATGCCGCCGGATGAAGACACGGATGAAATCGAACGGCTGATAGACGTCGTCCGGGAGTTGATCGAACCTCTGGCGCTCTATAAGGTCCGCTATATCAATGAAAAGCTCGACGATGCCGTCATCGTCAACGGCGGTCGACTGGAAAGCCGGGTGCTGCGCAAAAACCTGGATGATGTTGAACGCTTGTTTCCGTTTGTCGTCACCCTCGGCGGCAGACTGGGCCAAAAGCAGAGTGCTGCCGACGATCTTCTGGAAAATTTTTATCTGGACACCATCGGCAATGTGGCCCTGAACTCGGCCCGCAAGCAGTTGAAGCATCACCTGGAATCCAAATTTGCCCTTGGAAAAGCTTCCTCCATGGCGCCGGGTTCATTGGCGGATTGGCCCATTGAACAACAGGGCCCCCTGTTCAAGCTGCTTGGTGACGTCGAGGCTTCCATTGGTGTGCGATTGACCGACAGCCTGCTGATGCTGCCGGCAAAATCCATATCCGGCATCTTTTTCCCAACCGAGGTTTCCTTTGTCAGCTGCCAACTTTGTCCCCGCAAGCGGTGTGATTCGAGAAAGGCGAAATACGACAAGGCAGTGGCTGAGGAGTACGGAATCGAGGAGCATTGAGGCTCAGGTAATCTAGGTTCCGGGTTCAAAGGTTAACAGTCTTATATGAAACTTCATTAAAAGCGAACCGCAGAACCGCAGAATGTCGAAAACCGAATTTCGAAGGATGGAATCGCTTCGCTCACTCGAATTTTAAAATAGACAGAATACATTATTCGATGTTCGATGTTGAACGTTCGATGTTTGATGTTCATTAGTTTCTTCCCTTGATCAAACTGGCCGCTTGCGGCCAGCGGCCGCCGCTCGTAAGAAGCCACGATTGAGAGCGACATTGCCCCTTGTGGAATAAGATTTTCCACCAGTGCATTGTTCCAGTGCGAGCTGAAAACCAGTTGTTTTTGAATGTTCTGGTTGCTGG
>Ga0209146_1000733_pt1 | contig 9922 bp, 3 predicted proteins | sample WorMetLIZAISLAND_2_FD_187402 | JGI IMG/M metagenome (GOLD analysis project Ga0209146, IMG submission 187402) | Marine gutless worms symbiont microbial communities from Max Planck institute for Marine Microbiology, Germany - Olavius geniculatus... | ecosystem: Host-associated > Annelida > Digestive...
ATATCACACTGCTGCTACACCTATGAAAAAAAATTGAACACCAAAAGGAGATAATTCTCTCAGTTATTTATGACACTCGTACAAAGTCTACTATAATAAACGTGCAAAAACATACGGAATACATGTAAAACACATTAAAATTAATTAGATCAAAGCCTGCCAGTGACGTGAATCTAAAGAGCTGCTCGCAGTCTATGATGCCTATCCGCCATATTACGCACACCTGAATCTATGACGATGATAATGTTGTTTACTTACCCACTCCTGAATTCACGAAAGCACCCACGTTCTCGATCGCGTTATCGATCGTCAAGATGCATTATTCACAAATTAAAAGCAAATATCACACTGTCAATACGAAAAATATGCGCTACACTCTCACTTTCTGACCATAACTTATCGCTTCTTACCTGCACTGGCCTAATTTTACCTGTATGATTCTGTACACAACATAACGTAACGTACCGCGGTAATGAATACAGGTAACAACCTTAGCCCATGTCATTATTAGTAATATAAAATCCTGCAATAAGATTTCTGTTACTTTCAGTGTTAGGGCTATATATGAGTTACACTAATTAGGTGGCTGAAAATGGTAATTAGGTGATCCAGTACGGTGCAACTTTTGATCCAACTATAGGCCTACGGTGATATCCGTCGTTAACTAAATACCTGACCGAACTGAACCACAACATAAACCACAACATCAGAAACAGAAAGAGAGATCGACTGACGCACAATCAAACAGTACGGCGCAGTGTAAATGGGGATGAAGGGCAATTTGTTTAAATTTTAGCTAGTCATAAAATTTTCTTCCATAGCTCTATGTCTATAAATACAAAATATGGGACTTAATATTTCCGTTTTGCGGTAATTTAGGTTAGGCACAAAATTAAAATATTGAGGACCCAATCTTCTCTGTATGTTGGAATTGTAGCTGTACGTCTGACGGAAAAAAATTCAATGTTTTTGACCCCCCCCCCTTTTTTACCTCGCGACACCACTGGTTGTGTATTGTTAATAGCGCGATGCTAATTACCTGGAGTTTATAGCTTATGCCGTTAATAATCTTTGCACATTGCATTCATTAAGTTATTAATATATTGAACACGATGGTGATGATGATAGGCGCCTAAATAGAGAGGAGGGGGTAAATGACATAATTGTTTTGGAGAAATCGTCAGTCGTGGAAATCTCATTCGTAGACATCAAATCGCGTTAATAGTCTCCGAACGCAATACTTTGTAGTTGCGTCTTTCTCTAATTAATTTCTGCTCTTAACACCTGCGATTTACAGACACCTCGGCAGTACTGCGCGACCCAAGTCGAGCGTGCGCCACGTAGAGTGAGAGCGACGTTCGTTAATCATTGATTCATTCGCGAGGTGTCGCCACCAGCCGCAGGTGCCCGACCGTCATGACAAATTATTACCAGCCGTTTGGCGACGCCTCGAACTGAGTGGCGTGAGGCAACATCTTAAATTTTTTTTGCACGTTTTGCGTCTTTTACGCGCTACAGCCATATAGCCGGATAGCGTAATTCGGGTGTCTGTTGTAGGTCACGGATGTATTGTGGCCAAACGGTAGGCCAGGGGGCCTATGCCTTACCGGAAAACTTTTTACGCAAATAATTGTCATAAACCTAGGCAGGAAAATTACTTAGTGAGTGACATTAATACGTTAAGCCATTTAATGCTGCATGAAAGTCTTGCTCGGTTTTGGTCTTGGAAAAGTCTTGTTTGGGCTACATCACTGTAGACAGTGGTGAAAATGTCTTAGACAGTGCGGTGACGTCACCATGTCAGACTGCTGCTGCTGCTGATGCTGCAATTCACGTACTAAGTAGCAATACATCACACGAGCAAGACCGGTCTGCATTGCCAACCAGCATCAGTGCGTCGTGTAGGCTTAGTCCTGCAAAATGCAGTGCACGGGGGACGTCCCGTATTCAAAACATCTGGTTTGAATTTTCGCATATTTTGTGGTCTATTTTAAAACTGCAATATGTACACAGAATTGCAGATACAGGAACATTACTATTGTACATTAAAAACTATTGTAATTGTGTACTTTTTGCAGCTACAGAGACTAGAGTGGAGAGAGAAAAGTTCATTTGCCATAAAATAAAATTACAAACAGCTACATGTATAGAAAAAACGTGCAGAGAACGTATGTACCGGTGAACAAGTAGATGATTATTATGAGCAATCGTTTTACATGGATTTTGGTAAAATAGTGGGAAAAACGTTTTTCTCCTTAGAAAATAGTAAGCGTCATTGTTTTATCGCACTCCTAGAAACCAGTGCAGCAAATACACTGCACGGCGTCATACTGAGTGCAAGAAGGTCCCGGTCCATTCCGACCTGCTGAAATCGAGCGAGAAAAAAAGATTTGCATGTGTATGCACATATGTGCTTCCTGCTAGGTCTGCTATACCGGGAAATTAAATTAAGTCACGGATGGCTTCCGCGACATATCTTAAGGCGCGTACAGAGCGACGTAACTAAACGGAACTGAAGTGAACTGATCGATATTGTTCAGTGTTTTTACGATGAACAAACAGTAATGCATTACATTAGACATCGTTTAACGGCGTCGGTGGCTTATGTGACTCTACGCTCATGTTCACGTACGCGTTAACCAATGACCAATGGGCTCGCCATGCTTGCCCAATAGTCAATTCGCCACAAATTAAACCGTGTCAGTTCGCTTTAGTTTAGTTCAGTTCAGTTATACTTCGTTTTGTACGCGTCTTTAGGCAGCCGCGGCTATGTGCGATGAAAGTGAAACAACGTCTTAAGTTCTAGTTTTGTTGCATGCGATTTTGTTTCAGTTTTTAAAAAAATTTTTCACACGTGAAAACGACGCCTTAAGATTGGTTGATGAATGCATGACCATGTGTGAATTATTTCTCGCGGTCAAAACGTAGCGAAACCAGCTTATTAACTCTGGGCCGGTGTTATCGGTGCACTTGACATGATAATAAGTATAGTACAACGTGATAGCATGCTGACAGTGCGTGTGATCATTTGATGATGACACGGCATGACAGGACAGTGAGCTGTCTGTCATACACGTTGTCATTGATCTGTAACGTCTCGTCTCTAATCAGTCGCCGATTTCACAACGTCTGAATGTCAACTGTAGATTTGATAACACATCATCACACGACATCGCTGACCTACTCGGAGCACTTCTTCACTGATCATCTTTGTCTCTGAGCTGCTTATTAACGCGCGATGCACCGATATGTACATAGCTATAAATTTTAACATTTAGCCAGGTAGGCCTCTGTTTGGCTTGAAGTCTCTCGTACATGCACACTGTGTAAATTTGGTAAAAGAAATCTGGCATAATTTCAGAAATAGTAACTAGGCCCTATCTCTCACCGTTATTGAGATACAGCGACTTATTGGCTAAAAATCGCAAATTTCCACCTCCTCTCATTTAGCGCTTTTGTTCGGGGTGACTCCCTTCGAACTTGTATTAAAGCTTTATGGTTTCTGAAACTAGAGTCTTCCAGGCAGCGATGATGAAAATTTGGTGATCCTAGCTTTCACCGTTTTTGACTGATCCACCCGTGTGACAGACGGACGGAGAGACGGACAGACAGAATTGCGATGGCTAAGACGCGCTGAAAGCTGTCGCAGCTTTCGCGCGTAAAAATTGTAGCTATCTGAACAACATTGCTTATGATAAGTCTTATATACCATTAATGATTTCGCTGTAGCTGGAATCGTCGCATTTCATGATTGCCGCTTGCTCTGGAAATGCCTCCTTCTCAAAAATAGATCCGCCACTAGACTAGAAATCCTTAGCCCACCGAGCTATTCGGTTTATAGCGTGGCGCTGATCTCCGTTTCTTAGCCCTTAGCCAGACACCAACTTACACTGCGGAACCACAGAGACGGGTTAAATGCATCGCGCGGTGTGCCTGTTTACGCCCCAGCTTTCATTAATACTTACCGGATCCACCCACGAATGGATGGCCAGGCTGAGTTGACCTGGTTGACTGGTTACATAGGCCTACTGACGTGTACCAAATACCAACAGAAAAGTAACTTTCATTAACAAATGCGCCAAACTGTCATTAATTCTTAGACCCACTGGCGGTTGCTCTGAGTAAACAATTTTACTGACTGCGCTTCTGCGTTAGACAAAGTGCCAACTCTGCTATTCCGCTGATTATCGCCCACAGCATAGCATGTGACACGTCTCTGCAGTGTGGATAGAGTATAGACCGAAACACAGCGAGAGCGAAAGAGATAATTAATGACTGGTATGCATGCAAACTGCACCGTCATCAATTGATTTCTGGACGCCTCGTGTAGTGGCGGCATTGTCTCGTCTCCGCGCGCATGCATAAAAAAGCCAACGACGTCGAATTAGCGCTTGCTTCATGCATTATAGAACGACAAAATGTCAGCTCAGCCCCTGAACCATGGTCCATGGTGAGTAGACGCATAAACGAAAGACGTGACCTGAACCATCGCTGAGACGAGAAAGAGTTTAATATATTTCAGCGACCCCTCCCATTGCCAGCAATATTACACTTTGCTTGTCGCCTGGCAGCCTCTTAAAGAGTGTACAAAAGGACAGAATTGAATTGGGAGTTCACTCCATTTCAGCTCGTTCGCTGTAAAAAAACAATATACTGTTCAAACGAACACGGAGTCTGTTCAATGCATCTCGATAGCTTACGGTAAAGTCCGTATAAATTAAATGAGTGAGCCAGTGGTAAAAGTTTAATTGCCGCCTCAAAGATAGGCTAATGGCGCCTCAAAAGTTGGACGGACGCACGCACAGACGTACGCAGATGATTTTATACTCTGTCCAATGCTATGCATTGCATTGGACAGACAATTTTTAGTTTGTTTCGTAGCGCGCAATAATCATATTCTTTATACTTAGTGTATATAATGTACCACTACTTGTAACGTTATGCATTAAACTGAGCATTTTTTGTGAGTCGTGACACATGTTGATGCTTTAGGCCCTAATTCGTAACCGTATAAAGTGCGTAAGACACGAGGGTTTAATTGGGCATATAAAAGAGCCGAACTTGATCATGTTTTAATTACATTACTTTTACATCTCTTACTCACTTGTTGATTTACTTACCTATATGCTAAATGACACCATAAGCTTTGCAAAGAAAACGCAACAGAGAGATGTAACTTTGACAATGTTCGTAAACCGGCAGGATGCCAGTCTTCGTTTCTTCGTCAGAAATGGCAACCAAACATCAAAAGCTGGAGACATTGAAAAGAGGATCACGTGATCGGGAGAGCAGAACAGTGATGATGGTAATTGGTAATTGTCGTGAGTGCACATGTACAGCGATGACGTCACAGTGTAGTGACTGACGTTAGTTGATAACTGACTTCGATCTGCTGCTACTGCTGCTGCTTGCTCTGCCAGTGACGCGAAAAACAGTCAATTTACTAAACGTTTAGAAACAGTTTAGCCAACTCACTCGCTATTGTCATTTATCATCATGATTAGTCTATTGTTCAAATCATTAGTCAATGCTATCAGACATAATCACGAAAATTGTGCACCAAACATAAAACAAGAAATCTGAGATAATGCTCATGAGACGCGCGAGAGCCTATAGCAGTTCCTGTTCGCAGCGAATCTTGGTCTGTCTTTACCCATTTTGTCGCAATTCACTCTTCTGCAGCCAAAAATCGAAAAAAAAATCACCAAAACACCTATTTTTGGAGTTCAAAGTCATTCAAGGTCATCGATGTTGACATTCCTAAGAAGCTCGTCGCCATTGCTTGTTATGATAAGCAGCATGTCTGTGCCTATCTGGAACCATTTTTACGTTAGACAAGACAATAGCTGAAAATAACAACTTTTTAGAGGGCTACTTTTCTTTGACACCAGCGTGCGCAGGCCTACTTGAGCTTAGAAAGTCCGGACTTGGATTGCTAAAATCTACATTCAATGCTGAAAATTTCACATGCAGGTTGTCTAGGTCTATCTCCAGCCACTTCGACGCAATTCACTTTTGAAATGTGTGTCGCAGCCCGAAATCACAAAAAATTCAATGAAACCCCCTATTTTGGGGCTTCAGGGTCATTTAAGGTCATCGACGTTGACATTCCTAAGAAGCTCGTCGCAAGTGCTTTTATCATAAGCAACACGTATGTGCCTATTTGCAACTATTTCTACGCTAGACAAGCCAATAACGGTAAAATAGCGTCTTTTAAAGGGAGGTGTCCCTCTTTCACGCCCTTGTTCCAGGGGAATCCCCTTTACCCAGCGTTATGAAATTTTGTCACGAAATACTAGACTCTAAGCTATCATATAGTAAAAACCAGAAGTCTCTATCTCACAGAGGCTCGAAACGGTACCGGGTTGTAACGGACAGACGGACAGACAGACAGAATTACTATAGCTAATATGCGCGTAAAAACCACTTAGAACACAGGAAAAATACAACAGTTCATTATGCCGCATTGCACTCGCTTATTTCATGGCCTACTTCTGCCTTTTTATGCCCGACAGCATGTAATGCTTCGCGCGTCTTAGGAATCGTCGAGGCGTCCGTCCGTCCGTCACACCTTTGAGCCCTATCAAAGCAGTGCAAGCTAGAATCACGAGGTCTCCACTTTGGGCTGTCACAAAAACTCTAGTTTTCGTGACAAAATTTCGTGCCCCTGGGTGAGGGGTTTCCCTTTGAACAAGAGCGTGAAAAAGGAGTACCCCTTAAAAAGTGATTATTTTACCAATATTGGCTCTTATACAGCGTGAAAACGGTTGCAGATGGTTACAGACATGCTGCTTATCATAAAACGCACTGGTAACGGGCTTTTAAAATTTATTAACATTGATGACCTTGAACGATCTTGTACCCCCAAAATTAAAGTTTTAGTGAATTTTTCGCAATTTTTGGCTGCAGCGCAGATTTCAAAACTGAATTGCGACGAAATGGCTGGATATATATAAAAAAAACCTGCACATGAAATTTTTAGCATCAAACTTAGATTTTAGCAGTCCAAGTCCCTACTCCTTAGGCTTAAGGAGGCCTGCGCGCGCGAGCTTCAAACAGGGTAGCCCTCTAAAAAGTGGTTATTTTACCGATAATGGCTCGTTTAGTTTGAAAACAATTGCAAACAAGCACAGACATGCTGCTTATCATAACAAGCACTTTTTGAAGTGTCAACATTGATGACCTTGAATGACCTTAAACCCCCAAACTAAGACTTTTTGCGTTTTTTTGTGATGTTCGGCTGCCGTACACATTTCAAGAATGAATTGCGATGAAATGGATGGAGATAGGCTAAGATAACCTGCGAAAAGTATCTGCCTTAGCTGTCTCGCGTCTCACAAGCTTTGCTCAAATTACTTTATCTTTCAACATAGTGTTTGCAGCGTTATAATCGCCTATAATTTCAATCCAGTCAAACGTGACGGCTGAAACACGTCTATCGTCTGTTTATCGCATGCTCGTCTATGTAGAACAGACTGTAGATTATAGTCGTAAAATAAGCACGCTTCAGCACGGTCTAGCTCTATTAAGTATTAAGCTCTATTAAGTAGACCGTATTAAAACGTACTTATGACTGTGATTGACGGCGAATTCTGTCTGAAAACGGGTGCTGCACAAAAACCTGGGTCACGTTTTTGTCGACACGCTAGAGTGGAATGAGATTACACTACAGACCCTGCGGTGAGAGATAGGCGACAAAGGTAGGTCATGAAATAATAAGCTTCGTTGCACTCACTCGCATATATAATCTAGACCACGATGAATGTGTAAAAAGTCTCATCCTTAGCCGACGGTAACTAATGACGGCGGCGTTAGCGTGCTGGCGCGCCGTTTAAAGCTCTCGACGCTGCACTGCTGCCAGCCATTGCACAGCGTCAGTCTGTATGCGACTGCAGCAGCAGCAGCCGCCGCAGCATTGGTGTCCGCGCCCTTCTATTCACTACAGTACAGCATAAAATAGACCAGCTCAGTTCGGTTCAGTCGTGTCTCGTCACGTGATGAATACACTGACGGGCGTTCACAGTCGCCATCGCTAACTGCCGCATGCCGTAGCCTTCAGCCATGATAACCGGAAACAGTCAGCCGATGACGTCATCACTGCAACGTCGTGACGTCATCGTCTACGTCACAGACCGTGTTACTATTTATAGAGCTGCGGTCTACGCCGTCTTGCTCTTTCTCTGTACGCCAGCCACTGCTCCGAGTAAGTAATGCATGCGTGACTATCATAATTAATTCCGAGAAAAACATAACGGATAGCAGCAGAATATGACCGTTATGAAACAATTCAATTAAAAGGCTGCTCAGGAAGTAGACGATAATGCTCACTGACTGTGTAAACTATGTATATTCAATAATGTGAGCATAATACGGACGGGAAGAGTGTGATGGTGTTCCGTGCCTGTACATGCGCGATATTAATTACAGATGCTAATAATGGATGAGCTCTGCGGTAATGTGTGAGCTATGGGAGCCATTAGCTGTGAACGATGGGTAAGGCGGCGCCACGTGCGCGATATCAAACCTAAAACACAGCCAAAACGGAATCGCATGCAGTGGAAAAAAATCGCACGCTATTCGCAGATATTTTGTTTCACTTTTGTTTCAGTTAGGCGTATATCACAGATGTAAGCGTCGCCTAACGTCCTGCGGGAGCCCGTGGCTGCCAGTGCTGTCGTTTTTGACTTTTTAGCTGCGTTATTATTGTTTTTTTAATTATTTGCGCAAATTTCTGCCATCGTCGACGTCATCAATGAATGCCTTATCTGACACCGTTGTCATTCCGTACAGTTCAGCGATACATTTCTCACGGTGCGGCGATTTACACGTCACGCGCCTGTAACCGCGAGCATTCGGTCGGTCAGACGGAAAAGCGTTATTTGCGGAGCGGCGGGGAACGTGCAAGAGGCGTGAGAGTTGAGGGAAAAGGGTTAATTTCGTCACAATCAGTCCGTGTCGCTCGCTCACTCAATTGATCGTCGGCCGTGGTGGCGTGCTTGAAGCAGCAGAGAGCTGCACTCATTCGTCGTAGACATACACAAACGGACACCGGGACAGGCGGACAGACATACATCACACGTCGACGTGCATCTACAAACCATAGCTGTCATAAAGTTAACGTATATAAACTTTGTTAATTGGAAAACTACAAGCGATCAAAGATCTTATATCTTCACCTAGAATGGTGCAGCCGTTTGGCAAATACATAGAACCGAATGTAGCTGATATTTGCTATACAGGTGTAGAATCCCAAATACTGAGCCTGATTAATTCCACAAAAGAATCCAAATAAAAAATGCAATAATCTAAACACTTGCTCCTTGCACCATATTAATAGTTTAATACGTACTAGACCTGTAAGCGAGAGCGAGAGCGAGCGGCAGCGAGCGAGAAACTGGACGAGCGAGAGCGAGCGAGATTTTTCCCGTGAGCGAGCGACAATACATACGAGCGAGCCGAAGCGAGCGAAATTTAAAACGGCACATGATTTTTCACGCGCGACCGTATGTAACTCTTCACGCGTGTTAGCTGTCGTCGAGGCGTCTGTCTTACTGTGTGTGTTTGTCACTTTCCCTGTCTGTTCATCGCACTCTGCGACTCTATCAAAACGGTGCAAGCTAGAATCACCACATCTTCACTGTCAGCTGCACAAATTTGACTATAGTTTCAGGATCTCAAAAACGGTGCGAGATGGGCCAAGGTTACTATTGAATGATTATAGAAAGTCCCATAAGTCTTTTCGATCGACACCAAAATCAGCGACCTTGAACAACCTTGAAACTCAAAATAAGGGGTTTATTAGTGAGTTTTGGGTTTTAAGCTGCAGAGAACATTTAAGGAGTGAATTGCGCCGAAATGGCTGGAAATAGACAAAGACAACATGCATCTAAAATTGTCAGCATTAAACGTAAATTTCAGCAGT
>Ga0209146_1000736_pt1 | contig 9900 bp, 6 predicted proteins | sample WorMetLIZAISLAND_2_FD_187402 | JGI IMG/M metagenome (GOLD analysis project Ga0209146, IMG submission 187402) | Marine gutless worms symbiont microbial communities from Max Planck institute for Marine Microbiology, Germany - Olavius geniculatus... | ecosystem: Host-associated > Annelida > Digestive...
GCATGCTTCTGCACTACTTAGGGAAAGCAGATCAAGCAGAATATGTGTTGAAATAAACAGAAAACCTGAAAAAAACATCCCCGACATTGTCGATCGTAACTTGAAGAAGCGACTGGATTAGCAGATTTTAGTAATTTTTTGGCAGAAATATTTCTCACACAACTGGCTATTAAATAAGTGTTTTACTTTTTACCTTGCCTAACGTCTGCTTTTGCACTACCTAGGGAAAGCAGACCAAGCATAATACGTGTTGAAATGAATGAAATAACATCAATAAATTCCATCTATCCTAATCTGTGGGCTGGTATATTACAAGGTTTAACTATCATGCAGCAGTGTGTCTACCAGATAAAGTTTAGGAATGTTTGTGAAGTCAAGAAGCGACTGGTACAGCCTGGACTGGTCTGGAGCAGAACGTTATCGATACTGCTGTCAATGAATGGAGAAAGCGTCTCCTTGCCTGTGTTCGCATAGTGAGCCAACACTTCAAGCAATTTTACTACAGGCAGTTGAAAAATGGACAACTGGATGAAATGTCAGCTAAAGTGTCAAAAATGTGAAAATATGTTTTTACGCATTATGTTAATTAAGCAATCATATCGCATTGGATAAAAAAGTGATACTTTGCTGGTTGTGATTTCCCTAGGTAGTGCAGAAACAAACATTGGGTGAGGTGTGAAAATGAATGGTCGTTTGATGGCAAGTTGTGTCCGGAATATTTGTAATAATTGGTTTTCAAGTTACAGTCGAAAATGTCGAGATGTTTTTTTGAGACCCATTGTAGTTGTTGTTACAGCCGCTAGATGCCAATTGACACTGGGGACACTGACTGATACATGGTGCTAGTAGTAGCGCTAGTTGTTGTATGTAAAGTTTAAACTTACCGTTCCATTATTGTGTTTATGTGCATTCTGCCTGAAAAGGCCATCCCCGAAATGACCTATACTATGTTGGGTGGGACATTAAATTCTACCCACCCACTCACTCACTCTTTAGTTGTTGTAGCAGTAGTAGTTATAGCCAACACACCATGGTCCATGGTCCATAGAACGTGCAATTTTGTTTTCTGAATAGCTCCATGAAACATTGGCTGATTTTAGTAATTCTTGGTGTGCAACATCAAGAAGAAACTTGATGCAAATGACTAGTTTTGGCCACCTCACCTTAATACTGTTGCTACTACCGTATGAAATGCAGAAGTCATAGTTAGGCCATTTACAACAATGAATTCATAATTCATATTGCTGTCTACAAGAAAACCAATCTTACCAGAGATTACACCGAGGTGGAGTCACACAACGATGCTGTATTGTTGGTTCAAGTTCACAGTGGCGCCTGCAGCAAGATCAAGGTTTACCACATCTACTTGACTCGACGGTTGATCCCACGTGTCCAAGGTGTGGAGAGGAACCACACACAATCGAGCATTGGCTTACAAGTTGCCCAGGGACCAAAGCAGCTCGACAGGAAATGTTTAGAAGTGTGAGCATTCTGATGGAAGAACTAGGCAAGACAGTGCCGATGACACGGTGTCCAGGGCTGTCACCATGTCAGTGCATCGGCTTTCGTCAACAACAACAACAACAACAACAAGCAACAGTACTGCATCACTACGGTTGCTGATGTTGATGCAGTTGTTGTTGTTGTTGTTGTAGTGGTAGTAGTAGTATCACTATAACAACCTCACATAGTCACATTAGTCAGCCACAATTTTTAAAATCGGTTTAATTGCAACGACTCAGTTGGTATTGGTATAAGAGCATAGTATTTGAATAAAATTTGACCAGAAAACCAAATTGGCATCCCGAACACTGGCATTTCTTCAGATTTAACACAGTCCAAGATTGTGTTGGCCATAATTTTCAAACGGGAGTTTAATAGCATTCATTTGTATGAAATCCAGACCATAGATTGCATCCTGAGACGTAATCTGTCTCGAGATTTTACCGCAGTGGAATCTAAGATGCTTGAAAACAATGATGGCTGTCGATTAAAATCAAGTCTTGCAGCCGAAATTGCTGTGCGTTAACGTTATGGTAATGTCTGGTGTTTTTTGGTCTGTGTGTTTTGCTGCCAGGCAGGTAACTTTGTGGTTGAGAGACGGCAACTTTACAGCGACGAGCAGCTGGTGCTATGGAGATTTGATGGCAAACGAGTCCTACACAAGTTTGCGCCGGAAACACAGAGCGATGGAAACATTGTGCACAAACCATCTGTTGTTGTAAGACTGATTTCATTTACTTCTCTTTACGGTGCCGGTGGGGTGCAGTGGCTAATGCATTGGCTTGACAAATGAAAATATGCTCTGTGCTGGTTAGTACTTAGATGGTTGACCATTGGCAGATGGGTAAACCAGTATCAGCACATTTCATTTTTTTGATGTTTTGCCCCCAGGATGTCTGGACGTTTTGCCCTGTTGACTTTTCACCCACTAAAATGGCAAAGACAATGTCATCTTCGCCATCATCTTTTTGAGTCATCCTTATCATCCGTCCATCTGTCCATCTTCGCCGTCTGTCTCCATAGATTGGCGTCTTATACATATATCTTTTCTATTATTTTTGCCATTGTCCGTTTTTGGCATCGTCCGCAATTTTTATTGGGCAAAACGTCTGTAATTTGGTAAGCAATGGCATTTCAGTGTGTAACCAACTGCCTATGCCACTCAGCTTGACTGTCCTCACATTGAGTACCAGTGAAAGCTGGTGCATAAACGGGTGCACTACGCGATGCACTAGTCCTGTATCAGTGGTCTGACGATATAAGCAGGTGTCTGGCTGAGGACTGAAGAAACAGAGAGCTGCATCACCCTATGGGCCTTGCTCCTTGGGAAAGACTTTGTGATATGTACATACCAAGAATGAGAGGCTTTCCTGATAGTTGAAAATATTGAAAAGTCTTCAGCAGTTGGAGTTTTGCTAGAGGGAGCTTTTTTTGATCTCGTTGACTCTATGGTTATTGGGAAAGGGTCTCAGCACTTCTTTTTGGAATTGATTTTTACGAGCGAAAGCAGCTACTGCTATCAGCGTGTCTTAGCCATCGCAATTCTGTCCGTCTGTCCGTCTATCTGTCACACGGGTGGATCAGTCAAAAATGGTGCAAGCTAGGATCACCAAGTCTTCACTGTAGGCTGCCTGGAAGACTCTGCTTTCAGGAACCGTAAAGCTTTTCCATAAATTCGAGGGGGTCACCCTGAAAGAGGGCGCTAAATAAGAGGGGGTGGGAAAACTTAAGTCGCTGTATCTTAATAACGGTACAAGGTAGGTCCAAAGTTACTATTAAGAACTAATAGGAAGTCGTACACTGGCTCTCGGTTACCACCGAATTTGATGACTTTGGATGACTTTGAATGCTAAAATGGAGGTTTTTATGGATTTTTTGGCGATTTTGGGCTGCAAGACACATTTCAAGAGTGACTTGCATTGAAATCAGTTGAGATAGTCATAGAAAAGCTGCCTATTAAATTTTCAGCATTGAACGTAGATATCAACGGTCGAAGTCTCGATTTTTTAGGTTAGGTTTAAGAAAACCTGCACACGAGGGCATCAAAGAGCAGTACCCTTGTAAAAATCATTATTTTACCGTTGTTGGCCAGTTTTTCGTGAAAACGGTTGCAGACAGCCATGGGCATGCTACCTATCTAAACAAGCACTAGTGACGAGCTTTTCAGTCGTATCAACATCGATGACTTTGAAAGATCTTGAACTTTCGAAACAAGGGGTTTTATTGATTTTTGCGCTCTTCAGCTGCACCGCACACTTCAAGAATGAACTGTGACGGAATGGCTGGAGACGGACTGACAGTTTGCGAACAGGAACTGCTATAGGCTTTCGCGTGTCTCTTGAGCATTAGCTGAAATTTCTTGTTCCATTTGGCCTGCAGGGTCTTTATTTAATTATAGTTGTTGTTGTTGTTGCCAACTGTCGTTGTAGTTGTCGTCATCGTAATCGTTATCAATGTTTATACCAGGCCTTGATGGAGACATTACCATGTTATTCAAGGAGTAGTGGTAGTAGTAGTATTAGCAGCAGCAGCTACAGTAGTAATCTGTATTTGTGTCTGCATAGTACACAAGCTGGCTGGGTGACATAGAGCAGACATACAAAGTCGTTGACGTTGAGATTGTATGGGGAATGAAATCAAATCCTGAGGTGGTCCAAATCACAGACAGATATCTACTGCAACCTCGCGACAACAGGTCTGTAGTAGTAGTAGTAGTGGTGGTGATGGTAGCAGCAGTGATAATACTTGAAAGTATTTGATTTATTTTTTCAAGAAAAAACCCCCAACGTGGAACGTTTTTATTGGGTTCTCTGTAGCAGACTGGTATTTTGCTACCACAGAGGAATGGAAGGCTGAGTTGAGCTTGGTGCTTTGGTATATATTGAGATGGTTCACCTGTTTGCAGACAGTCAGTCATTAAGTAATAACCAGTTTATAACCCAGGAGTTGAACCCACAATCTCCTGATCATAAGTCAGACATTTAAGTGTTACACCATCAGTGCCACATGTGGGTCTCAGAAGATGTAGAGTAGGCCTGATGCATTTTATGGCCAGATGGCATAAAAGATGCCTAAACTAGGTTTTTAATTTCTTATTGATATGCGTAGATTATGTGAGAGGGTGAATCTTTCATTCATTAGTATTATGCTTATATGTGTCTGTATTCTAATTCATTGTAAGTTAGGTTCGTTGAGTTAGTTGTGTTTGATTTTTTGCCATCGTTTTGCTGCTTGTCAGTATTAGTACCGGTGGTTGCACAGAATGACCATCTTCAAATTTTCCTGTGGTGTGTAAAGTGGGATGTACAAGTGTACTTACTCACTGTACCCCAAGCCATCCCAAAGTGTATTGTACTGTGTAAATGATATTGTGTTGCGTATTATATGGTATTGTTTATATAATTTGAAGTATGGTGGTCTGCTTGTTTATTATCTGTGTAGCTTGGAGGATGATGCTTTGATGGATCCATTCAACATTTATCTCCAGACAATGCTCAGTCAGGCTTTGGCTTCCGACTTCCTGCAATCACTGGACCAGCAGAATGGTGAGATCCAGCTTCATTTCAGTTACATTTCTCTTTCTATTTTTGTTGTCTGTCCAATGCAATGCATAGCATTGAACAGAATATAAAATCGATGGAGCGCCCATTTGTCCATCTGTGTCTGTCTATGTACAAGACTGCGATATCAGTCACGGACCAATTTTTATCAATTTTGGAACGTAGCTTCTTTGTACCGTCCATGAGAAGAAGTTTTTTCAAGCAGTTAAATCACAAGTTGCAAATACGCATGCACAACCATCAGTGGAGTGCCACTTGCACTGTCCAGCATTTCAGGTGAGTCAAATGGTCACGTGACCCATGACGTTACGCCATGACCCCCAGTATATTCGAGGCTCCATATTCTCGTAAGCATGCAAGGTGGTCACTTGATCACAATGGACCACCCATAGTGAACCCCACATTGCAAGACAAATGGCTTAAATGCATGATCACGATGTCGTTGCTGGTACTATTACATTGTTGTTATTGTTATACACAGATGACTACTACAGTGGACCTATAGAGCTCATCGATGGTTTGTTGGATGTGACAAAGAAAGCAATTCTCGCTCAGATTGAGTGGACCGACGAGTTCCAGGTGACGAAACTCTCACATAGTAGTACCAGTAGTAGTATTAGCATAGCAGTAGCAGTTCTTGCTGCTGCTGATGTTTTACCTGGCCTTCATGGAGTCATTTGGTAATGTTGCATGGAATTGAGCTAAGAAATGAAGATGGCTGATATCATTTGGTTGTTACATTTAGCCATTTTAGCCTCTTAGCCAGCCATATAATTTAGTTCATAGCTAGATAGCCATTAAAGTTGTGGCTAGCCATGGCTAGCTGCCAAATGAACTTAGTAACTATCCAGACACCAAAAGCTATTAGCCATGCTTATGGCTAGTATGGAATCTAGTCATACTAGTTTGTACTTGTAGTAGTATTAGTAGTAGACTAGTAGTTTTAGTAGTTGTAGATGTAGAAGTTGTTGTTTGTACCAGGCCTTGATGGAGTCATTTTCATGCTATTCAGTGGCTGAAAGTCTGAATCAGAATGCAACGTCATGTCAGGTAATTATATTTTCTTTTTCTGTACACTGTTATGACTTAGTCTACATTTAAGATTGATTACTTCCAGATAAGTAGGCCAATTACCCACTCAACTCAGTCTGGCCATCCGTCCATGGGTAGGTGCAGCGAATATCAGCAAAAGATGGGGTGCAGACAGGCACACAGCAGGATGCACGAACCCCATATCTGTGTTGTGGCAGTGTAAATTGGTGTCTGGTTGAAAGCTAATGTCCAATTTCCATTAGGGGGTACAGTCACAAACCTGGTCATAAACCTGGGTTGGCGACCAGTTTTGCAACAAGTTTGTTTGTGTTGGCAACCAGATCACGGACTTTTGGATTTGTCACGTGCATGTGACTTGACAAAATATAAACATCAACTAGAAATTTGGGACAAAGCCCAACGTGAGTTTGCTCGGCGCCCTAAGTTCGATCGGGGGGAAAATTTGGGAGGGTGAAATTCCCCCGGAAGCAAAGTCACATGGCCTGCACTCAAATGCACTAGCATATGCAAAACGCGCACCAGTTGTTGACTTAGGGTGGGTAAACATTAGTCACATAATCTCTGGTGTTAGTAGACCAAAGTTCACCAAATGGTTTTATTCAACGTCTGATTAATTGTACTTGATAGCGCTTTTTGCCGCTTTTCGATATCTTTATTCATTCCAGAGATATTTGCGGTCAAACTGAAAGTAGTCGTAAATCACACCAATTTTTGAACGTTTTTTGCCTTCTCAAATTTTAAGGGGGCGGTGCCCCCCAAAAGTTGTACCCACGTTATCACTCCCATCTAGCAGCATGTCACGTGGCAAAGTTTCATGAAGCTACTCCCCCTGGCTCCAAAGTTCTCGCGGCTAATACGCTACATTTTAAGTCAGTTTTTGTCCCCTTTGAAAAAAAGTAAGGGGGACCCCCATTTCCGGTGGGGGGTGCATTAGTAAGACTTGGTCATTCTTTAGCGCGTGTAAAAATTTGGGGGTGCAGTACCCCTTAGAGGTTGAAATATGGTCTCCCAAAAAAGTTGATTAGGGTGGGTACGATTTCACCGTTTAATCTCTGCGATTACTGAACCAAACTTCACCGTACTTCTTTCACGCAACGCACGAGGAATCGCGATACAATATGTATTTGTCCGATTTTGACTATCTTCATCCCTTCCGGAGATATTTGCCGCCATAGTTTAAAGTCATCCGAAACCGGCCCAAATTTTGCATGTCTTTGGCCCCTAAAGTTTTTGGGGGGAGGACCTCTTGAAATTTTGGACTGGCATTATAAAATTTGGCCTACTGCTGATCACTGTGCAAAATTTTACGCCGATCGACCGACACATCTCTGAGATCTCGCGTTGGAATAAAAAACATCTGCAGTAAAACATAAGCCCGCTCCGAAAGTTATCGCTTTCAGGCAGACTAACTAGAAATTTGGGGCAAAGCCCAACGTGAGTCTGCCCGGCACCCTAAGTCCGATTGGGCAGAAAAATTCATGGGAGTGAAATTCCCCTGGTGGCAAAGTCATGGCCTGAAATAAAATGCATTAGCATACGCAGAATGCACGCTGGTGACTTAGGTTAGGTAAACATTAGCCACGTGATCTCAGTGTTAGTGGACCAAAGTTCACCAATTTTTTGTTTAATGTGGGAGAGATTGCAGTTAATAATGTCGTTTACCACTTGGCTATATCTTTATCCAGTCCAGAGAAATTCTCAGTCAAAGTCGAAAGTTGTCTTAATACGTACTAAATTTTGGACGTTTTTTTGCCCTCCCATATTTCAAGAAGGTGGTGCTTCCAAAAGTTGTCTGCCGCGTTATCACTCCCGCTGAGCGGCACGCCATGTGGTAAAGTTTCATAAGGCTACGACCTCTGGCTCCAAAGATCTTGCATTTAATACATTGAATTTTAAGCCAATTTTTGACCCCCTTTTTGTAAAAAAATTGTAAGGGGGACCCCTGTCCTGGTAGGGGGTGTGCTAGTAAGACTTGGTCATTCTCTAGCACATGTAAAAATTTGGGGCTTAGCACCCTTTACCGGCCGAAATATGGTCTTCCGAAAAAAAGGTGCTTTAGGTGGGTGCAATTTCATCTGCAGGTCTCAAAGGTTACTGGACTAAAGTTCACCGGACTTGTTTCGCCTAATGCGGGAAGGATCGCGGTAGATCAAATACTTGTTTGATTTTGAATATCTTCATCCATTCCGGAGATATTCGCCACCCAACTTTGAAGTCGTCTGAAATCAGGCCAAATTTTGCATGTTTTTGGTTCCTAAAATTTTTTAGGGGAGAGCCCCCAAAATTTTGGACCAGCATTACAAACCCTAGCCTAGTACTGATCACCGTGCAAAATTTCACGTCGATCAGCTGACGCATCTTGGAGATCTCACGCTTGGAATAAAAAAATAAAAACATTTGCAGTAAAACATAAGCCCGTTCTGAAAGCTATCGCTTCTTGGCGGACTAACAAGTCTGTAGCTGATTGGCAGCAGATTCACAGCTGATCAGCGAATCCAGCCATGAACCTGATATGCAGTTCGTCGACCAGGTCAGTGACTAGACACCCTAATGCAAGTTGACTTTTAGGAAACAGAGATAAGCTCTTCCCTTTGGGCCTTATCTCGAGAAGAATTGCATATATGAAATTAGATAAGCTTTTCAATATTTTGACACTATTTGTTGGACAACAGGAAGGGTAGTTGTACTATTGTAGTAGTATTAGTAGTAGTAGTAGTAGTAGTAGCATTAGTAGTAGAAATAGTAGTTGTTGTTGTTCCAAGGCGTGCAAGTATGGAGACCATTCTGCTACTAAGGCATTGCAATTGTTTGGTCATCGCTATAACCGTCAGCTACTCTCCCATTCAGAGCAGGTTGACAAGGCTGATGCCAAGGTATGTAGTAGTGGTGGTAAGTAGTAGTTGTTGTTGTCGTTGTATTTGTAGTAGTAATTGCATTAGTTGTTGTTCCTACTGTTTCACGCAGAGTAGGTCAACAAGCCTAATGCCACTGGCCAAACAGATTTGTCTTCCAGTACCAAGCACATGACCAGGCTCGGAGGATGACGTGGCCAAACCTAAGAGGAATAGCTTATCCAACATGCTTGTGGGTTGACCCTGCACCCTTCCCCTTTCGCTCAGGAATGAGAGAGAGAGAGCCTAATGCTTAATGACATTATATTATTAAGTGTCTATCTTTATTTATGCTGTTGTTGTGCACAACACGGTGTTTCATAAAAAAGAACCCCCTTTTGTTTTTTTCATAATTCACTCAAATGATGATCAATTTACACAAAATTTGTACCAGTTGTAGCTGAAGAAATAGTAATTCAAGTTATTGCAACATAATGTGGCAGTTGGTTAAATATTCTTTGCTAGTTGTGACGTAATACTGACATCATGATGCGTCACGGGTACAAGCTTGTTAGTCTCAACTGGTGCTGTCAGTTGCTGCCGTGCTTCAATTGTGAAAAATTTGGTAAACTGATAACAAATTTTTGAAGTTTTACAGTTGCAGCCACGAAAACATACAAAGTGATCACATTTATGTGTCTGTGGGGATAGTTGGATTTTCACATGTTCGAGCAAGACAGTGCACTAGCATACCGAGCTTGCAAAATGGTTGCATTTTTGGATCGCAAGATGCCTCATTTCATAACCCCATGTTGCTTAGTGCTGACACAATGAACGTTTTTCATTTGCAAACCAGATTAAGTTCATCATCGAAGCAGGGTAGCAACTGACAGCACCAGTTGAGCCTATCAAGCTTGTATTTTTGACACATTATGACGTCAGCATTGTCACAG
>Ga0209146_1000740_pt1 | contig 9877 bp, 6 predicted proteins | sample WorMetLIZAISLAND_2_FD_187402 | JGI IMG/M metagenome (GOLD analysis project Ga0209146, IMG submission 187402) | Marine gutless worms symbiont microbial communities from Max Planck institute for Marine Microbiology, Germany - Olavius geniculatus... | ecosystem: Host-associated > Annelida > Digestive...
AAGACAAGACTGTATGTAGTAATCCCAGAAAAAAATGACAGAATGCCTGGCAATAAAAAACTCACTGGTTTTCTCACCAAATAAGCAGTCAATACAACAAATTTTTAAAAATCAAAAATTAATGAATATGTGCACGCATCCTTTGAATAAGTAAGGCAGTGTTTTCTCTTCACACCAATACAAAGGGGCTAAAAAAATAAAACTTCTTTAAGGTGGTGTGCCACTAGTAAACGGTGTCAGTCAATTCAAAAATCACTAAAATAATATCTATCACATTAGAAAACAGTCATGAGAAATTACAACAAACTAAATATAACAACCAGTATGTGATATATCATGCAGAAAATAATCAGAACAAAACAAAACACAAAAGATCAACCACACAACATTCCCGTTAAAAATCCAACGTTAAAACACGGGTGGATATCCATGACTTACTGCAAAATATTAAGCAGATGCAACTAAAGATCTATTCAAAACAAAGCAAAAAATTAAATAAAGCAAAAAAAGCAACTGAAGATCTACTCAAAAAAGCAATCACTTCAACAACGTGACCTCACTCCGCCTCTGAGAGTGCATACCTACATTAACACATACACATTAACACATAAACGTCAGTGTAAAGTCCTCCCCTAGCCACAAGACCCAAAGACACTAATCTCCATTTCCTTAGCCTTCAGCCAGACACCAGTTTACACTGCAAGATCACAAATACAAAGCTAGTGCATTGTGTTTTGTACCTGTTTACATTCCAGCTTTCACTGCTACTGACTGCGGATACCCACGGAGGGATCAGCAGGCTGAGTTAACCTCGGCAAAAGGTTACATACAGAAATGGTTCTCATGTGCAGAACCATCCAAGTACTAACTATGCTCGTCAGAGAGATCTTTTTGAGTATGCGCTATATAAATTTACACTTTACTTTGCTTACCTCACTTTACTTACTTGACTAACTTCACCGATGCAATCGAAGACCTGAGCCATACCTCCACAACAACACACATAAGGCTTAATTTGGGCTCGTACTGTCCACGACAACACACTGCAACTCACTGTAAAGGCAAAACACAGTAGCAGCCGTTCTTGTTGTCACATGGCAGTACACCGTGCAGCATTTATGAATGATTTTGTTAAAAATTTAGACAAATCATCGGGAATTAACAAACACAATTAAGTCACTTTTAATTGGTGATTAAGCCAGTGTGCTCTACAGCCTAGATTTACTTGATCAGTTGCACTTGCAAGATTCAGAATGTCAAAAATACCCAAATGGCTATGCACAAGAATGTGTCCCTCGACCATGAATGCACTAAAACTTCTTGGTTGGGGCTGGACCCAAGACGCCATCGACGGAGGTTATGGCACTCTGCTTGGCTGGTGATTAGAAATTACTGCCTACATATCCGCTCTCCCCTTACGCTAAAACCTGACAGTACCAGACTTCTTTACTTTTTTTACAAATTAATCATAATTGATGGATTAATTTTTGTAGTCAAGAAAGAATGCAAAGATCTCAACAGCTGATTGTTGTTATCTTCGCAAATTAAAGCAGAATCGAAAAAGTGATGATGCAGTAGTGTACGCGAACTGTGTAGTCAAACCTCAAAAAGTGCAGACTGTTAAACTGTCGTTATGTAACTAAGAAGCTTGACATGTCTTATGCGAAATACAAATTACAACTGCAAATTACAAATGTTAGTCGTCAGTCCAAGATTTTAATCATTTACATACTATTCAATCAACTAATTTTTTTAACAATAAATTGATTAATTGTTAATCTCTGCAGCCCCAATGAAGATGTTTTCTATTATAAAGGAGCTGATATGTGGAATATATAAATCATCACAATATGCCTGGGATCTGTGTGTTTAAGTTGAGGATCATTGATTCCTTTTACCAAGGCCCTCTGGCCCCCAATATAGGCGTGGACTTCCTTATTGCCATCACCACGCCCCTGCTATATGGTTTTGTTCTGTTTGATTTAAGTATTTCTCAACGGTTGAACTGAGCGAGTTGGTTCAGTTTGTGGTGCCTTTTGATTTTTCCATCGACTGGGCTTCGACGTTGTCACTTGTGCCTGCTTTAGACAGTGCCGTTTATGCAGCATTTTTGCTTTTGTGAACGTTATGCAGTTGCCGTTGTTTGTCTGTTAGTGTTGTTTTGTTTGTTAGTGATTTTGTACTTTGAACGTTACGAACCGGTACTGTAGTTTGGTGTGGACGCAAACAGTCAACGTTCGATTATGTCGATGTTTGCAGTGAAAATCTTAAGTAAGAACAAACTATTGCATCGTTTACTTCTCTTAGTACTGAGCAGTGTTATTTACTGGCGCTGTTGTATTGGTATTTAATTTTATGGTTTTGGGGTACTACTGGAGGAACAAGGTAGGCTGGTTTGTAATCATAAATTGGCCTATACTGTGCCAAGTAATAAGTGAATAAGCTGCTATGTTATCATTAAGATTGATGATGAATTAGTAACTATTAAAAGGTTTTGTTGACCATTTAAAGAATGACCGAACAAGTAGAACAATTAAAACCCTCGCTCAAAGCTCTGCCAACAGATATCATGCAAACAAAAATAGCACAAAAACCCACATGACCTTGACCTATAACCTTTATATTCAATAGGGTGCTAGAGGTTGTCGAGATACATGTTCATGCAAAATGTCATCAAGCTAAGTGCAGCAGTTCATGAGATTGTATTGAGAGAGAGAAACAAAAAGTTGAGGAATTATGCTAATAAACTACCAGATTGTCGTAAAAGTTTATAATGAATCGATTGATTACAAGAAGCTCAGCTGTCTCTAGGATAGCTGACTGTACTGGTTGTCAGTGACCTTTAAGGTCATCCAAGGTGAATAATTTGTATCTTATCTCACAAGGTGTATGCCATTTCATATTAGTGATTAATAGTAACCTTGGCCGTATTCTCACCGTTTTCGAGATATGGCCAGTTTTCCAATGAATACCCCTTCATTCAACCCCAATTTGAAAATGTTTCGCTTGCAGTAGATCGCAGAAATTTTGCATGCCTGAGGTTAAGATGCATGGCGAATTAATCGTATAAAAACTTTCCCCTACGATTTACCTGTTGGCCCGGTTACAGACGGACGACAACCATGCCATCAGCTCGACCGTTACTTAAGTATTGTCGGCTAAAAAGCTAGAAAAACAATAGGCTTAGGATGAGAAGCAGTGGCCATGATCGGAACAAAGAAGTGTTTAAATGCAGCTTTACCCGGTTCGTCTTCTTTGACGTAGTGCAAGTGACAAAGATTGGTGACAACCGATAGGAGGTCCTTGTTGTGTTGTGAAACGAAGTCTCTATGTAGCATGATTGCGTTGACACTGTTGATGTCTCACCCTCCGTAGCTCTGAGATGGGCTTCCCATTAAAAGCTATATCACCACCTTCTACCTTTAACTAGCTAGCACGCAGCAGGAAAAGCACTATAGAGAAACAATATTGTAGCATTTTTTTATCAAGAATACGCTGCCAAAATGGCAGCAAGTAAAACACACTTTATGTACAACAGGTGAAAAAAGCCACACGAAACACAACTTAATGCATCACCACAGATGCTGGTTTACTCCGGGCAGCTGGCTGTTGCTTTTCCATTTAACAACAGACATAGCAAGCCTGCTAGTATCGTGCCAGCCCAGTGTCAACATATGTGACTGTCTTCCCCCTGGACTTTGGACTTCTTGAGCTGTAAGCTGGCACACCGCTTATTCCAACCCTGGGAAACGTTCGAAGCAATTTTGGTTTCACTATGCCTTTTCGTTTCAGAGCTGAGAGCCCGTACGGGACGGGATGAACGGGTGATCAAGACTCGGGAATTCATAAGCCTACTATTATGACTGCCCAGGCCCGTCGAGAGCCACAATGGGGCCCGGGGAAACATTCTCGTGGGGCCCCCAAACATTTTCATGGGGCCCATCTGGGAAGAAATTACAAGAAGTCGATGCCCGTTTAAACTATGCTGCTACAGCCACATAGGCATTTCTATTTGTAAGTGCAGTTACTGCCAGTCATCAACATTCACAGTAATACACAGTAATCTTGAAAATGCATGCCACAGTGAGATTCAACAAGAAACAGTCAACACAAAAACATAATACTAATGTTAAAGGCACAAGAAATTTGCGCTAATGTTCACGAGGCGCGCGAAAGCCTATATCAGTTCCGGTTCAGTAGTTTAGCTGAAAATTGGGGTGTTCACGCTAAATTAATATAGAAATACCAAACTCTCTATCTGGATCGCGTAGCGATAGTTCCGTGGCGCCACCTTGTGAATAATAGAGACTTGTGTCGCAGCCCGAAATCGCCAAAAAATCGATAAAACCCCCTATTTTGGCGTTCATGGTCATTCAAGGTCATTGAATTCGGCGCCAATTAAGAGCCAGTGTACGACTTCCTATTAGTGATTAATAGTAACTTAGGCCGCACCGTTACTGAGATACAGTGACTTATTGGCCAAATTTGCAAATTTTGCCCACCCCCTCTCATTTAGCGCCCTCGTTCGAGGTGACCCTCTTCGAATTTATGGAAAAGCTTTACGGTAACTGAAACTAGAGTCTTCCAGGCAGCCGACGATGAAGATTTGGTGATCCTATCTTGCACCGTTTTTGACTGATCCACCCGTGTGACAGACAGACAGACAGACGGAATTGCGATACGCGCTGAAAGCAGTAGCTGCTTTCGCGTGTAAAAACCCATAGCAGAGAGCTAGACAGCATATTATGCCAACCTATAAATGACTGCATGTTGACGCCACCTAGCAAACGCGGATAAAGCGTGGCGGTGCTATGAAAATGTACAAAAAATTCTTGTTTCTGAATCACCCTCAAAATTTAGTCTACAGTGCCGTGTCCCGAAAATTCGTCTTTAGCGCTTGGATAATTTTGCTAACACACATTCTAGTACCCCGTTTACACGATCGAGCAAACATCGAGCTGGCTCATCCAGCTAACATATGTTAGCCGGACGAGCCAGCTGGTCGAGCCAGCTTCATAGTGTAAACGGGTATAGAGCACGAGCAGGTAGACCTAATGGTCGGTTCAATTGCACAGGACAAAACATCAAGATGTATAATTCCCAGCCTGCATATCCTTCATTGTGACCGTATAATAACCAAAACAGATTCTGATTTCTGCGCAAAAATACTACATACAGCTCGGACATCGCGGCTCTAGCAGGAAAGACATGCTGGCAGCATCGTGCTGGAAATGACAAACGTTAAACGCCAGAGACGCTAATGCATGCGTCAACAGTGGGAAGCGTGATGTCGATAACAGCTGAATGGCCACTAAACTAGGCAAATAGCACACTTGCCAATCGTCAACGTTGGCAAGACCGTCGGATGGACAATTCTCATTATAACAACATTATTAACCAGCCATACAGCGAAAAGATAACACGTCACGTCCAGCAGCCAGGCACGTGAAGTCATTAGTCGGCCGGGCGGCGCGGAGTTGTAGTAGTCACAGTACGGACATTGGAACGAACCGCAGACCTGGCATATGTGAAGCTGGAACAACGTGAACGCGTTGTACGCGCTGACGTTCTGTAGTCCTGCAAACAAGTACAAGCCGCTCAGCTACTGCAGAAAAACAGCTCGGCGAACACCAAATTTTTGGACCCGCGGTACAAAATTCCGATCATGGTGCAAAATTTCGCGGCGATCGGCCCACGGAGCTGGGAGATAGCTTGGCAAAATTTTAAAAAAACAACAAAAAATTTGAGGCATTGCCCAACGTGAGGCCGCCCGGCACCGTAAGACCGATTGGTGGACAATTAGGGTCAGTGGCGGGTCCAGAAATTTGGAATAGGGGCGGAAGGGTAGAGAGTGGGGTCTGGGAAGTAAGCTATGACCCTCTGAAGAAAACTTTTGAAATTTTAATGCAAAAATAGTGCATTTTCATTCAAAATTTTCGCCTGTTTTAAGATGCGTCCGGTCAAGGGGGGATGGGGCGGCCGCCCCCTCCTCGCCCCCCTTGAATCCGCCACTGATTTGGGTGGTTGAAAATTAATGATCAATGTCACGTGGCATAAACAGCGCGTCACACGGCGCCATGAGCCGATTTCAATCGCCGCCGCCCCATTCATGTATAACGTCAGCCAAAAGCCAAAAAGGACTAAAAATTGTCACACGATATCTGTGGTCTTATATCCGAATGTTTCGAAGATACAGAGCAACAACCCCCTCTCTTCCTGTCACCCCTCTCCAGAAAATCATGCAAATATCCGTACAAAAATGGATTATGACCTATTCACACTTACGACGCCGACGAGACTCAACAGAGCAGTTGAGTCGAGTTGAATCGTTTCGGCGTCGTAAGTGTGAACTGGCCATTAGACGTTATAATATTTTACCTGTTTCAGCGTATTCCTGTATCTTGATGAGATGATCTATGGAAGTGTTTGCCACCGGGTACCATCTGTCAGCTATGAAGCTGAAACAGGTGCGAGTCTGTTCCACCTGCAGAAACAAACCACCGAGTTGTGTGGTTCAATCTTAATCAAGATATGCACTGCTTTGTGTTTTGCGTTGACATGTTTGTCAAAAACATTATATCGTAACAGTCTAACAGAAAGTAAGTAAGCTGCTAAAGTATGGCTGCTATAGCTAGGCCTCGGAATAGAGCATTTGGGCGCCACCGTTTTAGGCGTTTACTGTTTGGGCGCCGGTACATTTGGCCGTCAAGCCACGACACTGCCGTTAATTGGCTTCGAAAATTACGCGTGAGATTGGCAGGCGTGAATTAACGGGCAAATTGCGTAAAATTTATCCGAGCATTTCCTTAGAAAACAATGGTCTGCTTTGTCAATTAACGACGACAAAGCACTACGACGACATACGACGATGGCGACGTACAACAACAGACGACAAACGACGACAGATGACGAAACGGCGAGAAAGATTATGCTTTAAGCCTCTGAAGGTCAGCTGAACTTGACTTTTATAAACTGAGTGATTATTCACAAAATTACGAACGGATTTCAGTGAAATTTTGTGGAAAAGTTGGGCGTGGCCCAATCAGAAAGAAAGTGGTTAGATTTCAGGAGCCTATATAACTAACACCAAGGTCAACTCAGCCTTCTATTCCTCGGGGGTACGTAAATCGAGTACCGACCTGTCTGGGTCAAGTTAAGGCGGAACGCGTTCTGTGTCAGGCGGCAGGTAACGCTGTGCGATCCCATATGGCAGGTGACGCTCAGTAGCTTTGAAATGGGAGCTATAGGCCTACACAAGCTTTTTAAACTGTAACCTTTAAGTGGCGTTTTGGTGAAAATAAATGATTAATCTTTGCAATAAAAATGCAGGAAGGAACAGAGAATGCATTTGGCTATTGCCACACGAGTACCCTTCATGGGTTTCTCATAAAGAGCTTTACACAACTTTTTAATTTTAATTTTTAATTTTAACTTTTGAAAGTTCACGAAGGACCTTACATGCGAGAAAAACGTGATAAGTTTCTGGTTGATAAAGAGAATACGTTGTAGTCCGGTAATCTTGGACGCGTACATCCATTCCCGAGTGTCTCGACTGACCACGTAGCCAGTGGGAATTCCGACGATCACGTTCACCATTCCACTCTCTGGAGCAATGTCCGGACGCGTCCACCTGTTTTCAAAAACGCAAAAACAAAACTATCAATAACGAACTTATTGACATTTTAGTCAACAAAAACGTCTAACAATGGCACTTTGCCAACTGTATTAGTCAAATTTTTGAACGGTAAACAGCATGTAGAAAAACGTACAAATTTCATCCAGTCCGCATCACTTTTACAATGTAATGTTTGCATAGTTTGGCAAGATTTCTTTTGAAAAATACGCGAAGCAAACCCAATGATCTACTACGCAGGGCCCGCAACAAAATCGTGAGAATGATAATAAATTAATTGACTTTTCATCTACGAAAGAAAAATATGAGCAATATGCTCAGTTTAACAACGAAGTTTTTCAGTCAAAATCGTGTTTGACAGAATTTTACCTGAAGCATACGGTCATTTCAAAGTGGCTGTAGTTTCGACCCCAGAAACGCTGCTGGTCGATGTCGAGATCGAACGCGGAGTATTTCGGTCCGACGTTCTGCACTTGATAGGGCTTCTCATAGTGAACGTAATGATCCAGCTAATAAAACATGCATGTAGCTACATGTAACTTATATACACTGTGTCTCAAAAAACCAAGCCGATTATATTTTTGAATAGCTTCGTGAAACATTAGTCGATTTTGATAATTTTGAGCAAGCAACATCGCAAAGATACTTGACGTATATAACTGTAGTTTTGCCCATCTCGTCTTAATAGTGTCGCTACACTATTCTGTGAAATGCAAAAGTTGTAATTTGGTCGTCTACAACAATAAATTCATACTGGGTAGAGCATGTATCGGCTCAGAAATAATCAAGTGAATAGCGACAAACACGATTAACAGTTATTATCTCTCAAAAAGTCACACGTGTCTGATCACATCATCTTTATTACAACATGCGCTCAAAATGTTCTTTTTACAGCACAAACGCAAGCGCGTAGACTTTGACGCCACTCGCCAACAGCACGTTCAATAACCGCCTGTCCCAGAGCGGCTTACTCGCTGTTGATGCGTCTTTTTAGTTTGTCGACGTAGCCTACAATCTTAAAATGCATACGGTTAGTGTTAAATAAGTAAAAGATTTTCAATGATTCGCGGTCTCCAACTCTCATATATCTTTTAAACCGTTAACAACGGTCGTGCGGTTTACTCGGTATGAACTCGGATCATGCGAAAGTGCCTACTTCTGCGAAACTTAGGCCCTACAAGGCTACAATAACTTGTTCAGTCACTATCAATGTATCTGGCATAAAGTTACTCTATCAGGCCCTGTAAGTTAACAATTTAAAAATAATAATCACTAATCACTTACAGCAACGTGTGCATAGCCAGTTCCCGTTGCTCGCGTCCTAACTTCACCAAAAGTTGGAGTAATCTGCAATTTTTGTAGAAAAAACACACACACACACATACGGTAATTTTACCCCTGCGTTACAAACTCCCAAAATACGCATCTTGTTGTTGTGCTAATTTTCAAAATTCTGCAACTTAGTTGAAAATTGAAAATATGGGCAAAATCAACAACAAAACAACTAGAAATTTGGGGCAAAGCCCAACGTGAGTCCGCCCGGCGCCCTAAGTCCGACTGGGGGGAAATTAGGGGGGAAATTTCCCCGGCATCAAAGTCACGTGGCCCGAACTCAAATGCATTAGCATACACGCATTGTCGACTTAGGGTAGGTCAACATGAAGCCTATAACTTTGTTCGTAGTAGATGGAATTTCACAAAAATTTTTTTGGTTCAACGCCGAAAGGATCGCTCTCGTTAACGCCGTTTAGATTTTGTCGCTATCTTCATCGATTCTAGAGATATTTGCGCTCAAACTCGAAAGTTGTCGTAAAACGTACTAAATTTTGCACGTTTTTTGCTCTCCCAAATTCTAAGAAGGGCGGTGCCCCCAAAATTTGTACTTGCATTAACACCCCAACACGGAGACACGTCAAGAGCCAAAGTTTCGTCGGGCTAAACCCCCTAACTCCAAAGTTATAAGCGCTCATTTATTGCATTTTAAGCCAATTTTTGACCCCCCTTTGAAAAAAGTTGTAAGGGGGCCCCCGTCCCTGGTGGGGGGTGCACTAGTAAGACTTGGTGATTCTCTAGCGCGTGTAAAAATTTGGGGCGCAGCACCCCTAGGGGCCGAAATATGGTCTTCCGAACAATGCGCTTTAGGTAGGTACGAGTTCACATCGAGATCTCCAAGGTTACTGGACCAAAGTTCACCGAACTTGTTTCGCCTAACGCAGGAGGAATCGCGGTAGATAAAGTAAAAAT
>Ga0209146_1000744_pt1 | contig 9857 bp, 6 predicted proteins | sample WorMetLIZAISLAND_2_FD_187402 | JGI IMG/M metagenome (GOLD analysis project Ga0209146, IMG submission 187402) | Marine gutless worms symbiont microbial communities from Max Planck institute for Marine Microbiology, Germany - Olavius geniculatus... | ecosystem: Host-associated > Annelida > Digestive...
ATAATATGAGCAAGTTTCCTTAAACAGAACATACTCAGCATTTTGTTCCAATTAGGGAAACTATAGCTGTTCCATTCAGCGCAATTTAAACACATTTTACAAATTACTGTGCAGCAACACAGCCGTTGTTTACATCACATTATCGCTCATACGCTCGACACCGATAAACATCCAGTGTGCACAGCATTAGCGGCTACGAAGTCACTTCACAAATACGGCGTGTGCCTCACTATACCGGTGCTGCATTTAAGGTCGTCTCAATTAAAGTCAACAATCGTCATTAACTGCAAATGGAGTCGATAACACACACCATACTTATCTAAAATCGAAAGCGAAACCACCGTAGATTACTAATTATTCCTCACTTTCAGTAAGCAGCTCATAGATTTCGAGTAAGTAAAGTGTTCTAATCAAGGAACCGTTCCAATTCAGGCAACTCTTACTCTCCCTTATTGGCTTACGGGATAATGCGGGGTGGAAAACGTCAACTCGCTGACGTAATCAACCATGCCAAATTATATCTCAATCGGTTCAGGGGTTTTGATTCTGTGGGGGGGTCGAATTTTTGGCTTCTCCATAGGAAAGAGAAGTCGCCGTTAACACAGGGCTTGAGCCTGTGTACAGCCTGTGATGTTACGTGTTTCATACTTTAACCGAACGCGCCGGCCGCAGGAAGTTCATTCAAGTTTTCCCGCAAGAAATATGCAAGGTTCTTGGAAAGGTTCTTGCTGTGCTAAAAGGTCTCATGTAAAGCTTTAAAGTGCTTCCAAATAATTACCAAGGCATTGCGTCATTACATATTTTACACAAATTAGAATTTGTCTTAGTCGGGAAAATTTGTACTGGATTAGCAATATAGCACGTTACGTCTTCCCTAAATTTAACGACGTGCATTATAAGTACGTAAGTAGTTATTTATGGCTCGTTAACTGTAAAAAAACCTCGACCGCAGTTGGGTTGCTAGTACTAAGAGAAACAGAAATGTGTGAGGTGGCGTCTGAAAGTAGACAGAGAATGTGTGCTGGTTTAAGCTAGTTAGAAAGAGAGTTCGAAGCAGACGGTTTGGTGCTATTGCGATGTTTAGTTGGATCGCGTGAAATTGCAAGACGCTGGAACATACACGGTAACGGCACGCAACGTTGCAGGTTGTGTCTCCACTTCATCGACACTCGTCGTCACCAGTCAAGGTCACTTTTCACTTGCTTGTTTTTTTTGTTTCATTTTGGAGATTTTTAGCGATGCGGCCAGCTAACGCGGCTATTGCGGCAGATATTACTGTAGCGCACTCTGTCTGTCCGTATGTCTGTCACACTCGTGCGCACTTTGCTAAAGGCGCTGGACAAAATAAAGAGTCATTTGGCATGGACATTTGTGTTGCTACAAGCAGGGATGTCGTCTCAGTCGAGACGTCTCGGTTTCGAGACGGTCTCAAGACGTACTAACGTCTCGTCTGGGTCTCGTCTCGGACGAAATCCTCAACGTCTCGGTCTCATCTCGGTCTCGGAGTAGTATGTCTCGGTCTCGGCCCAGCAGGTCTCGTCTCGGGTCTCGGGCCATTGCGTCTCGTCGAGACGTTTTGTGCAGGCGCGCGCCGTGCATGCTGTAGTTGCAGTTAGAGCCATACTAACCAGCATGACATTTGTGGCTTAGACGTATTCTTTTACAGTGTTTTTACTCTTTCATTTACTTATTTATCGTAAAGCAGAATTATGTCATGTCAGTCTTTTTTTTCGTCATAAAATGACCTTGTCACACTGAAGATAAATAATGTAAGAATGAATACTATCAGCCAAATGTAGATGACGTATAAGGCTATAATCAGCTGTAGTTTACTAATTTCAGTTGCTTGCAAATTGCGATAAACACAATGGCTCATGTCTACAGCATTGCAGTTGCAATTCTTTATCGTGCAAGCCGTTAATTATTCAGTGATAATTGTCAAAATTAAGTGCAAAAACCCACAGTAGCACAAATACAAAGCGCTTACCACGATGGGAGTTAATTAATCTGTATATTTTTTTCATTGTCAATGTGTTTCACCATACGTCACGGAAAACGTCTCGGCGAGACGTTGAAGCTCCCGAGACTCTCGAGAGTCTCGAGAGCTTCAAGGTTTCGGCCAGCGTCTCGGAAGCTGCAACGTCTCGTCTCGGTCTCGGCTCAGAAGGTCTCGTGCACATCTCTGGCTACAAGTAAAATCATTGTATTTGACAAGGCTTCGGTCGATCTCTGAAGAGAATGGGAAATTTGGGAGTCAGAACCCTCAACACAATTCGCACGGCAAAATGTAAGCCTAGGCAGTCACTTTGCGACCATTTTATTCTGAAACTGACTAAATATTGACAATTTTCTTAAATTTAGAAGTGTGGTGTGACGATGTGATTGGGGCGTTGTATCTCAGTTCATCGATCACTTAATTGCAAATGTACCACAGATTACGCTAATGATATATTTTTTTGAAAACTACAGTCAGTATTCTGCTCCTTGTGCGCTGGTATGAACGATACCTGGTGGCGCATAAAAATGGAATCTAACATGCTTTACATAAATTGAGCAGTCGGAAAGAACCGTTTCGAAAACGATTAGCATCGGTCATTGCAGCTAAGTGTCGAACACCGTTTAAGGGTTCAATATAACCACCCTTCACCGCAGTGATCGACGCTAATCGTTTCCAAAACTGTTCGACTACTCGATCTACGTGAAGTATGTTATGATCCAGTCTTGGGGCCGACTGTTAAGCTCTAGGCTTAAAAGTCTGGCTCTTTGGTACGAGTTGTCGTCCTTTCGTCCGTCCGTCTGTGTGTAACAGATGTATTGTTGCTGAACGGTAAGTCGTAGGGGTTCGGTGATGATGCCGTCGGACAGAGCGACGACGAGTTTTTATAAGCTGTCAATAGTAACTAAGCCTTCGCGTGCAGCGGTTTGGCCGCAGTTTTCGATGCAAGCTTTCAACCTATTAGTCGCCGTATCTCAAAACCGGTCGGCCCTTCCTATCGACAGCTGGGCTTCTTGTTATGCGTCACTTACGCTGAATGTTTGCACTTTGCAGACGCGAGGTGCGAGATGAGTCGGTCACTAGAGGTCGAGGGTTCGTCAACGACGACAGCGAGCGCCTCTTGTGTGACTGCGCTCTCCGGCGGAGACGATTTTATCAACAACTTGACTTCGTCCGACGTCTAGCCACCGTGCACGCTTACACTACTACTACTACTACTACTACTACGACTACGACTAATTTCTAATAAGATTGTCTTCACTGCAATTGCAGTTGCATGATGACGTTTATTTCGGATTCATGCCTTTCTCGTAATACCATGCCAGATTGTTTCCCAGCGAAGACTCAAACTCCACTTGCTTCGATTCGTCGACGATTTAAGGCGTGTACAGAGCGACGTAACTGAACTGAACTGAACTGAGAAATGGGCGAGTTCAGTTCAGTTCAGCTCAGTTTATTCACGTTGCTCTGTACGCGCATTTACTGTACAACAAGCTCTTTTATCGAATTAAATCGAACGCCTGCTTCAAGTTGTGCAACAGAATCTTTCGATTTATAAAATGCGGGCCCATTTGTTCAACAACTACACGTCAAAAGGGTCCATAACAAATCCGTAGCATATTAACAGAATGCAGTTATGTTGTACACAGAGGCGGATTTAAGCATGCTCAGCATGTTCCTTCGAACAGGGACCACACAGAAAGCTAGCCCCCCGCAGGCCATAGAATGTCGGACAGCATTTTCTGGCTGCCGGTTTTCTCTATGGCGTGTTGTGGCATTTTAAAGTTTACTTGGTGCATGCAGCACGACATTCTGTGGCCTATATAAGGCTCCTGTATCTTAAATCGTGTGGCTGCAGCAAAAATGCATAGTGCGTTCAGTTGTAAAGCTTAATTCATGGCAAGTTTTTTGTTCATTTATAGCAGAAAAGTTACGTGGGCCTCGCATGTTTGCCAAACACGGCCCAGTCAGGTTTAAACGCGGCCCTGACTAAACGGCTTGTTCGACGACTTGTTGTTCAACATGTTTACAGCCAATCGAAGTAGTGGAAATTGGGCCTAAACATGCCTATCTGAAAGGCCCTCTACTAACCGTAGTCACACAGACATGTTCAACCTTTTTGACTGTTGGAGCCGAATTTTTGGCACCCACTTGCATGCAAGATATATTAATTTCAGCACAACTCGGTATGACATTGCGGTCCGATCAGTTTTCAAGTCCCATTCAAGTGCTTATTTTATTAACAGTTTATTCGTGGCGTATTTAAGTCGTATTCAGTTGTTGCCGTTCAGAAATAGTCAAATTACGGTTTATTTTTTAACGCGTTTAGTCAGTTCGTCCGACCGTTTATTGTTGGGGGAATTTCGCTGTTTAACATAACCAGTTTTTTTTTGTTGAGCTACGTTACTATTAACATAATTTCAGCCTGTGACGCGGTGTTCTGAAGTGTGTTTAACGTCAGTTGAAAAGTTGTAATAGTCGTCTATTGTGTTAACGCAATATACGTCCAAGTAACAAGTCATATAACTGGCGGCTACGCTGATACGCTGACTGACTAACGGGGGCGCTGAAATCGCGGGAGTGGACATTGCGGCACCAAGTTGCAGGGGTGGACATCGCGGGAGTGGACATCGCGGCACCAAGTAGCAAGGGTGGACATCGTGGGAGTGATTGGTAGTAGAAAGCTTATATGTAGCCTATAACCATAAAACGGAACGCTATGTTTTTTTCGACATGTCAACTCAAAGAATGTGAATAGTGGAGATTTTTGGATATTTATGATCCTACTAAATACTGAATAAGTCAAATGCAATAAAGAAATACGCATCGCAAACGTGTGAAATAAAGCACACAAACAGTCTACATTAGTAGCAAAGTTCACACTGTCTCTAATTAAAAGCACCGTCTCTAATGAAATATACGCATCACCATCGTGATAATACCACGACACACCGGACACCCTGCATCCATCTCAGCAACTCGCGTTGCACAGTTTTCACAAAAGCGTGCGTGCCCACACGGCACCAATGCGAACCCCTCGCGCGGTGCAATCAGACACAACTCGCAGAATTGTGACTGTCACTGCCGACGCTGACGACGTTGTTGGTTTTGATCGCTGCTTATTGCTGTTTCGCTACTCCCTCAATGTCCACTCCCGCGATGTCCACCCCTGCTACTTGGTGCCGCGATGTCCACTCCCGCAATTTCAGTCGCCCCTGACTAACAACAGCTGTTTTTAAGCGTGGGAGTTAACGGGTTCAAACCCTTTTCCGAAATGTTGTTGAGATTTTTTCCTTGACAATAAAACACAACTATATGACTAAAATGTTACAATAAGATGCCCTTCTTTGAGAGCTGAAAATGCGTCAAAATGTACTATACGCTAGCCGAAAGTAAACATTCATCCATGAGAGTACGTATGCGTCATTTGATGCAGGAGGCTTTTTGACGCACGATAATTTTGACCTTTGACTTTTTGTGCTGAAAACTGGCGCACCGGTTACTTCTGCTCTAGTTTCTAGGGAGTGTTTACAACAATTTTGGTTCTTTTGCTTTAGAGTTAGGCGCCCGTACGTGACGGACGGACGGATCTGAGGGCAAGACCCGTAATACGGCCTATTAGAATGGCCGTGTAAATATACTTATGTTGAACGGCAGTGGGTCGCCGACTGATATTGGATCAATGTTTTTCATCCGCGTCATTTCACGCCGTGTAAGTTATGCGACTTAATTAAACGAAGTTATTCGTAATTTCATTCCTCTGTAACTAACGACGCTAATCTTACATTGTTATGAATGACTGTGTACCGCATGGCCGAAATAATCGAGTCTTTGCGCTGCATAATACTTTATGCTGTACTATAGGGCTGGCGAGGTAAAGGTTCAGTGGGCCTAGATAAAACAATACTGTTCTGATTCATTGGAACGTAGTATTTTAATTACTATTTATTATCCATGTTATCGGAAAAAATCATGGTTTCCTATGAACGAAGAATGAGGCTTACCGTAATGGTGTAGTATTTTACGCGCGATAGCAGAATGCTTCGCGCGTCTTTGCCATGGCCTGGGCATTTGTCCGTCCGTCTGTCCGTCCGTCCGTCACACTCTTGATCTGTATCAAAACGGTGCAAGCTGGGATCACGAAATCTTTGCTGTGGGCTGCCACAAGGACTTTAATTTATCGTGACAAAATTTGGTGCCCCTGGGTTAAGGGGTTCCTCTCGAACGAGGGCATCAAAGAGGGTTACCCCCTAAAAACGTTATTTTGCTGCTATTGGTTCGTATAGCGTGAAAACGGTTGCAGTTAGGCACAGACCTACTGCTTATCATAAGCATGACAAGCACTAGTGACGAGCTTTTTAATGGTGTTAACATTGATGACCTTAAATGACCTTGGACCCCCAAAATAAAGAATCTTGATCTGTTTTTCAACTTTTGGCTAGGGCGCACATTTCAAGAGTAAATTGCACTGAAATGGCTGCAGATAGACCTAGACAACCTGCGTATGAATTTTTTAGCACAAAGCATACAATTTTTTACAATGCAAGTTTCGATGTCCTAAATTCTAGTTGTCTTCCGTACGGAAGCTTTAAATTTGGGTATTCCTTCAAGACGCATTATTATTCTGTTGCATGCTGTACACGATTGCCCAGGTGGCAGGACTGCTGCTATCGCGCGTAACGTGAGCTTTGCTCAAATTACTTGTAAACATCACACTTACGCAGTGGCCGTCGTATGTATGGCCGGTAAAAGGACCATCTCGCCAGCTTTCTTGAGTCGTACACAGACTTGCGTCGGCGTGTAAACTGCTCTTTAGGGTCCAGTGCAGACTTATGACTGAACTGAACTGAGCTGAAGTTATGTCATCGGCAGCACTAGACTGTTCATTGTCGTTCACTCGCTGTCCTTTAGAATGCGCTTCCGAATCTGAAGCATCAGAGCAGCTTAAATGTTTCTCTCCGCTGGCCCATTTCCCTTGTTTGCCGTTTTCCCTTTTTAAGGCCAAGGTTACTACTAATCACTAATAGGAAGTGGCATACGTACTTTCAGATGAAATGAAATTGACGACCATGGTTGACTGTGAAGGTCACTTATAACCAGTACGGTCGGAATTTCCTAGCGACAGCTGGGCTTATTGTTATTTCAGCTAAGGCCGAAAAGTTTCTGAACCGAGCCAGAAAAGCTTGCGCTGGCGACTCCCAGGTCTAAGGCCAAAAGCCAACACTTGTCTCTTTTCTTCCGCTCCCTAAGTATAGGGCCTACGGGAAAATTTGGCGATTTTCTTAAGCATTAAGGCCTGTATAGATCTCGGATACCCACAAAACTGGGAGTCAAACCACCAAACTGTGGCTAAGCTTAACCTAGGCTAGACCAGTTGTTCACGTTGATTGGTCACTTGAGCTGGTAAAATGCACGCACAGGCTAATAGACATGTACAGTACACGGGACGTAGCGACTATCAGGCTCCGGGGGCTTGGATTCGGACGGAAAAAGATCCAAAAATCGGATAAAAAATTGCAGACTGCATGAAGACCAGACTTGAATTCGTTTTAAACATGTTGGACATCTTACAGCAAGTCCACAACATCGAGGTATGCCCCCTAAGTGGCCTTTAGGCTTCGGCCTAAAGCGCCGTATACTGCGAAATGTATACGATACAACAGTTGGACGCAAATGCGCGTTTTAGAACGACTCAGATTATACTCCAGTTCTTAAGAGAAAATACGTAACTATGATATCTCAGCTATTCATTTCCTTTCGATAGCGGTAAAGCTGAAGGTCACGCCTGATAAGCAGGAACTGTACAATCGCTACGTGCCATACCGCCTGTATAAACGATAAGCAGCGTTCGCCTTTTGTCACGTTGCTGTTATGCATTACTAGGCTACTGTTATTATTGTCATCGTTATTATTATTACTAACGTATTTGTTTGCCTTGTTTATGACGATCGATGCTGCCGGTTATTTTGGTTGTTTTTCGGATGCAAGACGGCGCGTGCGTGCGGACGCGTGACCGTGTTGTTGACTCGTACTTTGCGTCGTCTGCGTGAACGTTCACTCGCTACGCGCGTACTGTAACCGTGCGTGCGTGCGTGCGTCGACGGCGGCGGCGCTAATTACCGTAGAATGACAGTAGTGTGACGCCGCGACGACGTGTAATCAATCGACGGCTGAGATAGACTGCGCTCGCGTATGACGCGTCATCGGACCGTCTAGTCAATGTCATTCGAGCGTATACTCCGTTCTGTGTTTTATCTACGGTCCCGCGGGGGCATTTTCTTGAGGGTTTCCCTCCCAAATATGTCCAGTTGCCCGTCCAGAGAGTAGTCTAGTGAACAGATTTTCGTGATTTGAAATTAGCCGTGTTTACCGACAGAGGATGCCACTTAGTGAACAGTGAAAGTATACTTACAAAAACTATTCGAGAAGTTGGGGCTGTGTCCAGAACGCTGTTAATGGGTCAGCTTACAGCGCATCCCCGACTCTTAGGTGGTGAGGTGGGAAGGGAGCTTGCTGCCCGTTTTATAAGAACCTTATTCCAGCCGAACACTGAACACTGACGCCACTGAACATTTTGTTTTGGGTTGTAAAGAAGTTGCAGGGGCAAGAAGTTGCATTTCCGACAGAGACCTGAAAATTCCGACACAGGAGATCAGCTGTGAATGCTCAATGCTCATAATTTTAATTTTTGCCTCTAAATTCCCCGAAAAAAAGCTTTCCAGCCCAAAATTTAGAATTTTGCAGGCTTAAATTTAGCGGCTGTCCGAAGCAACTTCCTCTTTTCCACGACGGCGCTGCATTTTACTGAAAATGCCACAAACGCGCAACAAGAATATTAATGTATAGCTGAGCAAGGCAGAAGTGCCGCTTTTGGCTTTGGCCCTGATTTTACGCCCTATTGGCTTCAAGTTGCGGCTGTACGGTCTTTGCATCGCCCCCAACAGTCTTTGTTTACGATCAATGCTTTCGGGAGGAAATGTGACGGCTCCGGAGCGTACTAATATACTCGTCACTGTGACTTCAACAGTTCGTCGTGTTACTCAGTGTTAATGTCTCTGTGCGTGAACGCTTGTATAATTCCTATCATACAGTTTTTCCCGCCGACCGACCGATTAATGAAATGTCGCCGTCTGCGGTGCAAATTGCCATGGGACTGCGTGCATGCCAAGCACCCTTACTCCAACTAATCTGCACTCGCTTGTCTAATACCAACAATCACGTCTTTACTTATTTTATAAACAGTTTGTTTGTTACATACGAAAGTCGCATTTGTTTTTGCCTTTCAGAAATTTCGGTGGTTTATTTTTTGTATTTGTTTTGTTATACTCATCCTACAGATATTGTTGCTGAGAAAATGTTGGCTAGCGTAACCGGTTTTCTGTTGAGCTATATTGATCGACATTTCGAGCTTTGTACTGAAAATATATTTAATAACAGTTAACTGGTTTGATCTTTTGCCTTGTTCAAGGAAACCAGAGCGTGCTAAATATATTTCCCATATCTGTTAGCTGTAGAGGAGGATTCAAGCTACACATCCAACGGACTTTGGTACGATATTTGCACAACGTTTACAAAGCTCGAACGTCACAACTATGCTACAAATTACTGGACGTTAACTGCTTTTCGACTCTCGACGCCAGCAGTCTATTAGGCCTACTTAAAGTTACTGAAGCAGTTGCAAATATAATCAATTAACGTAATGAGATACAACTAGGCCTAAGCTAAAAAGGGCACATGCGGCACGTGTGTCGCTGGCTTAATAAGTCTCTCACTGACATTAAGTTAGTATTATGCGGCCGTCTTAATTATGGCCCCTGTCCGTCTGTCTGTCCGTCTCTCTATCTGTTTGCCTGTCTGTCTC
>Ga0209146_1000748_pt1 | contig 9851 bp, 1 predicted proteins | sample WorMetLIZAISLAND_2_FD_187402 | JGI IMG/M metagenome (GOLD analysis project Ga0209146, IMG submission 187402) | Marine gutless worms symbiont microbial communities from Max Planck institute for Marine Microbiology, Germany - Olavius geniculatus... | ecosystem: Host-associated > Annelida > Digestive...
GCCGTACGAAACAACAAGAAAATAACGAATAATTACCTAAGGGAAAATTGGAGAAATAACATTCAGAAAAATGTCCCAAAATAACTATCCGACACATATCCGCTTTATCAATAGACCTATACACTGTCGGCTAGTACTGTGGGTAGAAAACTTTGAGATTTTTTTCTACTGAAATTTTCAGTGACAATTTCATTCGACTTACAGTTATACTGCCTTTCTCTAGCCGTTGCATGCAAGCCAAGTTGCAAACTGTTCCAGATGTGCTAAACCTCTAAATGCACACAACTGCGGTGCCAGTTCTTCCTGTTAGCTGAAAAATCCTTCTACTCACATAAACCAAACTACCAGAGCAAACTGCACATCCAACTTCCGCATACTCACAGAGATACGGCCGATTCCAACGAGCATAACGAGAAAACTGTTACGTGCTATAGGCCTGCAGGTGCACAGGTAGACAACACAGTGCGTGGCTCTACCTCGTTGCGAGGCAAATATTAGATGTGGGTAGGGGGAGTGGGCGGAGGGCACGAGAAAGCAAGTCATAAATATATAGTCGTCAGTCAGTCAGTAGCACAATGTTTGCGTGAGTCAGCGTAGGTAACCGCTGATTGTTGTTGGCGTGACTCACACCAGGCGGCGCCACCGCACCTCAGTCATCAATAGTAGCCACGCACGCTCTAAAACCCGGCAAAGATCGATCAATTTTATCCCAAAGAAACAATCCCAAGCATATGATCATGCTGTCTCTGACGACTCAGATCAAAACAAAAAGCTGGCGTCGTCTTTGTTCTTTTCTCCACATATGTTGCCATAATCTGTATTAAGAAACGAATTTCACAGCCATAGGGCCTATACTATATAAGGGCCTATTGTCGAAAGCCAAAAGAGTGCAAAAGATGAATGTATTTACTCGCCCAAGCAGCAGGCAGGACGCAGACAGAAACAAAACAAAACAGTTTACTGTATGTGTGGTTCGTCAGTCACGCGACATGTCATGGAGCAAAACGATCGGATGACCAGACTTTTCCGACTGTATCTTGTATGAAACGCGCTCGATCACGCTGGCGCACATAGAGTAGACGACGTTTGACAGATTTACGTTCTCTGCGAAGTTGTCGCCCGTATCCACCACGCAAACGTCGCGGCAACACGGCGTCGCACGTAGCACGTTAAGTTGCGTGGTAGGCCTATTCACTGCAGAGCACTGGAGTCGCGTGGACGTAATGGTCAGATCGAGGCCTAATAATCACGCCACCGTGTAGCCTGTGTCGCTTTGCTGTCAGTCCTTTAATAGGCACATGGTATCGACAACGGCGCTATATACGCCAACCATACCCAACGTCTGCCCCCAGTGCTCCGACAAGCCCCTGCAGGGGACGTCGTGCTGATTTTCTTACTTGTGTCTTCTTACTGACGACGTTGGTTAAGGCCACAAGAAGCAAAGCCAGGCTCAGCGCAATTGGCATCTGCTCAATATTAAACCACAACACGCAAACTAAAACGATATCCTACTGTCTGCCTGTCGCCGGTTTTCAATGCGTGCAGAAAATCTATAGAGAATATCAAGGCCATACCTAGCTACCACACAACAAGCCTGTAGGCTAGGCTTCATGCTAGCTCTAGGCCTGAATCTGACCATCAAGGACTCTACGTCAACGATAACGACTAATATCACTAGCGTTGGGCAAATCAGTAATTCAATGCACGGTTATAGAACAAATAAATTTTCGTTTCAGTGCATTCTAGCGGACTAAATCAAATTTCTGCTCCAACATCCCCTATACCGCCCGCCATACCCGCTGCTCCTATCCTGGGAAATGGTCTCGCCAACTTTGGCTTTTCCACTTTTTACGCGCGGCCTACACGTATTAGCTGTCGTAAGATAAGTCTGCATGTCCGCCCGTCTGTCCTACTGTCTGTCACGACCCGGTACCACTGCTGACGGGCTTTCCGAGTGTACCGACATGACCTTGAACGATTCTGAACCCCCGCAATATCGGGTTGTAGTGATTTTTTGCGATTCCAGGCTGCAACACACATTTCAAGAGTGAATTGCGCTAAATAGATCGAGATCAAGACAGCCTAAATATGAAATTTTCAGCATTAAACGCAGATTTTAACAGTTTAAATTTCGACCCCTACGCTCAAGAAGCGTACGGCGGCGTCGAAGCTGAGTATCCCTCATACAGTGTACGTTGTGCAATGATTCCCCCATCTGCCCAGGTGGCAGCACCGATGCTGTCGCTCGTCAGTGAACATTAGGTCAAATAAGTCTTGTACTTTACGTGCATGGCATGCATTTCTGCGCATCAAGCCCATGAGTCAACGACCACGGACAAGTACATACATTATTGCACGCACCAGTTCTTGCCAGTTATTGAGAGAATTACACCCATAAAATGATTACACCAGCATGACACAGCAAACACAGTGACGGCTATTAACTAGTAATAACTATTGGCGAGGTCACGATGTACTATGACAGTCAGTACGGCTGAGTCGCATAATAGGCTACACATGCCATGCTTGCACACGTGGCGCGTGGCCTATTTTGCATTTACATAACGGCACAGGTATGCCCAAAAGACATGACATTGGTTTTGAGACGTCGTTTAAAGAGACAAGTTGCAAGTGTGAGTGATATGATGAAGGTAGACCGGGACGGGCAGACTGTTATTCTGTTCCAGGAAAGCGGAACACTTTGTAGCCCTCTCCCATTTAACGCCATTGCTCGCGGTGACCCTGTTCGATCGAATTGCTGGATACGGTAAACTTTACAGACCCTGGCAGCAGAGTCGTTCAAAAAGCCGACGGCGTACATTTCGTGATCCTAGCTCGTGGTACGCAGCTCGCGTGGCAAGGCGTTCTCGTCAGACTCGCTTGTATAGGCCCACTTGTGCCCTCGTCGGTCAGGTAAACACCGATTGTCCGGCAACATTGAAAGGCGGCCTAGAAACGTCTGCCAAACGATCATCTTCCACACAGCAAGCAATTAAAAGCCGCAACAACATAGACCGACGCCACAGCGTTCGATATCGACCCGACGGCAGATCAGACTAGCTAGGCTAGCCAGTAGTCCAGTGCCAGATTAATACCCCGTTTACACCAGTAAGCATACATGAAGCAAACATGAAGCAAACGTATTCATAATACACGCGCACGACGTGTGCTCTAAGATTGCTTCATGTTTGCTTCACGTATGCTTCCTCGAGAAAACGGGATATAGCCTAAAGTAGCCAGTGTGCTGCACAATGTCGAAGAAGTCTGCCGCTAATATACGTCAAAATGAATACCGCCATGCCTCAGCTCGTACCAGAATATTTTAAAGAAAAAAATTAATAATAATTTATTTAATGCAGATCAACGGACACATACGTCAATGAGTACAGACCTACGAAGAAGCGATTCCAGGTCATACATGTTTTACTTAAACGAGGAACATAACGCAAACTACAGCATAAAGTGACTGCACCAAAATAAAGCATAAACCTCGATTTTATTGCAGTTTAATGACACCAGCTCTGTTCTGGACATAGTCAGACACAGAAGAAGCATGCAGATTACCGCAGTCCATTACTGTCAAATAGCATGCACAGGCACCGTTAGCTGGCTAGTGGAATGGCACGGTGTTAATATAAGCAAGTGGTTAAAAGAAAATAACATAATGCACACGGACGAGAATTGAACAAAGGTTTAACCGCGATGAACCGTAAGCCTATACGACGTTATTTCCAGGACTCACGCGTGGCAGTGTCCCAAAACTGGGCCACACATTATCAGCATCGGAACCAGAGCGAGTGACTGAGTTCCAGCAACATGCAGTAAAGCACCGAAGGTCGACGTCAACAGTAGCGCGATGTTCCGAGTAGCTGGACTGCAACTCAGAACTCGCTACTAGGCTGAACCAGCCTGCTAAGATAGTCAGCGCAGCTGAGTTCAACATGATAGGCTACGTTAACTGCACTTTTATAATACTTGATATCGACAAGCAGCTATCGACGACGTGACGTGACGTGACGTGGCGTGTTCGGCAATGGAACTGCGTCAGATCAGACGTCCTTGGATCAGACATGTCGGCGGCGGCGGCGCCGACCGGTCGACTAGGCCGGCGTCCGCCGCCCACTCACCCCGTGCGAGTGAGCGCGCCGCCGCCGTTGTGGCACTGAGTGCACGGCAAGCTAGCTGGCGTCGGGCGAGCGCCGTGTGTCAAGGCCATTGCCAGCGAGGTACTTCAGGGTCGGCCCACGCGCTCTAGGACCCTCGCACGCCACCCACCCAGCGGCGGGGGTTGATATCGACGAGCACTGAGCAGTGAGCACGCTACCATACGATCAGAGACAACACGCACGCGCAAGATCTGAGACTGACGACTCGGTCCCAGGCACCACGTGACACCAGTCCGCCCGCCCGCGCCGCCGATAAACACGTCACTCTGTCCCAGCAGCAGCAGCAGCCAGACGTTGTATTGGTACGTTGTAAACAAAAACAGATCGACTCGATACACTCATCATACGCAGAATCTCACTGCGTGAATGATGGTCAATAATCACCATTCGACACTTAGCAGCGGGCGTCATTCATTCCCGCTAAACTACACGCCCACCATTTCCCACTACAGCCGTAATGCAGAACAGACCTAAAAATGCGCGCCCCGCATATTTTTCTCCTGCCGTTCGAATGAATGCAAGACTGCTGCAAATCAATTAAGGCCTATCGTCACAAAAACGAACCGTGATCAACGATATGAACTCGTGTGACTAACGCCGTAGAACATATACGGCCCGCATAACTGACTTTCAGTAGGGCCTATTTTACATCTTTAAGGTAAAGTCGATCAACCAACTCAGTCTAACCATCCCCCGTGAATAAGCGCACCGAGCACCTGAGACGTGGCACACCTCGCGATGCGCTATCTCAGTATCCGTTTTCTAGCAGCGTAAACTGGTGGTGTAAGGAAACGGAGATCAGTGTCAGCCCATGAGCTTTGTCGCTAGGAAACGACTTTGCTTTGCAAGTTGTTTATCAACAGTTCAATTAGACAATTAAGTAGCTGTTAAAGGTGACAGTTTGGCATGGTTTCGTTGTGGCATCAACGACGTTAATCAACGCTGGGCCCGGTTAGCACTTAAATGGGTGACAGTCTGCAGATGGGTAAAACATCTCGGACAGCCAGTAGCCACTCACATCAACTCGGCCTAGCCATCCCTCCGTGGGTAGGCGCAATGAATATCAGCAAAAGCTGCGTCGTAAACAGTCACATCGCGCGATGCAATAGGTCTAATCCTGCGTCGGTAGTTCTGCAGTGCAAACTGGTGTCTGACTGAAGGCAGAGGAGACGGAGATCAGCGCCCCCCCCTCCTATAGGCCTTATAGCTCGGGAAGGACTTAACGTAAATGCTGATAGTGACACAGCTAGGACACAAAACTGGAAAGCTTTTTAATTACGTCTCACAGAATATCATACCGTCGAATGTAATCTAAGAAATCAGATGTTCAGAATTTGCACTTTCTAGTAACCAATTGTCCAAAATTTGAACTTTTGAATAAGATCTAGTCATCTACCTTAATTTTTAAGACCGTGTGGCCTACACAAAATCCTATGAGTGCACACATTAGCAGTGATGTCACATGTTCAGCATGTTCGACCGAACAGGAGCCCCACAAGCTAGAGAATGTCGCTCAGCAATGCAACATATCTTCTAGTCTATAGCGTGTTGTTGAGTTTAGCTTGCATTTAAAAGTTTACTTTCATTCCCGGGTCTGCATCGCTGTATTGCGATCTACATGTAAAACATACGATGTTGCTTTGCTCAAACAGAAAATTTATGCAAGGGCCCCACACATTTAACGAATAGCGCCCAATCGCGGTTGAATCCGGCCCTGTATTTATTACTTTTTACGTCACTTGATAAAATGAAATAGAAACATCAGCAGCAACTGGCAAATCCGAATGCAGCAAAAAATCACCTGATTGCAACGTTTTGATCAACCAGACGCAAACAGCAGCGAATGACCTACACAATGTCCATCAACTGGCAAACAAACCTGCTCTATGCACTCGTCGACTGCTCGACACAACCATCGCACGCTACAGCTGGTGGTGACCTTAGTGATAAGGACGCTATGTTTTGGCCTAGCTGCTGGCCAAGGCAAGGGATGCAGCCGGTACTACGCTTAGCTATACACTAACGCAGCCGCAGCAAGCACAGTGCAGCTGCAGTAAAACATACTCATCTTGCGCCGGCTGATTCACCGTCTGCAAATTGAACTCGCCGAAAACATCGAGAATTTGCGCCGCGAACGTCTTGCATCTCCGTCGAAAATCTTCGCTGGTAGCCTGGCCAGCTCTCGCTTTTTGTTGACAGTCCAGCCTGTAAGTAGGTCGTGAAAAATGGGTCAGCTCTTGCGTAACGGCTGACGTCATCGACTACCCTGGCTGCTGTCCACGCTGCTGCTGCTGCTGCTGCTGCTGGCTAAGCCGGCTCTAGCTGCCAGGCGGGCCGGGATGACCGCTGCGATGGATTCAACGAATTAGATAGCCTACATCGAGGCTCATGAAAACGACGACACGTTTTGTGACAGCCGTGCAGTAACAGTTAAGACAATTCTTTCACCGTTAAATTCCATGCTATGTAGTAGACTTGGACTTTTCACTTCCGGTGTCATTTGCAGAACTTCAGTTGCTGCATGCATCAGTCGTTTTTCTTTCGCTCACAATTAAAAACAAATGTTTTCATGGGTCACTCTGTATTTACGTGACGTAGATTGTGCAAGATTACCGTTATATCGTACTTAAACGCCTATCTCAGGAAATCCTTGTAAATCCTTTGAATGCAGCTCCGTATACGGTGTATTGAACATAGCCTAGTAAAGTACATGGAAATGAACTCTGGCGGGCTAAATTTCAAAACTGCCAGAGTGCCTGCAACAGTTGTTATGACTTAGTCAAGAATGAGTTTTATAGATTTAACGAACTTCGTGTATGGTGCAGTGAGAAAAATGTGCAGCGACGCTGGTGGTCTTGCGATGACTCACCAGCTATGACACCTGCCGAGCAGGCTGTCACTCAAAGGCCGAGGCTCGGCGCCTTATGGGGTGTTTACACGATCTAGCAAACGTCTAGCAAACTTCCAGCAAATGTATTCAAAATACACGTGCTAATGCTGGACGTTTGCTGGATTGTGTAAACACCCTAACGCTCGTAGCTTCGTACCTCAGCAAGGCCAAAACGCATTTTTGTCACTTATATCGATTGCAATTTATCACAAGGACTGTTGTAGCGAAACCACGCACATATGGCTCTGTAACAGTGCACTAGAATACAATGTCATGATCAAAGCTCACACTGCAGTGATCATACGAACAGACTGAAGATGTAGTCTACTGATACTACAGTCACTCCTAAATTTTCGCCTGCCAAGAAATTTTCTCCCCAAAATACAATTTTTTAGGCTGGAAAATATTTGGGGGAATTTACGAGAAAAACTGAAATGATGATGAAAATTAGCAATCTGATACTAATAGCAATGACAGCATAATGTAACAATTTAGAACGTCTATGTTTTTTGTTTAGGCCTAAAACAGTAGTGCATTGACACAAATTAGGTTAGGCGGAAAATTAGTGCACTTCACATACCGGTAATTTTATTGTCTTGGCTATCGTTGTGCCAAATGTTATCAAGGTTGGCAGAAATTTGACAAAGTTCTGAGACTTCTGGCAAAACAATTTTGCTTTTTTAGACACGACGTATGATCAGCGTTACGTATAAACGTCACACGAGACGGACAGATGGACGGACAACGAACGATGGCATAGCCCGCCCATGGTGTGGGTGAAAATTGGCCCACAAGATTGCATTGGTATAGCTTTGTAGAAAAGGTAAAAGTAAAGTCCAGCACTTGCTATAGCACTTCTTACACGAGACGGACTCAACACCAGAAGCGCTTTACAATCTTGGAGGTGGCAGCTGATTGGCATGAGCTAATAATACCGCAGCGCAGTATGCGGCCATCCAATGGCCGCCTAAGCGAACAATTGGACCCGCGGTTTGCAGCTAGCATTTTCCAAAGTGTTTTCACCGCCCCAATCTGCCACAATATGCCTTCACCTTGTAGCCCGTAAGCTATACTACTCATTTTCCATCCCACGAAGAGTAGGAGGCTGAGTTGACCTGAGCACACAGTAGGTTAGCAACTTGCTCAAGGTTGCTTGCAAATGACCGGCAGCGAGAATTGAACTGCAACCTGAAAGTTGCTATTCGACACTAGCCACTAGACCACTTGCACCTATAAAGGCATAGGTGTGAACAACTTGCCCAGAGTTGTTACTTGGTACTGCATCGGCTGGGCATTGAACTGTGGACCTTTCGTTCTCGTATCCAACGCGCTAACCGCTAAGCCACCAAGCCACCTATAACTGTGGGCAAATTAAAAAAAACAAGTGATAATCTAGAGCAATGCATGTACACGACTATTCAGCATCGTATTTTTACAGCTAGGCTATAATAACAACACTGCAGCGCCGGAAAAAAAAAATAATCTGCTTTAGCGTAGTTGCTAGCTGATGACAGCTATCACGTACCACCACCAGCTCATATCACAGCTTCATTATAACATTTATTTTGAGACCATGCAATTACCCATCGGCTGACCGCACGACGTTGCTTCAATGTCAACTGGTCAGTTATAGCAACTGCCTGAAGGCCGGTGGCAGCAGCAATTAATAAGCTGAAGATCATTCTGCAGACTGGCGGTTTGCTGTTATTAGTCCGCACGAAAGCAATAGCTTGCGCAGCGTACTTTTATGTTTTACCGCAGATTCTTTTTTTTGTTTCGCCACGGTATGTTCGACTTCCGACGGCCGATCGGCGCGAAATTTAGCACCGTACGTGGTCTGTAGTAGACTGAATTTTAAAAATTGGGTCTAAAAATTTTGGGGGCCTTCCCCCCAGAAAAAAAAATTTAGGCGCCAAAACATGCAGAATTTGGCCCGATTTCGGACGACTTCAAACTTCGGCGGCGAACAACACCGAAACGGATATGCACTGTAAAAACCAAATTTTGGCCCATAGGGGGTGCTACGGCCCCAGTTTTACACGCGCTGGAGAATGACCAAGCCTTGCTAGCACACCCACAACCGGGGATGGTAGTCCCCCTTACAATTTTTTTACAAAGGTGGTCAAAAATTGGCTGGAAAAATTCAGCGCATAGGCGCCTATAACTTTGGTGGAAGAGGGAGTGACCCTACGAAACTTTGCCACATGACGTGCCATAAGGTGGCCATCATCACTTATGTACAACTTTTTTGGAAAGGGGGCACCGCCCCCTTAAAATTTGAGAGTGCAAAAAAACGTCCAAGAACGTGCGATTTTGAACAACTTTCGACTTTGACCGTGAATATCTCAGGAACCGGTATAGATATTGAAAATTTGAAACAAACTTGATCGACGGCGATCCTTGGGCGGTTCAGCAAAAAAACTTTGTGAGCCTTGGTTCACTAACGAAAGTTATAGGCGTAAATGTTGACCCACCGTAAGTCGACAGTGCGCATTCTGTGTATGCTAATGCATTTGAGTTCGGGCATGTAACTTTGCTTCGTGCGGAATACAGCCTAAATCCCCCCCCCACAATCGGACTTAGGGCGCCGGGCATACTCACGTTGGGCTTTGCCCCAAATTTCCAGTTTTTCTTGTTATCTTATAGGTAAAGCCAGCTGCTTGTCGCCATGCTGGACTAAATTCTTCTATATTTAATCTTCAACCGATGCAGAAGACAGAAAGTTAGAAACTAGTTTCCCAAATTGTAGACTACATGTTCACAAATTTTGTTTTATAGTACACTATTAACTCTAC
>Ga0209146_1000751_pt1 | contig 9833 bp, 10 predicted proteins | sample WorMetLIZAISLAND_2_FD_187402 | JGI IMG/M metagenome (GOLD analysis project Ga0209146, IMG submission 187402) | Marine gutless worms symbiont microbial communities from Max Planck institute for Marine Microbiology, Germany - Olavius geniculatus... | ecosystem: Host-associated > Annelida >...
TAATGTATTCTGTCTATTTTTAAAAGACAGAGCGAAGCGATTCCATCATTCGTCATTATTCATTTTTCATTCGTCATTTTTTGTAGTTTCATAGGAGGGGTGCAGGGCTCACGGGTCTGTCATCTGTCCTCTGACATCTGTCCTCTGTCATCTGTCCTCTTTTTCCTGACACCCGACACCCGAAACCTGACACCTGAAACCCGAAACCAGAAACCTTTTCAATTCAACCATGCTTACGACGAAACAAATTATTAAAAAAATCCAGGTCAACATCCCGTTTACCATGCTGTATGAATCCTATCTGGATAAATTCATGGAATTCGGCTTGAACCCGGAAATCGGTCTGGATGCCACTGCGCTGGATCGCTTTTCGAGATCGGATTTCCGCGGTATCGCCGAAACCCTGCATGAAAATTCGCCCACCATAACCCTGCACGCCCCCTTTATTGATCTCAACGCAGGCTCACCGGACCCGGCCATACGAGGGATAACCCGCCGAAGATTGGAACAATTGCTCGACTTGGTCCCGTTGTTTAAGCCCGTATCGGTGGTCTGCCATGCCGGCTATGATGCCAAACGGCATGCCTATTTCAAGGAAACCTGGTCGCAAAACAGCATCGAGATCTGGTCATGGATGGCGGATCGGCTGGGCCGGTTCGGCGCGCGACTGATGCTGGAAAACGTTTATGAGGATGGTCCGGCCGACATGCAATTTCTTTTTGAAGGCCTCAAAAAACAAAATGTCGGGTTCTGCCTGGACGCCGGGCATTCAATGGCCTTCGGGCAGTCTGATCTCAAAACCTGGCTGGACGCCCTGGGACCCCACCTCGGGCAGCTCCATCTGCATGACAATCTCGGCAATCACGATGAGCATCTGGCCCTGGGAAGCGGGGTCATCGACTTTGGTATCATATTAAAATACCTCAAAAAATCTAAAGTTAACTGCCCGATAATTACCGTCGAGCCCCATGAGGAAAAAGAACTCTGGCCCAGCCTGGATTACCTTGCTCAACATTGGCCATGGGAGAAGTAGAATCCCAATCCCCAGATAAGCCGGCTTTGTTCCTCCGCAGAGATGGCGATATCGACAAACCAGTAATCAATTGGAATACTGGAATGGTGGAATAGTGGAATATTGGGAATCGAAAGCGGATGACGATCTGATTTTATAAACTGATCCATGCCATCGTTTCAAAGTAGATTTCATTCCACGAAAACCAGCATTCCAACATTCCAACATTCCAACATTCCAATATTCCATCATTCCGTTCCCGCTTTTCTTAGCATAATTCACGGTACAAAAGATTGCATCTAACCAAGACCGGAGGACCAGGTTATTTTCGACAAAACATATCAACGCGTCACCGCCTTCCACCATCCGGAACTCTGAATTCTCCATCCACCGTTTGCAGATGAAAATATTCGGGTTAATTACCAATTGTTGTTAAAGCCTGAATGAAATTGACCGATATACACCTTGTATCGGTTTGAAATTCAATCAATCATCAAACACTTTCAGGTAGGCCATGACAGTAATCAACCAAGACGATGAAAACCCGGTGATCTCCGCCTCCGACACTTCCCTGGAAGACAGGACTTTGGTCCTGACCCGCACCAAAGGTAAAATCATAGGACCGCGATTGGTCTGCACGACTGCGGGCGGTGAAAGCAAAATATATCCTCTCACCCAGAAAAAACTCGTCATCGGGCGATCGGTCGAAGCGGACCTCAGTCTGTTGGACCCGCTAATTTCGCGTAAGCATTGCGTCATTGAAAAACGCGACGATATGTTTATCGCCAGAAACGTCAGTACCACCAACCCTCTGTTATTAAATGATAAAGCAGTAGCGGAAAAGCGGCTTTATACCGGTGATCAGCTCAGGATCGGCTCCGCGACCCTGGCCTATATTTCCGATCGCCCGTCAGATGTCAAAAATATTGATACGAAAATGATCAACCAGAAGAAGTCATCCGGCATGGGTTTTTGGATTGCCGTATTCATGTTGCTGATATTCACGGCTTATTATGGATATTTCCAGGCATATACGCCTCTGAAAATTAAATGGGCGTTGAAATCCGTTTCCAAGCAGATCAAAGCCGAGAAATACCTGTCGGCCCAAAATACGATCAAACACCTGTTGGACCTGGACTTGCCCTTGGAGCAGACGCATCAGGCCATGGAATTATTTGCTCAAACGGCCCTGGCGATTACCGATCAAAAATCCCAGCAGGAAAGCCTGGAATCCGCCATGGAGTATTTAAAATCGTACCTGGCAGAGTACGGTGCGGGTAAAGAAGCGGAAATTTTGTGGGACCGGCTGGATTACTACCGATTGAGTCTGGCCCAGCGCCTGGAATCCGCCAAAAAATTTCAACCGGCCTTGCGTCAGTATGCCGCTATCAAAGAGGAAAGCATCTATTTTGACGAAGCGCACAAGGCCATTCGCCGGATTTGGCTGGCCCATCAACAGCAGTCCCGCGAGGATCAGACGATGGCCCAGATTTTAAAGGAAGCGGACGCCCACTTCAACGCCAAACAGTATCTCAAGCCGGTCAATCAAAATGCCTATGTCCTCTATCAAGCCGTCCTTTCGCTGGATCCTAAGCATAAGCTGGCACTTCAACGGATCGATCACATGAAGGCGTTTTACCGCCAGCACGGCGAAAATTATTACGAACAAAAAAAATGGCAGAAAGCCTTATCGTATTTCGAACGCTACTACCTGATTGATACGGACACCAAGGAAATCAACAAAAAATGAAAATCTGCCGGGAGAAATTAGCCATCGCCCGGGCCAAAACGCTCAAGACAAAAAACAAAACCGCAAAGAGCTCTTTAAAGAAAAAATCACGGAAAAATGGTCAGAACACTCAAACCCAGGCTCAGAAGAAAGAAGAAATCAAACGCCTGCTGGAGGAATCCGGCACGGAAAGCTCCTGGATCATGCAATATCTTTTCGAAGACACAAAAGACACTGAGAATTCTGAGAAACCCTGGTAATTTTTTCACCTAATATCTATAAATATCTTGGGACCTCATGCTGAACAATGCTGTCAAAAATGCACTTAAATCTGTAATCGTTCTGGGGTTGGTTCTGATTACAACGGCCTTGAACACATCCTGCGCGCTGCGCATGTTCGAACCGCCCCCGGAACCGACCATCCTGAAAAGCAAGCAGCTTCCTTCCAAAGTTGCGATACTCCCATTTGTCAACCACACTTCCACCCCCGAAGCCGGTGTGCTGGTGCGTAGAATGTTTTACAATTTTTTCAGTTCCTTGAATTACCGGGATCTCGAACCTTTTGAAGTCGACCAGGCCCTCAAACTAAGTGATTTGTATGACGATGTAACCGCCGGCCGGAAGGTGCTTCCCCGTCGGTTGGGCCAGCTTCTGGGGGTTGATGCGGTCATCTACGGTGATGTTACGAGCCTCGGCAAAATTTTTGCGCTGGGGTATCACGACAACCAGGCCGGTCTCAAAGCACGCATGGTAAGCTGCAAAACCGGCCAAACGATTTGGGAACTCGAACACCTTATCCATATCGAGGAAGGTGAGGTGCCGATGAGTCCCATCGGGCTGGCCACGGCGGTCTTCAAAACCGCCCTCAGCCACCATCAGGCCAGTCACACCAAGGCCGCATCCGAATTGTGTATGGAGATGGTTGCCACCATACCCAATCCGCCCGGGGTGAGCAAGCCACCCCCCCCAGGATACAAGCCCTGGTTCACAACGGCGCCGGCCGGCTGCTGGTACCCGGCGAGTACCTGAAAGTCGCGCTGGTCGGTGAAAAAAAGCAAATCGCCAGCTGGAGCCTGCCGCCGCTGATCAAAAATCTCCCGCTGACGGAAAAGGAACCGGGGGTTTATATTGGCGCTTACCGGATCAAAAAAAGGGACCGCCTGGCTCACGGCCGGCTGGTGGGTTTTCTCAGAGGCAAATCCGGGGTGGGCAGCCAGTGGATGGATACCTTGGGTCCAATTAGAATCGGCAATCCCACGGTGCTCCCATCTGTTATTGCCAAAAACCTTGTGTTGAGTAAAAAGAAAAGCCCCTACCTGGTGCAGGACGCCCTGGTCGTTAAAAAGGGGGTCCGGCTTACCATGGCACCAGGAACCGTGATCTGGTTCCGCAGCCTGGGAATGATCGTCAAAGGGGAACTACAAATTCTGGGGACCGAGGACAATCCGGTTCGTCTTTCGAGTGTGGGACGTTCCACCTGGAAAGGGATCTTTTTGGATCGAAGCAAACGGGAAAACAAAATGATCTTCTGCGCGGTCTCGGATGCTGAATTTGGCTTCAGGGCCTCCAAATCCAAGGTTGCCATTCAAAACAGCCAATTCCAGGACAATGTCTGGGGAATCGTGATGGAGGAAAGCAGTGCGGAGATATCCGGCAGTCTCATCCGGGCATCAAAAAAATCAGGCATCGCGGCCCGCAAGGCCGAAATCGTGGTGCAAGATTCCGTCATTACTGAAAACAATTCCGGAGGATTTTTACTGGAAAGTAGCCAGGCTAAAATCGAAAAAAACAATATTACAAACAACGGCAGATGGGAAATGAAAGTGCTGGGCAAAAAGGGTCGCGTAAATGCCGTGCAAAACTGGTGGGGCACGGACAATCTCATCAAAAATGATATCGTCGGCCAGGTGGCTATCAAACCGACTTTGAATTCTCCGATTGATTTTAGTATAATCGAATAAAAAATGAATAATGAATAATGAAAAATGAATAATGATGGATGTCGCTTCGCTCCTGCTATTAGATTAAGATAAGATAGAATTCCTCAATTATTCATTATTCATTATTCAATATTCATTCCCTAGGTCCTTTCCATCAGCCAGTCCTCCAGGTCAGTAAGCACTGTTTCTCTTTGGCCTTCCAATTCGTTGTAAATTTCATGATACAACCCCTCGTATACCTGCAGGGTTTTGTCGGGTGTTGGCAGTTCTTCGAAAAACTGCTTGGAAATCCGGGCATTGACCAGATGATCATCACCGGCCACCTGCATCAATACCGGAACTTTCAAAGATGCAACCTGTTGATTGACCGTTTCCATGGCCGACATTAATTCGGTAAAAAAGCGGGTACTGACCCGATCATGCACCAGGGGATCATTTTGATAGCCACTGACGACATCCGGGTCATGGCTGATTTTGCCGGCATCCAATTCATTGCCCATGGTCAGGCTCGGCCAGAGGTAAGACATGAATGACCCCAGGATTTTCTTGGCTGCAGGAACCTCGATGACCATCCCCAGCGCAGGTGATGACGCCACGATCCCGTCAATATGTTCATCAAATCGCTGGGCATAATAGAGGGCGATCAGCCCGCCCATGCTGTGTCCCAGCAAAAAGCATTTGCATCCGTCGATCATGCCCGCTCTGGCCAGTTCCAGCATGGATTTTAAATCTGTCAGATACTGCATGAAGTTGAGGACATGACCGCGTTTTCCTTCACTTTGACCATGGCCCCGATGATCCGGCAGCCAGACGCTGAATCCCTTCGAAACCAACCGCTCGACAACATTGCCGTAGCGGCCGGAGTGCTCTCCCAGGCCGTGGGCGATCACCAAGCGTGCTTTTTCGGTTTCAGCCGCAAAGTGGCGAAAAAAAATTTTCACCCCGTCGGCTGCAGCAAATGTACCGGTTTTCTCGGCCAATGCACTCATTGTCTTTCCTCCATGCTGGATTGTTGTGGTTAAGTGGGATTTAAGGCTATCTAACACGCAGCCTGCTGGAATGGGCAGACGGATTTCAGGTGTCAGGTTTCGGGTGTCAGGAAAATTCGCTGCGCTCTTTTCTTTATTTAATATCAAATAGCTCAAAAGCTTCGAGGACGAGCACAAGGACGAAACGGCCAATGAGTTCATCGAAACTGCCCCTGTGTTCAAACTATCCGACTTTGTCTCGCCTGCCGTTCGACAAGCTCAGGCCCCGAGCAAGTCGAGGGGAGCTCGTCGAAGGCCGCATTCCAATGTCTGTTTTCTTTCCTCTATCATCTGTCATCTGTCTTCTGTCCTCTGTCCTCCGTCTTCTGTCCTCTGCCCTCCGTCTTCTGTCCTCTGCCCTCTGCCCTCCGTCTTCTGTCCTCTGTCCTCTGTCATCTGTCATCTGTCATCTGTCATCTGTCCTCTGTCTTCTGTCCTCTGCCCTCCGTCTTCTGTCCTCTGTCATCTGTCATCTGTCCTCTGCCCTCCGTCTTCTGTCCTCTGCCCTCCGTCTTCCGTCTTCTGTCATCTGTCCTCTGTCATCTGTCCTCTGTCTTCTGTCCTCTTGCCCGACACCTGAAACCCGACACCTGAAACCTATTCCTCCAATGTCTGAAAACCTGAAGCCATAACTACATTTCCTTATATTTGTCCATAAAAGCTGCAGCCTTGGAATCTTGTCCCAAAGCCACGTAACACCGGGCGGCAAATTGCACGGCATCTTTTTCGTTCGGAAAATCCAGAAAGCGGGCAAGGGCCTGATGATATTGCGCCAGATTCATCAAACCAACCCCCAGACAAATGTTCAACCGGACATCATTGGGAAAATGCGAGAGACCCTCGGTAAGAATGTCCACTGCCGCCCGGTGATCACCTTTTTTTTGCCTGATAATGCCCAGGCCCAGGAAGGCCTCGGCATTCGGATAGTAGTTTAATGACTGACGGTACAACTTTTCAACAAGCCGGTCTTTGCGCCTAATCCCGTCAATTAAGGAATAGTCGCCATGATCAAATGTCAGCGCCAGCCGCGAATAAAAACTTGAATGCTGCGGATACAGGTCTTCGCCATCAATTAACCTCAGCGCCTCGACATATCCGGGGAGGTTATCGTAAAAAGCAGATCTCAACTTTTGACCGAAAGCCAGAATCATCTCCCGCGTCAAAGGGGGATCGGTTTCAAAATACATGATATCCTCGATGCGGTTCAACCAGATGTCGTCGGTCGCATTCAGGCGCTGTTTGAAGTCATCGTATAGGGCGGTGCCGGGGAATATATCCAGAATGTAGAAAATGGCGCCCAGAGGCTTGATGGTGTCCATCAGGTCAATCGTTGCCTGGATGGTTTGCCGGCTTTCTTGGGGCGCACCGTAAATAAAGTAGGCCCGGGCCATGATACCGTACCTTTGGGTCAATTCAAAAGCGGATTGGATCTCGGGGGTCGATATGTTTTTAAGTAAAAACTTTCTTATTTTCGGCGAGCCGCTTTCAATGCCGTAGCTGATTTGAATGCAGCCGGCTTTTCTCATCCAGTATAATACTTCCTCATTGACATGATCCACCCTGGATATGGCATTCCAGCTTATATCCAGTTTTTTTTCAAGTATCCGGCGGCAAACTTCGATGACACGCCGCTTGTGGGCTGTGAACGTGTCATCCGAAAAATAGAAAAAAAGAAACGCCCTGCCGGGATAGGCGTTGGAGTTGACCCACAAAGTACTCGGCCGAATGAAATCGCACGCTGCGACCCCAGAACCGGGGAGAGCCGCAAAAATTGCAATTCCCGCCGCACCCGCGGGTCAATGCCAAGTGCGGGTAGACAAAATATTGTGCCGGATCGGGCAATTCGTCCAGTCGGTCAATGGGTTCCGCATCGGGCGTCCGGAACGGTGTACCATTTTTCCTGAAAGCAATTCCATTTATTTTTTTGAAATCCGACCGGCGGTCGGATGCCAGGTATCTCACGAGCTTTAAGAAGGTGTGCTCCCCTTCTCCAATGACAATGAAGTCAATTTCTTTAAAATGAGTTAAAAAATGCTCCCATAAAAACGTGGCCCCGATGCCGCCAAACACGACTTTAACCTGTGGGTTGATCTGTTTGGCAATCCGGGCAATTTCGATGCCGCCCCAGCGATTGGCGTTCAGTATGGAAAACCCGATCAGATCCGGCTTTTTCTCCGCCAGAACTTCCCGTATTTTATGAGGTGTCGTATTGATGTCATGCCAATTTAAGATCTCGACATCGTATTGTTTTTCCTTTAAAACGGCTGCCACGTAATAAACGCCCAGCGGCACGGCGCGCACATCTTCCGTCGTATAAACCCGGGAATTCAAAAAATAGGGATATATCAATAGAATTTTCATTTGGGAAAAATTTGACATTTGATCCTGTTTCTGTCAAGGACTCTGATTATGCAAAATCAAATATCCAAACCAGCCGGTCACAGGAAGAATTTCCGGCTCGACATGCCCTTAGCGGCGGGCAAGCTGCCGAACGACCTATTGCGCGAATTTTTAACTCAGCTTGATTTTCATGATCCATCGCTTCTCATCAATCCGGGTATTGGCGAGGACACGGCTGCGATCGACGTCGAATCCGAAGAAGTACTAGTACTCAAATCCGACCCCATCACCTTTGCAACGGACGCTATCGGCCAGTATGCCGTATTGGTCAATGCCAACGACATTGCCACTTCAGGGGCCACGCCGCGATGGCTGCTGACCACTTTACTGTTTCCTTGCGGCGTCACGCCGCTTGAAATCGACCGGGTCATCAATGAACTCAAGGAATTCTGCCAACGCTGGCAAATTACACTCTGCGGCGGACATACCGAAATAACCGACGCTGTTAATCGGCCGGTGGTCACCGGCATGATGGCCGGAACCGTGACCCGGAAGAAATTAATCGACAAACGCAATATGGCAGCGGGCGATCGGGTGTTGTTGACCAAGGGCGTTGCGGTCGAAGGAACCTCCATTGTTGCCCGCGAGTTTGGGGACCGGCTGGCGGACCTGGGTTTAGCCGTTTCCGAGATTGAAAAATGCCGCCAGTTTCTGGCCGATATCAGCGTTATCGAGGAGGCCCGAATAGCCGCTCGATCCGCCGCAACCAGTGCCATGCATGATGTAACCGAGGGCGGATTGGCCACAGCACTTGAGGAATTGAGCATAGCCGGGAATCATCGGATCAAAATCGATATGGACGCGATACCGGTGTTTGCCGAAACCCGAGAAATTGGCCGTCTGTTGGGAATTCAACCACTGGGTTTGATCGGTTCCGGCAGCCTTTTGATATGCTGCCGTGAATCCGGCTGTCAATCCCTGCTGGAAAAAATTCGCAAAAGCGGCATCAAAATAACCTGCATTGGTGAGGTATTGGATCCCGGCCAGGGAATCAGCGCAATCAAAAAAGGCCGGTCGATCGACTGGCCCCGATTTGAAGTGGATGAGATTACACGGCTGTTTTAGGCTTTTTTAACCCCCCGGCCAAAGATTTCAAAAGCGAGTTCAAGGGTCTGCTTGAGGTAATCTTTTTCCTGGTTGATCAACCTTTTAGAAGTCAGCCAAAGCACAACGCCGGAGAACAAGGCCCAGAACGTATCGGCCATGGCAACCGGATGATGGTTCACAAACAGGCCCTGATCGACCCCGTTTTGGAAAATTTGAGCGATTGAACCCAGCGACTTGCGGGATAAATCTTTAATCTCGGCCATCAGCCGCGGCGATAGATTCATTAGGGTTTCGCTGGACTGCAGATGAAACATGTTGATGATAATCAAGGGGTCGAATTCATAAACGTCATACATCGCGTCCATCAGAGCTTTGAGTTTTTCCTCGGGGTTGGTATCTTTCTCATCATTGACATGCTCAACCCGGATAAGCAAATATTGCAGGATTCGCAACGAAAGGGAGGCATAAAGCTCCTCTTTGTTTTTAAAATACAGGTAAAGCGTGCCAGGGCTGAGCTCCGCCTCTTGCGCGATATCTTCCATGGTGGCCTTGTTAAAGCCTTTATCAGAAAAAACTCTTTTGGCAGCGACCATGATCTGCTGCCGCCGACGCTCCTTTTCTCTTTCTTTGCGTTCTTGGATTCCCATTGCTCTGCCGCCCCCTGAATATGATTTATT